>Ga0247770_1001603_pt1 | contig 16530 bp, 20 predicted proteins | sample UWRJL136409B6_FD_179943 | JGI IMG/M metagenome (GOLD analysis project Ga0247770, IMG submission 179943) | Plant litter microbial communities from Arlington Agricultural Research Station in Wisconsin, United States - UWRJ-L136-409B-6 | ecosystem: Environmental > Terrestrial > Plant litter >... | reverse complement strand
GTAATTCCAGTCCACTCCCACCCCCTCCACGAATCCTCCCCCCTCCTCACCGTCGCCACCACCTCCGGCACCTACACGGGCTTCATCAACACCACCAACACCCCCCTCGTCTCGCAATGGCTCGGCATCCCCTTCGCCCAGCCCCCCATCGGCGCCCTTCGCTTCATGCCCCCTCTTCGCGCCCCCAACTACGGCGTCGCCGACGCAAAGACCTATAAGCCCATCTGCATGCAGGACAGCGGCAATAGGACAGGCGTGTACTGGGAGTTGGTGCCTGAGTTCCAGAACACGGACCCTCAGAGTGAGGACTGTCTGTATCTGAATATCTGGGCGCCGGTTCGGGAGCAGAAGACTGTCGGAGCTGGAGCTGGGGCGGGGGCTGGAGTTGTGGAGAAGAAGTTGCTGCCGGTTATCATCTGGGTGTGCGGCGGGAGTTATAAGGAGGGGGGCGGCCATGCGCCCTATCAGGTGCCGGATCAGTGGATCCAGAGGACGCAGACGCATCTGGTGGTGACGCTCAACTATCGGTTGAATCTATTTGGGTTCCCGGGGTTGCCTGGAGGGGTAGGTAGGAATGCCGGGTTAATGGATGTTAGGCTTGTGTGAGTATCGGAGGGGTGGTGCGGTGGTAAAAATGGGTGTGCTGACTGTGATAGTGTCGAGTGGCTCGAGGAGAACGTCGAGGGATTTGGTGGCGATCCGAAGCGCATGGTACTGTACGGCCAGTCGGCTGGCGCAGGTGCGGTCCTATCTTACCAATATGCGAACCCGGAGAAGCCCATCGTCGGCGGCATCATTGCCGCGTCCAGCGGCACGGCAGCCACGAACCCGACTGAGAGCCCCTCCTTCCACGACCTGGCGCAGAGGTTCCCTGCTTGTGCGAATCTTACTTCGCCCGAAGAGCTCAAGTGCATGCAAAGTATCGACGCGCTCGAGCTACAAAAGGCGGTGATTTCGTCCGGACTCGGCTTCCGGCCCATTGCTGACGGAGTCACATCCTTTGCGAACATGACAGAGAGACTCGAGAAAGGACTGGTGGCGAAAGTGCCTCTGATTGCGGGATTCACATACAATGAACCGGCGGCGTTCGCGCCCTTCAATATCAGCGATACGGTAGCGCCAGAGTCGAGTCAAAACATTGGGAATAGGCTGGCGTGCGGCTCGGTGCAGGAGGCAGATAAGCGACTGAAGTACGGCCTGACGACGTACAACTATCTTTACTCGGGCAACTTCACCAACATCACGCCTCGATATTGGCTGGGTGGCATGCATAGCTGTTAGTGCGCCTCACCTTTCTGCGAGAATTGAGATGACTGACCTGAGACTGACAGCCGAACTCCCCATTGTTTTCGGAACACACCACCTGTTCCGCGGCAACTCGACCGAGCTAGAGTGGCAGACGAGCTTTGCGATGGAGGCTTTCTGGGTCTCGTTCGCGTCCAACCCCTTGGCGGATCCCGTCGACCATGTGGGTTTGACCTGGCCCAAGTACACGGCAGCGGGGCGTGAGATGGTTGTGTTTGGTAACGCCTCGCTGCCTAGCGCAGCGAGCATTGCTCCTGCGTCCATTGCAGATTACTATACGGGCTCCTGTTAGGTGTACATTAGCGACGATGTCGCCGAGCTTTTCCATTCCAGATTGGACGATGGGCCGCACCTTCAGCTCCGAGTCGAGACGGGAGTCTTTCGTCCTGTCAATCATCATTTCCATCTCTGCAATAAAGTGCAGAATTTGCTATCGTTTGCCCGTCCCAGATTTCGATTGGTTCCGTCCGTGTCGTCAACGGAGAAATCGAAATTGCGTGCCCAGGGTAGCTACCCTGGCGTCCGTGATGCCTTCGCGATGTTTGCTTCCAGGTACCGCGGCCCATGAACCCGGCAAAACTGTGAAAGTCAGCTGCCAGGAACAATCTGACATCACACAATGAAAATCCAATAATTGACACAATATCAATACCGCCAAGAGATCCCCAACCTCCGCCACGCACCGACACATGAGAGTCACACTCCATCGATCGCGATCGCTCCTTGGCAGCGCTGAAACAACCCAACGGGCGGCGTGCGTCGAAGCAGCGCCAGCGCAGCGTGCATTGCCGTCCGCACCCGCCATTTTCCGCACAGACGGAGGGCACCACCCGACGCGTTAGCCCCCGCCAATTATACGTGTAGGGGGCCAAACCGGCTCAGATGACAGCCCCGCACCGCCAATCAATGCCTCAGAATCGACATGGGTGCCGCAAAAGCCCTGCAAAATGACGTCTTTGATCGCAACTGCCATCAGCCTCATTCGCCGACAGCAAGCCCTCGAGTGTCGAGCACGGTCGCTGGCGGTCTTGGATGCCGTCAGTGGCTCAAGCGGTCTCGCGCCGCCCTCGCGTTTCCGTCACTGCGGGTGGTTCGTCCAGTCATGCCTCCCAGTTCCTCCCTGCAAAGCTGGCAATTCGCAGGTTTCTGCTTGATTCGGGCCACTGCCATGACGCCCGACCCCCGGCTCCCGGCATGATGCGCGGGCGAGCGGTGTGGTGGTTGGGCTGGCACGCTGCTTCTCTCTCCTCCTATAAAGCGTGCCAATTGCTCCTTCCTTGGGCGTACGAGCTTGAAATTCTCTCCCCAACCCACCAGATCGACTTGAACTTTGCCACCATCGCAAACACACATCACCATTTTCCCGTTGGAATAGCTTTTGTCGCCAGCGACAGCACCAGACATCAACATGGCTCACGGAAGCAACCGCGTTCGCACCGGGCTCTCGCCCATCCTCATGGCGACCAACGTCCTCGTTTGGATCTCGGCCGTCATCGTCATGGGTATCCTGTCGTACCTCATCTCGATCAACGGAGATGGAGTCGGTAGTCGCGTCATCTATATGGAGGTCATCGTACGTCCCCTATTCCCATTCCCGTCCCCAGCTCTCAGCGCTAACAATCCCCCGTCCAGTCCGTCCTCACCGTCGTGTTTTTCCTCGCCGCATTCTTCCTGACCGCCTTCCTCGGCTTCTACCTGATGTTCAACCTCATCTTCTCGTACCTCTGGCTCGTCGCAGTGGTCTTCACCGCCGAGGGCTACAGCCACAGCAACAACAACCTGCTTCTGACCGTCGAGGCCTTCAGCTTCATTGCCTTGTGAGTACTTTCCAAAAGGGGGGGATGACGTCATTCCCAATTGGGTGATGATCGGCGCTGACACCAAACCAGTTTCCTCCTGCTGTTCAACATCCTCTACGACTGGCACATTGGCTACCGCGGCCGCAGGACGTCCGCTGTTGTTTAGGATGCGCCGAAGCGAGCAGAGTCAAGGGTCGGAAGTGGTGGCGCATGCAGATGCAATGCCATTTCGGGGCTGACAGACGCGACGATGCGGCAATGATTTGATGCCCGATGGAATCGCTGGAATGGACACGAATGGGCAGATTGGATGACTGACGACGAATGGACAAAAGGTTGTGGCGGAAGTTGTGTGTGAAAGGCGGGGCGTTTGGAAATGGATTAGCGATACATGCAGTTGTTACCAGCATTTAATACCCCCCTAATACAATATACCCTTTCTTATTCACATTAGATGCCGCTCTGGGTTTCGTTTCTGTCACCTCGGATCCTCCCTCCAACCTACCACGCCTTAATCCTTTCGGAGGTCCCGAACCCCCACCTACCATAAGCAATTAGAACCGGACATCCATTCACGTATCCCCTAGACCCTACATATCAGACTGACCACCAGCAAAGTAGGCAGGATTCGCGGAAGAGATGGTGGCCTCGGGGTCCAAGGCCTCGGGGTACTTGCGGATGGAGCTCCATCGGGGCTTGGGGCAAGAAAGCTCGCCTGAAAGGTTTCGTCACTGTATCTTGCTTCCCTGGTTTCGTTCCCCCAGTTTGAAAGCCATCCGTCCTCCCAAGGCAGCCTGTGCATATCAACTTCAGGCCCAGTTGGATTCATCACTGCTGAGCCGGTGGGGGAATCGACTCCAGCATCCAGGATAGCATCCTAATTCCATGTCAGTTTCAATTTTTGTAGCGAGATCGTTCTGCAGATAACCTGAAAAGGTTCGCGAAACGGAGCCCGGACATTACCTCGTGATTCCACTCCGTATATCCACACCCCTCTTGTTATGGTTTGACGTTGAGACAAAAGACTCTGGTTCCCGTGTTTGTGGTTCCCGGCTGGACGTCTTGCAGATCAGGTTCCAGGCTGCAATGTTGCTCGTTAGGGGAGGATAATTCATGTTCCCCGTTACTGTCTAGCCGATTCCCAATGCATGCGGCAGTGGTGATGGCTTCAAGGAACCGGCCGGTTCGGCTTGCCTCATTGATCTGGTGCTCCACGACTATAAAGGCTCAGGCTAAAAGAAAGGGTCCCCTTAGCCGGTGCGAAAATGCTTTTTTACTGGAAAGACCACATATGGCTTTCATTACTACAGGCTATCTCCCATTATGAAAAGACGCATATGAATACTGAAAAGGCCTTTCTATGTGTTAAAAAGGACTTCTTGCATGTTAAAACGGCCTGTAAGGTGACAAGCCCAGACCTTACCGTTCCAGAGCAGGACCGTGTGCAGATTCCAGGAAGGCATTTCACACTAAGTAAGGGGACCCTTTTTTCTGGCCCGAGCCCTCGTACTGTGTCCTCGTCAGGCTAGAGCTGATGTGCACGGCCTCCGGTTCCCAGTTAATACAAGTGACAATGTACCCAACCGTCGTCAACCCCGTTGCCCTTGCCCCGGCCCTCAGTCTTGGGCTTCTCGTATTCGGCTAAGAGGGCATGCTGTTTGGCGGCCACGGCTTCATCGTACCCACGGTCGTCCGGGTCTTCGAAATTGTAGTACTCATCGGCGACGTCAGCTGCGCCACAGAGGGCTGCCACCCGCAAGAGATCCCACTGCATTTCTAACAGCTCCAAGCTGGGCATATGCTCGTGGCGCGGCAGAAGGAATGTCTATCCAGTCCGAATCCGCACTGCACTCTATCAGTATGCCAAGGTATCGCCCTAGCGCTAATCCATCACCCCAGCTTAGTACAGAATGTCAATGTCTTGGCGAATGTATACATTTGGCTTTAAGATGCTTCTCTTCAGCCAATACCACTGGAGGACAATTCCTTCGGGGGTTTCCCTAAGAGGCTTCAGGGCAAGCCTCGCGTTCTCAAACCAGAAGTGGATCTGGTGGCTCATCGAGATGCCGTTATTGGCTTACTGTGTGATACCTGCTGCCTTAAACTTCAGACGCCAAGCCATAGCCTTTTCAGGACCTTAAAATGTTATGAGTAGGTGGTTAAGGTTTGTGAATTTCTTCTTCTCACTTGTTGCGAAGGGGAAAATATGCGCTGCCTGGGGATCCGGCATTCCCTAAAAGACACATGTGTGCCCATCTCGGTCCTTAACCTAGCCTCTATTAGTAATTAGATAATAATTATCGAGTCAAAACCTTACTCGATCTGCGAACCCGCTTCTTATTACTGAGCTGGGGGAAACAGGCATTCCCGGTTCGTTGAGAAGTGCCGAAGGTGCCGCTACCTGAGGTGGAGGAGGCGGATATGCTGGCACATTGGGAGAACGACCTTTGGGAATATCTGTGTCGGTTAGACTGAGAAAACTGAAAAGATTAAGGGGGAAGAACGTACAGGCTCTGATTGCATTTCGCGCGGTTGTCAAGGTACCATATACCTTCGCACGTTTTGCAAAGTTATGGACAGTATTAGCTAAACCAGATTCGCGACGTATGGAATCGAAAAAGGCGCGAATTTCTGAGACGGGCGCGACCCTAAATACGGCTAATATGGTCGCAATTGGAGGTATTTCATAATGTTGGCACATTGCGCGAAGCTCATCGAAGAGCTCGCGTCGCGTGTCCAGCTCTGTGAGGTAGTCTTGTACTGGTTCGGCCGGCAGAGAGATGTCATTTGCGAATGTACGCATGGCATCTGGATCTGCCAAAGCAGCTGCGTGAATGCTGTCGAGGAGCTCAGCGCCCAGCGTTGCCACTGATTGCTCCATTGCTTGTGGTTCGTGGGAAGAGTTGTGGGAAAAGCTGGAAAAGTCTGCGGGAAAGTTTGCTTGAGCTTATATCTTGGATTAATTACGCGTGTACAAAACATCCGGAAACTCACGCACCGGCGAGGGTTGAGCTTATCGGTCGTCTTAGTGAGTGAGCACCGTGAATAAGGTTCCCTCCACATTTAATACTTCTGGATAAAGTGCAGCGACTGTAAGGCCCTAAGTATCACTCCCCAGGTAGATTATTCCTAAGTTAATTTAATGGGATATTCAGGGTATTCTGGAATTTCCTTCGAGCACCAGCGAACCTAATCCCGTTGCTGGACTGTGCGAAGAGGATGTGGAATTCTACAAGCAGTTCGAACCAGAGCCTGAGAGGAGCTTCCCTGCGCCTGCTCCTAAGGACTCGAAACTATCCCGAGAATTTGAGAAGTCCGTTAACAAGATCATCTCGGTGCTCGAGAACAGTGACCAGGACTAGAGAGCCGCTAGTATGTTTCAGTGAAACTATCGAATTCTTTCCAATCCCTTCCTGCTAAGATAAAAGATAAATGTTGAGACTTCACGAAAGAAAGCCTCGCGGTTTCACCGGCCCCGGTTTTCTCGAGAGCCCCAGGATCGCCATCAACATTCGTCGTCTCAGGCTTGGTATGTCCTCGGTCTAGGCGGATGCGTTTCTTCGGGCGGTCGCTTGAGGCCGAAATATGAGACTCCCGTTCCGTGTTCGTGTCTCTAGTGTTGGTAGTCCGTAAATCGGGCTCCGGGCTGTAGTGCTGTCTTTGCAAGTGGGGAAAGAATTCGTCGTCGTCGTCGTCGCCGTCCTAGTATTCGTTGTCCGAACCTTGAAGTTCGTCCGCCAAAACAATACCGTCGGAGATCAGATCCTCAGCCATCATCTCTTCATCCCTGGTCGTCCATGCTCGGTGTGCCCTGAGCAGCTGTGCCACGGTTCTGTAGCCTCTAGCTCGGCATATTGAATGGCTCGAATGAATTGACACTGACTTGCACCTTCAGTCATAGCTAGGTTTTCGCATTTGAGAAGAAGCTCGACCGTATCAAGTCTCCCTTGATCGGCTGCTCCCTCTAAAGCTGTCCTTCCGTGCTTGGCTGCCCGAGGCGCGTTGACGTTTGCGTTGAGTTCAATCAGACGTCTTACCACCCCAATCCCTCCATGGATAGCTGCGAGTTGAAGTGCGGTTGCACTGCCAGTGAATGCTGGCTTTCCGTTCACCCCGAGCAACACCTCCATATCTGGTAATGACTGAAGACATTGCCCCCACTACACTGCTGCTTGGAGGGGTGAGCGGCCATAGCGCATGCGTCTGTCGAGTCCATTGATATCAACCCCTTGCTTGTTAGTTAACGCGCGAGCCAGATCCTCGCTGTCTGGCCTGTCTGGCCTCTTTCCTCCCCTTGCTCTCTGATAGTGGCCAAGAGTGGAACCCCTTTCTTTGACCTTGGGCCACTCGACACCCTGACGGATTCTGAGTCCTCAACAAACATGACATCGACACGTTTTGGACGACTACATGCCATCATCCACAATGCGGTCTGGTCAATAACGAAGCCGTGACGCAACAAGACTGCGAAAATTGCTTCGATATCTTTCTCTAGTGCCTTGTTTGCACTGATTTCTGCCACCACGGCAGTGAGAAGAGGAAATCTCATGTTGTCGATCAGTTGACTGTCTCAGAACCGATACTTCCGTTGATAAACAACCATTATCCCACGTGCGTAATGGGCCCGCAACCGCCTGTACAGGTCTTCGTACTGCCAGAAAGTACACCAAATTGTGAACTCGTCCGGCTCAATTGAGTCACCAGTGCAATCGATTTCCTCCGTCCCATCAGTGCCTGTGAGGGCGTGTGGCTGGATATTTTTCCGCTTGCCGCAATCGGGAGAGGAGGTGTTGCGCAGGTGCCAACTGGCAAATTCTAGTGTCGGTGGCTGTCGCGGCGTCACAGGGCTGCAGTTGTAATTTTCGCGCCTTCTATGCGCGCAATAAGCATTTTTGGGCAGCAGTAGCAGATCAACGCAGACCGGCACACGTCAACAACCGCCTGCGTCATTGGCTCAAGCTTGTGACTAGGCAGCAGCAGCATGGAACTTTCCGGCATGACGCCGTTCTTGATGCGCCATTCGCTAAGGTGCCTACCTACTCTTCTCCTGCAGTAACAGTCTGTCATTTCCCGAACGTGGGTTGCATGCCAGTTGTCAAACTCGCACGCGTGCGGAGTCCGCTTGACAGGCCTGCGAGCACGCTCTGATGCATAGAAAATAGGGCGCCCGCATCGGCAATGACCCTATCCAAAGCCCTCACGACATGCGGACGAAAAACACTGGGCTGCAGCTCGGGCTTTCCCACGAGACGCGTTCGCCGACGAGACCAATTTGACAGCGCAGCAGATTGCGGCTGACATGTGGAGTCAAAGAATATTAACGTAATCGTCCCGCAACCCTAGAGCAATCCTAAGTGCAGCTGCCGGAAAAAACCACACATTCCGAAATGTCCTAGTCTTACCCAGCCCACCATTGACGCTCCGCCCCGCCCCGTGGGGATCTCGATCTGACCGGCATGGACGATATTGACCCAAGCAATGCCTGGTATGACGAATCCAAGACCATCGACTATCGCACCCGGCAGCCTGGCACTGCCAGAAGCCTCCAGAACAAAGATGCTCTCAGGCCCGGTCTCTCAAGCGGGGTATTTTGGGAGTTTGACGGATTCCGGCACGGTCGCCACGTCGAAGACCGCGAGTTTGGTTACGACAGCAATGGTTATTTGTGCAATGTGGGCCATGGGCAGGGGGATGCAACACGCCGTGAGATCAGGGAGCACATATTCAAGAAGGGTGAGAGCGAGATCGCAGACCCGCCGTGGGCTGAACAGCGCTTTGGCAAAGAGTTGTAAGTCCTGAGCAGTAAAATATGCTGGGCGAAGTTGATGATTTTCTGCGCCTGCTACAGGAATATTGGGCTACAAGGGGGCCATGACGATGTGATTTCCGACCTCGTCATCTCCCAGCTTGGCTCTCGTGCCGATGAGACTCGGATGGCGCCTGGTAGCATTAGGCGCAACACCTCCCCAGACCATTTCTCGCCCGGCCAGCGACCGGTTCGACGCTTTCTCGCTCAATTCGAGGCCAAGTGGGACCTGAATCGAGACTTGTGGGGCAGCTCAGACGACAAAGGCAGTGCGGATATCGGCTGGGGCGGCGGTTCGACGCACTTGGCATTGACAAATTCGCACAAGGAGGATGTCCTCTTCCAATACCACATGCGAGTATTCACGACTCAATCTGGCGGGCTACGACGGGCCTATACTGGGAGAGTATCGGGACATCTCACCGCTCCAAGCGATGTGAGGCGCGATCTTGACATTCATGAGATCCGTTACTCGGTTGGGCTTAAGACCACTTGGAAATTCGATCTTCCCGTCTTCACATTGGTCACGATGAGCAACTCCTTTTCCGGTCTGGAGGACCTTGGCGAGCTGTACGACGCGAGTGCCTGGAGGGCCGTCAATATTCGCCCATTGATCCGCGCAACTGGCATTGCGGCCTTTGCTTTCCGGGTTCGGTCATTGCTCCCAGGCTGGGCGGATCAGTGGTCACGCCTCCTTGACCAGATAGACAGGGTTCTGAGCGCCGATGTGAGTACTCGACTCGTTTTGTACCTAGTTCCTCCCATGGTTGTACTTTTGTTGACGACAGCGCGCACAGCTGGCCACCATGCTCCAGCCGGAGAGCCTCAGGAAAACTATGGTAGATGACGAGCAGTTGTTGGAATTTTACCCGCTTGTGCTGCAAATTTTGCGCATTGCCGCCGACTGGATCCAGGAGAGCATAGACGATTTGCAGTGGTTGGTGGACGACATGGAGCGGCTCTACTTCTCCCCGAACACGTCCGGTGATTCCTACGCCACCTTTCTCCCTCTCAACCTCAAAGCAGTGAAAGCAGAAGACGCGGCAATTTCCGTTTTCAAGAAGAACTGGGAGAGTGTCAAGTCGAAACAGCAGCGTCTGGCTAAAACGCTGCTGACTCGCATCGCAAGGAAACAAGCAGAGGTTGAGAGTCTCAAGGACGCTGTAAGTTTACCTCACTCTGCCCACTTCCCACATGATGTGTTACAAGCAAATACAGAATATGTGGCTGACAAAACGGAACCGGATTCTTGGAATAGATTTTTATGATTACATCTGTCAGGGAGGCGAAGAAGTCGACACAGCTGAACCACTATATCTTCGTCTTCACAGTCGTCACCATATTTTACCTACCCTTGAGCTTTATTGCGGTAAGTCGTCCGGCTCTTTTGCCATACATCGTTGTCGACTTCTGACCAAATGAACACCAGACGCTCTTCGCCCTGGACCAATTTCGATGGGACGACCCGAGGCAGATCGTATCATTTAATACGACAATCACGCTAGTGGCAACCGCTACATATGCCTTTTCCGGGTTCTTGATTTGGTTCACGCGACGGCCGAGAAAGTTGAGTGCTCACTTGCTGGCTGCTGTTGAGTGGTTTTGCCATAAATTCTCGTCTGGCTGAAAGGATGGCGACTGATAAGCGGCACGTCTCATTTCTACGCACGGAAAGAGAACTCAAAGTCTAGCAAGTGCTGTAATATGGATTTATAGCAATCAACAATTTCCCTGTTGCCCGCTCGCGGTGAACACATTGGCCAACTCGCAGTCCTACCAGCGGCTCCCCGTTCAGCTATACCATCGCCCCGCTTGCTTTACAGTACTGTGCAACAAACAGTAGAAGGCCCAGTGCGACCATCTTTGAGTATTCGGCGCCCCGCCGATGTGCTCGCAACGCCTCGAGCTCCGTCGCGGAGTTCCTGTATTAGGTGTAATGGGGGAGGTGCAGGCCTCGCCCAGGCGAGGAGACAAAAACGGCCGAGAAGATCGTTTGGGAAGTGGACATCATCAGCAGACCTTTTGAAGACGCCGACAGAGTCTCTTACTCTCATTGGCCCGTTGATAAGCTGGGTGTGTGTGACGTCGAGTTTATCGTGGAATCTTTTGTGGATAGTGTCCCACATTGTCGTGACAAAAGCCATATGCGGGAAGAATTTCCTCCCGCACATGGCCTTGAAGACGTCGAGGACGGCAAGCGAGGTGCCTTTCATCCGCACTTCGGTGATGTTGTGGAAATAGATGGCGCCAAAAACTTCCTGCTCGAGTTCGGCCAGCGTGTCTGCGATATTTTCGAGGATGTCGAGGTTATCATCTGGCGAGTCGACAAAGCCAGGCGTGTCAACCAATATGAAGGTCTTTTCAACGGCATTGATTTTCACCTGCACCCTATAGGCTTTGCAGACATCGGTGCCTTGAAATTGACACCAGCATGCAGTTAGTAAGACTTGGTCGAGTCACTTGCTGCCAGATGATAGTACTCAAGGACAATAATGGTAGGAAGTGACATACAGGGCCTCCGACTATCCACCCGAACTTTTTCGCTGGTCAGGGATTTGACAAATGAAGACTTGCCCGACCCAGAAGGACCGATAAGCAGGATGACCAAGTCCTTTTGCGATGTTGACATCTTGCTGCCCCTCTTTGGTCGTCGCGTTCAAGTTGGTGCCGGTGGAACCTTGGCTCAATCAAGCCTAGGGTCTGAAGCACAGTTGATGCAGAGGTGGTGAGACCGGTATTCGGTTGTGACTCTTTTTTCATGTCGCAAAATAGGCCCTGAGAAAACTGGGACGAATGCTCCTTGAGCCCCAAGTTTCGAGCTGGAGTTGGTTTGGCAGCTGTGGGGAAGACAGCATTTGGGGGACCGACGTTTTTCTTGAGGTTGGGCGCGCGAAAGAGCGCGCGGCCCTTGGGTTCGCCTCATAGATAGCCATTAGGTCAAACTGCCCAAGCATCGTGTTGGGCCCGGGTTCAATTGGTTGGGTTTCGGCCAAGGTACCTTATCCCCGCGATCAGTGTGGGTTGGCGATGCCCAACGAAGCCCATGTGGCTGGACCAACCCGAGGAACCTTCCACTTCAAATCTGCCCAACGCACGTTTGAGCGGGGCGGACCCAGGGTAATTGCTCTTCTGGGTGTGCTTCTTCTTTCTCTTTCAGTCACCCGCAATCCTCTCATGGCAGTCACGGAGGTATCTCTTTCGACCGCATATTGTTTCCTCTCTCAGCTTCTACTTCTTGAGCAGTGTTTCCCACATTGAACCCCTAGACTGAACTTGAGAGAGGCAGAATGGAGAAGAAAAACGCTGGGGCAGCGCGCCAACAAAAGGTTGAACGGGAAGGGAACCCAAGACAGCCTGACAACAAAGTAATGATTGCACTGCTGGGAGTGACGGGCGCAGGAAAGTCGACATTCGTCAACACAGCGGTTGGGAAAAATATGGTGAAGATAAGCCATGGGTCTCAGCCATGTGAGCAATTGGTCCTAAATGTCTCTACACGCAGTAGCGGGCTTGTTGACGTCACTGACATCAACGGTATCTAGGCACCCAGGACCCACACGCCGTCAAGTTCCAGCTCGGCGATCGCACCATCGTCCTTATAGACACGCCGGGATTTGACGATGACAAGAGGTCGGACGTGCGCATTCTCGAAGATATTGCTACCTGGATGGCCAAGAGGGGATACCTCAAGGAGCGAATGCTTGACGGCTTGATCTTCCTGCACCCCGTCACACACACCAGAGCCGGCGGATCAGAGCTGAACCGCACGAAACTGCTCGAGAAGATACTTGGGGAGAACGCATACAACCGCGTCATCATTGCGACAACAATGTGGGACTACATAGTCTCGGAAGACAGTGTCAAGGACCGATTGCAGAGCCGGTTCGACAAAGGGGGTGTTTGGCACGAGCTCACGAACAACGGGGCGTCCCACGTCAAGCATTACAACACCAAAAGGTCTGCCCACGACATTATCCACCGCATCGTGGGCATCACCGACAGTCTGGGGGGGCCGCCTAAAACCCTTTTTGAGATGGAGCTCAAGGAAAAACAAGGACGTGTCGTCCACACCTCTGCTGGTAGGACCCTCGAGGGCAGGATACGGCTCGAAATCGGAACACTCCAGAATCACCTTGTCAAGCATTTGAACCAGTGTCCTCCTGACACGTATAAAAGTGACGGAAATCCCGACCATAAAGCGACGTGGAAAAGGTGGAACAAGGACAAGCGAGAGCTGGAAGACAACCTAGCCGAGAAGAACAAAGAGCTCGACCAGCTGCAAGGCGTTATTGTGAGTACTCCCTGATGCCCTATCGCCATTGAGCAGGGCGATCACTTTTCTCTTCGCCTCCACTACATCCAGGGTACCTACTTACTTTTTAGTTTGAAGGTTCGCTTCTTCCACATTCTGGCTTCCATTTTCAGAGGTCGCTGAACTTGCTCCTCAAACTCTAACTGCCCATCGTCTCTATAGTGTCGCTGTTGAAGCACGGAAGTCGACAGCCTTATTGTTCGGTCATGTAGGATGTAGCTGTTGTCAGGAGGCGAGGGGTGCGGCCCCACAGAGCCAAATCGCCAGTTCAGCTGGTCAGGGGAACCAATCAGAATGAATCAAGTTGCCATTTTCCCCGACCAGCCCCCCCGCCCGGGTTAGGTGGTTCTTTGCCTCGAGTTCCATTCGCCTTGACAAATGCTTTGCCTCCGATCGTGCGTCCAGTTTCCTCACTTCCATTGTTCCCGTCCCTAACCAAACCAAAGTGCCGCGATCCAGATACAGACCATGCCACCATGTCCATCGGACCACCTTGTGGTGTTGCAAGACAGGTGTCTTCCGAGGCATTGCTGTTGATCAAGGTGGTTGGAGGTGATGGTGTTTTCCCCCAGAGAGTCTCCCTTCTTTTCATACTCAGGTGAGCGTGTCGGTATGACACACAAACCTAAACCTCAAAGTTTTTCCAACTTATAGTTATATATATACCATGCCCATCGGAAAAATGACCTATCAGGTCAGCCTGTGCAGCGCACCCGGCGCCTCTAATGCTTCAGTTTGAAGTCGATCTGGTCTTTTCTGTGACGCAGCCGTATCAGTCAAGTTCATCACGATCACTGCAGTGAATTAAGCGTTTGGTGCAAACGGACGTAACGATGAGCCCGCGCGGCTCCAGGTAGGGTCAACCTCAACTGCTGAGGCGTATTTTTTCATATGACCGACGAATCTCAGGCTTGAACCGAAAGCAATCTTCTTCGCTTGGAAGGACTCGGACGAGATGGGTGGGCATATTTGGTTGTAGCCCTTTTTTGAGAAAAAAGGAGCAAGTCTGAGACGGTCGGCAACAATTGGCGTCAAAGTTGGCTTCCCGAAACCGGCAATCGTGAAAGAGCTTTTGGGGTTGTACTGGGGAGAATTGAGGACGGCACTTTCCTCAGTCAACCGAATCGAAAGTGTTCCAAGGTTCTTGGTCGCACAGTCCGTCAATCCTGCGGGGGTCTCTTCACCTTGCAGGTAGCGGACGGGTGACGATGCTCGGCACTACGGCGCGCGATTGAAGGTAAATTGAAACTGATCCGGCCGTTGAATGCAAGATTCCATTGTCTCTGAAGCGATGCCGATGATGCAAGGGTTGTTGGAGGGTGGAGCTGGCTGGACTGGAGTGGCAGGCCATGCGTGCGGCCTGCCTCTGAGGGCTCCTATTGGACTCGACCAGAATCGGACCCACTCACTTGCTTCCTTCCATTCCTTAGGTCTGTCCAACCTGCCCTGGTTCGACCCGTCCATAATCGTACCCACAATTGGGGTTGTCACACAGCTCCAATTTGATTGCTCGTCATTCGAGTCTTCGACAACAGCGCCCGCAGAGCTTGCACGGCCATGCAGCTAAAATGCACAGCCCATGCAGCCCGTGGAGGGGGGCAGGCCGATGCGCCGGGCTGCCACCCACCAACGTGGACCGATGAGGTAGACTTGAGATAGCGCGCAAAGGATGAGGTATTGGTTTGTTTCAGAATCGGACCCGCAACAACTCGAAGCCTTGCCATGGAGCTCACCTCTTTCCTGTCAGGGGTCAACCCACTCTTCTAACTTCCAACATCGTGACACGGCAACCCAGATACTAGTATGCCGGAGCTGGTCCCTATTTCTACCATCTCCCTCCCATCTTTTCATGGAATGACATGTTGGGATTGGGATACGATGCCGATCTGGAGAACACCACCACGCATCACACGTGACTCACTCTTTCCACCCAGATTCCTTGACCAAACCATCAACTCCTAGGCATACACGGAGCCGAGTCGAGACACCCTCGACGCCAAGGGCGCCCCACCATGGATATGACAGCCGAGGCCGTGATTGCCATTCTCGGGTTACTGGTAGCAGTGCCGTCCACTGCTTTCGCCATTCGCTTGTGGCTTCAGCGCCCAAGTTCGACTTCACTTGATCAAACCCGCCGCCCACTGTGTAATTTCATCACGAACAAACTCTTTGAATCAGACTGACATTCTGCATCAGGGCTTCAGCAGCGCACTCCGATCATCTCGACAACACCGTTTCGCGGCAGTAAACGGCAATATTACTTTTGCCTCAAAAGCGCATATGGAGAGATGGCCGGGGTTAACAGAGTTTATTCGGAAGCAACTGAGTTATACTTGGAGGAAGCCAGGATGTGCGAGTGCAGCTAGCACTTTGGTCGGTTCCGGGTCACGGTTTGGGCGGGAGGAAGAAGCCATGTCGAGATCGGGATCGGAGTTGGCCGGGCAGGCTTTCACTGAGGAGAGTCTCCGTGGCATTTTGGGATATCGCTCTGCGTGGAGCGTTTGCTCACGAGCTGGTCAGGATTCGCCTGTTGCAAGATAATAGGTCCTGTGAAGAGTTGAGCTGTCGTCCGAATTCATCTTTTTCGTCCTTTTTTGCGTGTGCGATCCAGCAAAATGGGTTTCACCACCCTAAAATCGACGACCACCCATGCTGATAGTCAGGTGACTCTTCGTCACGTTTGATCAGTCCAGATCAGCCCTGGCTCAGCTTCGGCTATATCTGCCCATTGAACAGCATAGCCTTCCGAGAAGGTGCAGTTTTAGCCGAAGGACCCAAAATGGTCCCGTACAAGCAAAGGGCCCAGAATTGGGACATTCGCACCCGCAATAGCCAACCAGAACTTCATGGACAATTCGTCCAGCCTTCCGCTTGGGAATGCTTATATCTATTACTAGTAGCCCCCTACTATATAATTCACCACCTTACAGTGCAACTCCCTATCCTCGTCACCCTAACGTAACCTGCGTTACAACCTAAGCTTTTATAATAGTCTCTCTTACTTTCTCCCTATTTTTAAACATACATCTTATCTCTTCTAATCTTATATTGTAACACCCAGAGTGTCGAGAGCGGCTGATCGGAGCTATAGAAAGGCTGAGCGGAGCTGAATAGAACTGGCCAAGCTAGTTTAGCTAGCGGACACCGCCATAATACTACCGGTATAATAGGAGCTCTCTGGCGGAGCTAGAGAGCGAAAGGCAGGCTTCAATTGATCGCTTCACTAACCCCCATCTTGCAGTGCAACCTCTATCACCCCCCCCCCCCCCCCCCCCCCCCCCCCCCCACCCCCTCACCCCTCTCCACCC
>Ga0247770_1001602_pt1 | contig 16533 bp, 5 predicted proteins | sample UWRJL136409B6_FD_179943 | JGI IMG/M metagenome (GOLD analysis project Ga0247770, IMG submission 179943) | Plant litter microbial communities from Arlington Agricultural Research Station in Wisconsin, United States - UWRJ-L136-409B-6 | ecosystem: Environmental > Terrestrial > Plant litter >... | reverse complement strand
ACAGTGGGGCCTTGGAAAACCCCTGAAATTGCAATTTCCACCCTCCTTGGCTACTTCAGACCCCTGTCTATCGATTTCAGGCGTTACGGCGTTGCCTGCGCTGCTTGAGGGTATCTACAAGCCGGTTAAGGCTTCCATCACCACGTATTTGCTCTACCTCCGCCATAGCCTCGGCCTCACTTTGACCCCTGGATATACGTGAAGAGATAGCATCCCAGATTACCTTACGGCGGCAAAACTGTACCCTGATAGTGCTTCTAGGGCGTTAACGGCTTCCCTATTAAGCCTCGAGCTTTTATATTACAGGCTGACCTCCGAAGCCTTCTTTCCACTCACGTTAGACGTCCTTAACTGTAAATACCTTCCTTAGGTTAGAAACTATAGGTGGTGTTATAAGGTTACTTGCTGCGGCCGGCTTTGGTAAAGGCGCTAATGTAAGTGTAGGTGTAGGTGTAGGTGTAGGTGTAGGTACCTTTAACACCAGGTTAGGGTTAGCTTCTAAATAGCTAGTATTAGTAATTATAATAGGGATCTTGCTAGAGAGTAAGACTTTTAAAAGCTTATTTTCTTAATTAGCTAACTGGCTGGCGATCTGTTAGCTACTGTGTAGAATAGTAAAGCAAGTGCTCTTTATAAGGCTATACAGCTTTAATAAGGCACATTATAATAAAAGGCTTAGTGGTTTTACTATATTAATAATACTGGCCTATACTGTATATGTAAAAGCCTCCCACTTATTACTGTGAAAAAGGGCGTAAGAGAAAAAGGGCAGTAATGGAAATTATAGTTATAAAACGGCTAAGTCTTATAGAAGAATAATGCGGAGGCGCCTTATAAGCTTAAGGAAACTATTACTAGTAAGGTTATTATTATTAAAGCTACTTTACACTTATTAGTAACATTACATATATACCTTAAAGCAGAGCTCCTACTCTTTAATCTAAAGTTAAAGTTAGCTTTATAAAGTAACTAGAGGCTCTTATATTACACGTGCCAGGAAGTAATTACTTAATAATTTAAAAAAGCTAGTAATAATATGTATAAATTAGTATAGTAAGTAAATAAGGTACATTTAGTAAAGAACGCTTTAATTCTAACGGCTAGCTTATAAGATTTACGTAAGTAAAGTGTTATAAGTCTCTATATCTTAGGCTCTGGTTTACTATAGTAAATGGGTCTTCTTTACTGTAAAGAGGCTAATAACGCTAAAAACACGCTAGGTCTCTTGTAATTATATGTTGTAAGAGAGCTCTTCTTTGCGATTTTTACTAATAAGGACTTTAATTCGATACTAATCTTAACGGTAGTGAAAAGAAGGTGGCGGCTTACCTGTAATATGTTATCACTAGAAGAATAACTGTGTTAAGGTGCCCTGTGTATAAAAAAGGGGGTTTTTATAGCGTAAAGACTTTATAAACTTCTTTTTCGCTATTTTATTTATCTTACTATCTTATAAAAGCGATATAAGGTAACTATATAATGTAAGGCCTTTAGTAAAAGGGTAATTAAGTAAAGAGAGGTTAGTAAGCTTTATCTTTTAGTAGTTCTCTTTATATAAGAAGTAATAATAGCTGAAAAGAAGATTTAAGCGCGTTTAGAAGTTCTATAATATATTAACTGCTCTGTAAAGTAGGTGTTCTTAAATTACAAGCCACTTAGCGGTAAAATACCCAGCTTAGATACCTTTAACACCGTAATCCTTAAAGTTAATATAGTTAAGCTAGTTTCTTTAACAGCTACGTTATTTTAAAAAGCCACGTATGGCAGTGCTACGTAGGTTATCTGTATTCTTACCACTATAGGCCACTTACACACGCTAAAGCTTAATTACAGCAGTAATATATATATCTACCATACCCTTTATATAAAGGTTACCTTCCTCTTTATCGCTAATAATTACTACCACTACTACTGTTATAATTAATAGCGGTATATAACTCTTACAGTTATCAGTAAGGATTTAAGCTGCTTTAGTAACTAGCATTACTAACGTTATGGCAAGAGCTTTAGCTTTACAGAAAGCGGCCTGCTTATTAGCTTAAAGTGGTGGTTTTATACAGTTATAGCCGCGGCGCTTCTTAAGTACCTTAATGCGCCGTAAGAGGATATCTTCCTTTAGCTAAGCAGTTAGTTTATTTAGCGTAATAAACTCGCTATTTAGCTAGGTAAAAAGGGTTCTATCTAACCTTACGCATAGCTTATAATATTACGCCTTCCACTTACGTTACTTTAAAGTATAGCTCCTCGTTATATTTACTAACTACTTATCTTTTTTCACTTATAAGCTAACTCTTTACATCTCTTAAGCACAGCCCTTAACGGCTACGTATAAGCTATCAGCTATAGTAGTGATAATAGTGATGGTGGTAGTAATTAGTAATAAGTAAAGGTAGTGATAGTAATACTAGCAGCTCTAACGTATATAGTGTGTTGCGTTATAAAAGGGATAAGGGGTTCGCGTTTAAAATACAAGGGTTAAAAGTAGTTAGAAATTAAGAGCTTTTAATAAGTGGAAAATTTCTTTATTAGCGATAGCTTATCTACATACGCACAGCTAATTACTGCGATTATTAAGAAAGGGTTATTAGTAATGGTGGTTGCCGGAAGCGGCTTAACGTGTTATACCGAAATTACACTCCCCCTCGATAAGATAGACTTATCGTAAGCTTATTTTGCTAAGGTAATCGCAGTAATTAGCTGCAGACCAGGATATTACTAACAATAAGCGGATTTATTAACAGTAAGGCTTTAGAAAACCCTTAAAATTGCAATTTCTACCCTCCTTAGCTACTTCAGACCCCTATCTATCGATTTTAAACGTTACAGCATTACTTACGCTGCTTAAGGGTATTTATAAGCTAGTTAAAGCTTTTATTACTATATATTTACTTTACTTCCGTTATAACCTTAACCTTACTTTAACCCCTGGATATACGTGAAGAGATAGTATCCTAGATTACCTTACGGCAGTAAAACTATACCTTAATAATACTTCTAAGGCGTTAATAACTTCCCCATTAAGCTTTAAGCTTCTATATTACAGGCTGACCTTTAAAGCCTTCTTTCCACTCATATTAGACGTCCTTAACCGTAAATACCTTCCTTAGGCTAGAAACTATAAGCAGTGCTATAAAGTTACTTACTGCGGCTAGCTTTAGTAAAGGTGTTAATGTAAGTATAAGTGTAAGTGTAAGTGTAAGTATAAACACCTTTAACACTAAGTTAAGGTTAGCTTTTAAATAGCCAGTACTGGTAATTATAATAAGGATCTTATTAAAGAGTAAGACTTTTAAAAGCTTATTTTCTTAATTAGCTAATTAGCTAGCAATTTATTAATTACTGTATAGAATAGTAAAGCGAGTGCTCTTTATAAAGCTATATAGCTTTAATAAAGCATATTATAATAAAAGGCTTAATAATTTTACTATATTAGTAGTACTGGCCTGTACTGCACGTGTAAAAGCCTCTTACTTATTACTGTAAAAAGGGGCGTAAGAGAAAAAGGGCAGTAATGGAAATTATAATTATAAAACGGCTAAGTCCTGTAAAAGAATAATATAAAGGCACCTTATAAGCTTAAGGAAGCTATTATTAGTAAGGTTGTTATTATTAAAGCCGCCTTACGCTTATTAGTAACACTATACACGCATCTTAAAGCGGAGCTCCCACTTTTTAATCTAAGGCTAAAGCTAACTTTATAAAGTAACTAAAGGCTCCTATATTACACATGTTAGAAAGTAATTACTTAATAATTTAGAAAAGCTAGTAATAATACGTATAAATTAGTATAATAAATAGGTAAGGTATACCTAGTAAAGAACGCTCTAATTCTAATAGCTAACTTATAAGATTTACGTAAGCGAAGTGTTATAAATCTCTATATCTTAGGCTCCGGTTTACCGTAATAAATGGGTCTTCTTTGCTGTAAAGAAGCTAATAGTGCTAAAAACACACTAGGTCTCCTGTAACTGTATGTTATAAGAGAGCTCTTCTTCGCGATTTTTACTAATAAGGACTTTAATTCGATACTAATCTTAGCAGTAGCGAAAAGAAGGTAGCGGCTTACCTATAATATACTATCACTAGAAGAATAACTATACTAAGGCGCCCTGTATATAAAGAAAGGGGTTTTTATAACGTAAAGACCCTATAAACTCCTTTTTTATTATCTTATTTATCTTACTATCTTATAAAAGTGATATAAAGCAGCCATATAACGTAAGGCCTTTAGTAAAAAGGTAATTAAGTAAAAAGAGGTTAGTAAGCTTTATCTTTTAATAATTCTCTCTATGTAGGAGATAATAATGGCTGAAAAGAAGATCTAAGTATATTCGGAAATTCTACAGTATATTAGTTACTCTGTAAAGTAAGTGTTCTTAAATTATAAGCCACTTAGCAGTAAAATACCTAGCTTAAATACCTTTAATACCGCAATCCTTAAAGTTAATATAGTTAAGCTGGTTTCTTTAATAATTACGTTATTTTAAAAAGCCACGTATAGCAGTGCCGCGTAGGTTATCTATATTCTTACCGCTGTAAGCTACTTACACACGTTAGAGCTTAATTACGGTGGCAATATACGCATCTACTATACCCTTCGTGTAAAGGTTACCTTCCTCTCTATCGCTAGTAACTACTGCCGCTATTACTGTTATAGTTAATAGTAATATATAACTCTTACAGTTATTAGTAAGGATTTAAGCTGCCTTAGTAACTAATACTGCTAACGTTATAGTAAGAGCTTTAACTTTACAGAAAGCGGCCTACTTATTAGCTTAGAGTAATAGCTCTGTATAATTATAGCTGCGGCGCTTTTTAAGCACCTTAACGTACTGTAGGAGGATATTTTCCTTCAGCTAAGCAGCTAGTTTATCTAACGTAATAAGCTCACTGTCTAGCTAGGTAAAGAGGGTTCTATCCAGCCTTACGCGCAGCTTATAGCACTACACCCTTTACTTACGCTACTTTAAAACATAACTCTTTATCGTATTTACTAACTGCTTATCCTTTTTTACTTACAGGCTAGCTCTCCACACCTCCTAAGCACGGCCCTTAACAGCTACATATAAGCCGTCAGCTATAATAGTAATGGTAGTGATAATAGTGGTAGTTAATAGTAGGTAAAGGTAGTGATAGTAGTGCTAGCAGCCTTAACGTATATAACGCGTTACGTTATAAAAGGGGTAAGGGGTTTACTATTACAACCTGCACCTGACACAGGCCTTGAGAGGACTGGCGCGGGTTAAGACAGAACGTATGGCAGGACGCTAACAGGTAAGGGGCGTTCCGAAGACGGCTTGTTGAGCTAGCACTCTTAGACGGGGGGGTTTAATGTCACTGTAGGTTGCTGTCACTATAATGCATAGAGGTGAGTCTGAACAGTAGGACACAAATGAACAATTAAATACTAGCGTGAGGAACCAGAGTCCCTTACGGTGGTTGTGGGTATAATTATGACTATCTATATTAATTAGCCAGAGGTACCTTATACCTTGCTTAGTGGCCTGTTACTTAGTGAGGAACTGAGCAACCTGTTACTAAGCACTCCTTGCTTAGAGGTTTCTCAGATGCTTAGTAGGTGAGCACTCCTGTTAAGACTAAGTAACTGCTGGTTAGTTGTAGAGGCTTTGGGTCTTTGCACCCCTGGCCTAGTGTGTAGTACTGTGCGTACTATCCTCCTATACTGTTCCTTATGCAGGGGATTCGTCGGGCCGCTCCGGCCTAAGTGACGGCCTGTAAGGTCGTTACACAATTCCCCCTCTTTAACGTTCTTTTTCTATAAAAAACCTTAGTAAGAGTGTTCCTTCTTTCTTAACGTAACTATACTTATTAACCGTGTATAAAAGCGCACTTTAAAGAACAGCACCTCTTATTATCGTAACCTTACGGATTTTACTTTAACTTTTAGATCGTAAATGTCGCTTTATGGTTGTTATTCTTTAAAATCGTTTTCCTGTCTTATTATAATATGATCAGACAGTTATTTTAAATATTTATTAGTAAAAGTTTCGTCTTCGTGTGACGTGTTTAGTTACAGTGACACTTTCCTTTAACGGCTTCTTTTTAAGAAGCGCTGTCTTAACGCGGAGTATGACGTTATTACGTGGAACTTAAAGTTAAAAACCTGAAAGCTTTGCGAAACTGCTGTTTGACTTAAATAGATTAAAACTTAATACTGTTATATAGAGGAGCGAGCTTTTTCTGTGTTTGGTCGGGAGGTAGAGATCCTTCGTTTTTAGGAATAGGAGGAGGTTTATTTAGCTGCTCCTCCCGAGGCTAGTAAGTCCTTTAACTGGGGAGGCTTTTTAATAGGAACACTTACTGGTTTTTTTTCTGGGGGATCGTTACGGCTAACGACCTCTTCTTAACTTAGTTCGTAGCTTCTTTCCTCTTACGGTTCTGTAGAGTAATGATAACGCGTTTGTTTCTTTTGCTAACTTTCTTTTTAGTGGTGTTGGTGGAGCTTTAAGGGCTTTGGAGGCCTGGCCTCCTTATTAGGTTTAAGGTCCTTATAACCCTGGTTAAAGTTTTAATAAATGTCCTTCTGTACCTATTAAGGAGTTTCCTGCCGCTTCTTAGGCTTTAAATCCCATAGTGGTCTTACTCTTTAGTATAGTAATTTAGATGTCAGATCTTATCTTATTTCTAGTTCTTATCGTTAATTTTAGTCAGTCTGGATTTTTTTAGTGGAATTCTGTAATTAGGTCTGGGCACTTAAGATTTTTAACTGGTTCTTATAAGTTACTCTCAGGGCTATAGTTTAGCTACTTAATAAGATACTTAAACGTGTTCTTTCCCTTTTGTGAATTTATAACTTCCTTAACGTCGTACTTGTCCTTATTAGTATTGATCTTAATCTTCTTTTCTAGAGGAACTCCTTTTAGGGCAGGTTCTAGAAGTGAGATGTGAAAAACCTTAATCCACACCTTTATACTGGCGGGTAGGTTTAGTTTATAATTAAAGGTGGTGACCTTTTTCTTAATCTGGAACAGTCTGTACCTTTTAAAGTCGAGCTTCTTACTAGGCCGTTTCAAATACAGGTTTTATAAAAAAAGGTAAACGTAATCCCTCTCTTAAAGAGTCAGTCCTTTAACTCGTTTACTACTATAATAAAGTCCTTTTTTAAACATTAGTTACTTAGTTTAGTGTTTATTAGTAAACTTCTTTATTTATTTACGTGTAAACTTAAATTCGGCTTATAGATAGTTATATAGCTCTTACATCCAGTCTGCATAGACTGTAGCTTAGGGGGCGCCTGTGGGCGGGCTTTAACAGAGCTTAGGCTCCTTACTGTAATTAGTAAAGAACAGTGACATACTTGTTAACTTAACTGGTGTTATATTATAAGCTATCTGTGCTGTCGGTAACAGTTTAAACCAATTGTCTTATTTAAAGTTAATGTAGGTTTAGAGATATGTTATAAATATCTAATTAACTCGTTCCGTTTAACTATCCGTCTGTAGGTGGAATGTTGTTAAAAGCTTGCTTTTTATACTTATTCTTTACATTAGCCTTTACCAGAACTTCGATATAATCAGCTTATCCTAATCTGTAACGATATTATCCAGTTAAAGGTGTTATAAAACTACCTTTTTCTTAAAGATATAGGTGAGTTACTCCGCTGTTATATCCTTTAAGGTTAGTAAAAAGTAAGCCTATTTTGTTAATCTGTCGATTATTATAAGGATCTGGTTATAAGTAACTCCTGTAACAGGGTCTTTAAACTCTAGGATCTTAGTGACGAAGTTAAGTGAGATTAAACTCCATAGCGCTTATAATACAGGGAGTAGTTTAAGAAGTTTATAGGGCTTATAGCGTTAGTTCTACTTTTTATAGCAGATATTACAGTTGTTAACTACTTCTTTAACTAGCTTCTTCATTCTTAGGAAGGTGTACGTTTGTTAGGCCTGTGCGAGAGTCTTAGCCCGGCCTATATGTCCTCTAAGCCAGGACTTATAGACCTACTAGACGTACTCCTTCCATTTATCCAGGTTATAAATATACAGTTTCTCTTAATATTAGAGCTTTACTCCTGGTTTAGGTGTACTGTCTACACCTTTTAGCAGCCGTTCCAGCTAATAACTAGTTTTATTATAGTTTAGATACGTTAGGCACTCCTTTTAACAGTCTTATATATACCCTAAGAAGTCCTTTAAGGGACACTTATATTCACAGGTTCCTTCTATTAGCCTTCTCGCTTAAAAGTCCTATTACTGTTAATAAATGTTATACTCTGTTTATAAGTTTATATAAATGTTAATGGTTTATTCCAGTATCTAGTTATCTAACATTTACAATGTATGCTCTAGTGTGCCGTTTTTTACTTTATTAAATATAGTGACGGGGACTAAGACTAGGTTAGTATCCTTATAATCCTGTCTCCAACTAAGAGCATTAGTTTACTTATTATCTTTTCCTTTAACGTAGTGGATCTGGAAGTGGAACGGGGCTATTAACTCTACTTATTATGCTTACTGTAGGCTGAGTTCTTTCGTTAGGAAGTACTGGAGGTTATTATAATCTGAAAAGACCTGAACCAGTTCTTCTGTATTGCTTAGATATAGCGCCTACTTTATAAAGCACTGAATAATTGCTATCAGTTCTTTATTATGGATTAGATATTATAAGGCTGGGCTGTGGATTTCTTTTAATAAGAAGGTAACTAGGTAGTGTTTCCCATTATCCTGGACTTAGCTAAGTTCTTTACTAATTATAAACTCCGAAGAGTTTATCTCGACTTAAAAGGGCTTTAAAAAATCAGGGAGGGCTAGGACTGGCGCTGTAATAAAGGTGTGTTTAAGGTCCTTAAACGCCTTTTACTATCTATCAGTCTACTTAAATAGCTTTCCCTTACCTGTAAGTTTATAAAGTGGTCTTACGATTTTCGCAAAGTACTTAATAAAATAGTGATAAAAATTTATAAAGCTAATAAAGGCTTATAACTCTTTTTAATTCTTTAAAGTAAGTTAGTCCCTAACTGCCTCTGTCTTCTCCAGCTGCATTTCGAGCCTTTTAAGGGTTACTTTAAACCTTAAATAGTTCAGTTCCTAAATGTGGAAGTGGCTCTTTTCTAGGTTTACTGTTAATTTCACCTTCTTAAAAGCTGTCAGAACTTATTACATATACTTTTAATATTCCTTTAAAGTTTCAGAGTAAATTAAAACGTCGTCTAAATACATAAAGATAAACTTATTAAGGAAGGGGTAAAAAACACTGTTAATAAGGCCTTAAAAAGTCGTAAGGGCGTTTATTAATCTTATCGGCATAACACAGTACTGGTAATACCCGTTATAAGTCTGAAAAGCCGTTTTATACTTATCCTCTTCCTTCACTCTAACGTGGTTAAATCCTATAGGGAAGTTAAGACTAAAGAACCAGTTTACCCTAATAATCCGCTCTTACATTTCCGTAATAAGTAGTAATAAGTAATAATTCTTAATTATATCCTTATTTAACGTTTGGTAGTTAATAACTATATGTAGCTTACTATCTCCCTTCCTTAGGACAAACAGTATTAGATACCCTGCTGGGAACTGAGACTCCACGATAAACCTATTCTTTAAGTTCTCATCAACATACTTCCTTAAGGCCTTAGCCTGTTAAGGGTTTAAGTAATAAGGCTGGAAGTTACAGAGCTTCACTTCCGGCTTTAACTTAATTTTATAGTCCCACAGTCTATAGTTTAGTAATTATAATATCTTTTTTCAAAATAAGGTAAACTTCCTATATTTAATAAGTACTTTAAATAAGTTAACTTCTTCACTTATCTATAGATTAGCTTCTAGCTTCTTTCTACCTTTTAAATTGTTATTTAAGCAATACAGTAGACCTTCTAGTCCTTTAACCGTCTTAATAAACCTAACCTAAACCGTGCTTAATTCTAAGGGTTCAGCGTGTCTCTAAGTGCTTTATATATCTCTGGAATAGTTTAATACCTTCTTAGCTTTCTTTAAACAGTAATTACAGTTAAGGGATTTACTAAAGGTAAGGTAGCTACTCTTCTAGTTAATTACAGGGTTATACTTTTCCAGCTAAGGTAGACCTAGGATTATGTTATATCCTGCCATTAGTATAACGTTAAAGTCCATTTATTATTTATCCCTATCTACTTTAATTAAGAGTGGTAAGTAATAGGTGACTTTACTGTTATTATACTAATATAAGCCTCCTTCTCTATTTCAAATGGGAATAGCCTTTTTATACTCTTTATTAGGGAGTTTCCTTCAGTTAATTAACAAGGGGTGTATTAGGTTAGAAGCACTCCCGCTATTAATTACTACTTTTACCCTAAATAACCTCCCTCTTCCGTCTGTTATGTCGATACTAACAGAATAGTACTTATACTTTTTTATTATCTAAGTTATAGTAATTATCTATCTTTAAAGTCTTATTCAGCTTAACTTCTAAGTGCCTCTCCTTCTTCTTAAGGTTTTTACTAACTAGCGAACTACTAGTTTCCAACCTTTCTAAAGGGCCCGCAGCCTTTTCTTAATTCCTTCTGGAAAAATAGGCAGCTCTAATAAACCTAACAATTAACTTTTCCTAGGTTTTCACACCTTAACGTCTAGTTAACTTTAAATAATATAACGTTCTTAAAGTCTTTAACAAGTCGGTAGTACGCTTTATAGGCTTAGATTACAGCGATGTCTTTTTACTCTTAGACCTATTAGTAATCTTCTCACTTCTGCTATTCTTAAGCTTTCCTATTAAGGTGTAACAAGCACGTTACAATTAAGCAGTTATTAAATACCCCTCCTTACCAGTACATAATAGGGGCTTAGTTAACTATAGTAACTTTTTACTTATTACCAGATTCTCTTATTAAGGAATAGGAAATTTAATAGTAAGCTAGTTCTAACTTTACCCTTATAACAGCGTAATCCTATCTTTATATGTTTAAAAAGTGGTTATAAAGGGCCTTAAGTCCATAATGCCGGTTAAGGGTGCAGTTATCGTACACGTAATTAATTTACAGTATATCTCTATAATTAAGGTAGTTAATGTTAACTACTAGTACCGTAATAGTAAAGTACGGAACGGGGGAAGTGGCGCCTTATCCTTTTTCTTCCTTTACTTACTTCCATATATGTTATTTCTCCTAAACCTTTTCTTAAAACTTAGGTAATAATAGCCCAACTTATTCTTTTATAAAGTAATCTTCTTTAACAAGATAGTGTTTAAGTTAGTTAGCGAAGCGAACTCTGTTATAAAGCTTTAACCTAATTTCCACCACTCTATCTTTCGACGTTACAGTAAGACCTTTAACCTGTAAGTCCTTTATTTCATCTACTAACTTTTAATGTTTCTCCCCCAGCTCCCAGATCCTTCGTTAATATGCTTACTTTATACCTTCTCAGGGGACCTTTAAGGTACCAGTCTAAGGTATACCAGCTTTAATACAGGGTAACTATTTAAGCTGTCCTTCTTTTAGGGAAGTAAGGGTGTTAATCTACTTAATATACTTAAAGTGTTTAAGAGTCTTAAGGGGTATTATTAAGAAGAACTTTCATTTCTTTAATTTAATTCTTTTAGTTTGTTCTCTTTCACCTTTTAAAGCTTACTTTACTGCTTAGGTAGCCTAGAGGGCTAATTCTTTAACTCCCTTTACTATCCTGGTAAGGTTTAAGTTAGGGTCTTTCTTAAACTTCCTTAGTTTTTAAGCTTACAGGGTGAGGTTTTTAAGGCTTATTACAGCTAACTGGAATATCTTTTCCTAAAGTCGGTCTTCTGTAACCTACACCTTTAGCGGTTCCAAGTTTCTACCTAGGAGTCGGTCTGTAACGACCTGCACCTCCGTAGCTAACTCTTTTAAAACACCCTTAAGGACTAGGTACATTATATCTTAAGGTTCTTCTTCCTTCTCTTCCTTATCTCCTAACTTACACTTATCTATCCAGATGTAGTTTTCCTCGTTACTTACTATCCTGATATGGACGTCTCTTAAGTTAAACTTAACGTACTTCCCTCCTTCTAGAACCGGCTTCTAACCGACTTGTTTTGGTAACGGGCACTGCTATACTATATAGCCTTTCTTACCGCAGTTAAAGCACTGGACCTGGGACAGGTCCTTAAACTGCTTCTACTGCTGTTATTATTAAGGTTTATTGCAGTTAGGTCGATTCTAACGGTTTATTATGCTAATATCTATTAGTCTAGGGTGATAACCTATCGTAATTAACTAGTTTCCCTTTTTAAGCTAGTAAGGGGTCCATTCTTTCCAGAAGTTCTTTCAGTGATAGTAATTATAATACCAGTTATCGGCCTTAATAGCTATTTTAACTAGTTCTTAGAGGTGATCCGGTCGATCTTCTTAATAAAGGTCTCTAATAACATGCTCTTTTAAGCCGCTCTAAAACAGCATTACTAAAGCTTCTTAGTTAAGCTTAGTCTTTACTGCTTCCAGTTTAAAGCGTGTGGAGAAATTAAGGACTAAAGACGTCTACTTTAAGGCTATAAGGTGTTACTTAACCTACCTAGGAGCGTTTAGTTCTCTAAACTTAATCTAGAGTTAGTTAATAAAAACGTTAAAGTTATTAAACAGAGCCTAAGTTTTAAGGGCCTCTTTACACGCTCTGTTTATAAAGAGGTTGTTAATTATCTTCGTATAAGGTTTATATTAGCAAGCGGTTACTTTATCTAGTAAAGCTTTAACAAACCTAACCTTTCCTTCTTCTTTAAAGAACTGCTTATTATAATAAGTGATATAACTTTAAAGCTAGGTTATCCAGGACTTTAATTACGTAAAGTCTCCCTTAAAGCGTAACGGCAGGGGGAGCTTTACTTATTTCTTTTATAAGCCCTTAAGGTCGTTATTCTCCAGCTTAACAGCGTTAAGTCAGGCCTGGAGTTTTTTAATAAAACTGATACAGCTCTTAATATCTCTAAGGAAGGCTTTATTAAGTTCCTTAACTAGTCCTTACTAGTTAAGGTTCAAGTCTTTAAAGCATGTAACTAGTTTATTAATAGTAGGGAGTTAAGGCTAAGCTTACACCTCCTTAATCTCCTTACCTTTTCTAGAGGTTGATATGTTAATGGGAGAGAGGTGGTGTCTGGGAATTTAACAAATAGCGTTTAAAATTAAGACGCTAGTATCGTATTATAACCTACACCCGACACAGGCCTTAAGAGGATTAGCGCGGGTTAAGATAGAACGTATAGTAAGACGTTAACAGGTAAGGGGCGTTCTGAAGACGGCTTATTAAGCTAGCACTCTTAGACAGGGGGGTTTAATGTCACTGTAGGTTGCTGTCACTATAATACATAAAGGTGAGTCTGAACAGTAGGACACAAATGAATAATTGAATACTAGTGTGAGGAACCAGAGTCCCTTACGGTGGTTATGGGCATAACTATAACTATCTATATTAATTAGCCAGAGGTACCTTATACCTTACTTAGTGGCCTGTTACTTAGTAAGGAACTGAGTAACCTGTTACTAAGCACTCCTTACTTAGAGGTTTCTCAGATACTTAGTAGGTGAGCACTCCTGCTAAGACTGAGCAACTGCTGGTTAGTCGTAGGGGCTTCGGGTCTTTGCACCCCTGGCCCAGTGTGCAGTACTGTGCGTACTGTCCTCCTGCACTGTTCCTTGTGCGGGGGATTCGTCGGGCCGCTCCGGCCCAAGTGACGGCCTGCAGGGTCGTCACATTTACATTCGAAATATAAGGGTTAGAAGTAGTTAGAAATTAAAGGCTTCTAATAAGTGGAAAATTTCTTTATTAGCAATAGCTTATCCACGTATACGTAGCTAATTACTGTAATTATTAAGAGAGGGTTATTAATAGTAATAGTTACTAGAAGTGGCTTAACACGTTACACCGAAATTACACTCCCCCTTAATAAGATAGACTTATTATAAGCTTATTTTATTAAGGTAATTACAGTAATTAGCTGCAGACTAGGATATTACTAATAATAAGCAGATTTATTAACAGTAAGGCCTTAAAAAACCCCTGAAATTGCAATTTCCACCCTCCTTAGTTACTTTAAACCTCTATCTATCAATTTTAGGCGTTACGGCATTACTTATGCTGCTTAAGGGTATTTATAAGTTAATTAAGGTTTCCATTACTACATATTTACTCTACCTCCACTATAGCCTTAACCTTACTTTAACCCTTAAATATACGTAAAAAGATAGTATCCCAGATTACCTTATAGTAGTAAAACTATACTTTAATAATGCTTCTAAAGCGTTAACAGCTTCCCTATTAAGCCTTAAACTTCTATATTACAGGCTGACCTCTAAAGCTTTCTTTCTACTTACGTTAGACGTCCTTAACCGTAAATACCTTCCTTAAGTTAGAAACTATAAGTGGTGCTGTAAGATTACTTACTATGGCTAGCTTTAATAAAGGTGTTAATGTAAGTGTAGGTGTAGGTATAGGTGTAAGTGTAGGCACCCTTAATATTAGGTTAAGGTTAGCTTTTAAATAGCTAGTACTGGTAATTATAATAAAGATCTTACTAAAGAGTAAGACTTTTAAAAGCTTATTTTCTTAATTAGCTAACTAGTTAGTAATCTGTTAACTATTATGTAAAATAGTAAAGTAAGTGCTTTTTATAAAGCTATACAGCTTTAGTAAGGTGTGTTATAATAAAAAGCTTAGTGGTTTTATTATATTAGTAATACTAGCCTGTACTGCACGTGTAAAAGCCTCTTACTTATTACTGTGAAAAAGGGCGTAAGAGAAAAAAGGCAGTAATGGAAATTATAATTATAAAACAGCTAAGTCTTATAGAAGAATAATATAAAGGCGCCTTATAAACTTAAGGAAGCTATTACTAGTAAAGTCGTTATTATTAAAACCACTTTATACCTACTAGTAATACTATACACGTGCCTTAAAGCGGAGCTCCTACTCTTTAATTTAAAGCTAAAGCTAGCTTTATAAAGTAGTTAGAGGCTCTTATATTATACGTATTAGGAAGTAATTACCTAGTAATCTAGAAAAGCTAGTAATAATACGTATAAATTAGTATAGTAAGTAAGTAAAGTACACTTAGTAAAGAACGCTTTAATTTTAACGGTTAACCTGTAAGATTTACATAAGCAAAGTGTTATAAGTCTTTATATCTTAAGCTCTAGTTTACTGTAAAGAGGCTAATAGTGCTGAAAACACGCTAGATCTCCTATAACTACGTGTTGTAAAAGAGCTCTTCTTCGCAATTTTTACTAATAAGGACCTTAATTTGATACTAATCCTAATAATAGCGAAAAGAAAGTAGCAGCTTACCTGTAATATACTATCACTAGAAGAATAATTATACTAAGGCACCTTATGTATAAAGAAAGGGGTTTTTATAACGTAAAGACCTTATAAACTCCTTTTTCACTATCTTATTTATCTTACTATTTTATAAAAGTAATATAAGGTAGCTATATAGCGTAAGGCCTTTAGTAAAAGGGTAATTAAGTAAAAAGAGGTTAGTAAGCTTTATCTTTTAGTAGTTCTCTCTATATAAGAGGTAATAATGGTTAAAAAGAAGATTTAAGTGTGTTTAAAAGTTTTACAGCATATTAGCTGCTTTATAAAGTAAGTGTTCTTAAATTGTAAGCCACTTAATAGTAAAATACCTAGCTTGGATACCTTTAGCACTGCAATCTTTAAAGTTAATATAGTTAAGCTAGTTTCTTTAACAGTTACGTTATTTTAAAAAGCTACGTACGGTAACGCCACGTGGGTTATCTGTATTCTTACCACTGTAAGTTACTTACACACGCTAGAGCTTGATTACAGTAGCGATATACGTATCTACTGTACCCTTCGTGTAAAGGTTACCTTCCTCTTTATTGTTAATAACTGCTGCCACTACTGTTATTATAATTAATAGCAGTATATAGCTCTCACGGTCGTTAGTAAAGATTCAAGCTGCCTTAATAACTGGCATTACTAACGTTACAATAAGAGCTTTAACCTTACAGAGAGCGGCCTACTTATTAGCCTAAAGTGGTAACTCCGTACGGTTATAGCTACAGCACTTTTTAAGCACCTTAACGTACTGTAAGAGGATATCTTCCTTTAACTAAGCAGTTAGTTTATCCGGCGTAATAAGCTCACTATCTGGCTAGGTAGAGAGGGTTCCATCCAGCCTTATACACGGCTTATAACACTACGCCCTTTACTTACACTGCTTTAAAGTATAACTCCTCGTTATATTTACTAGCTACTTATCCTTCTTCACTTACAGGCTAGCTCTCCACGCCTCCTAAGCACAGCCCTTAGCAGCTGCGTATAAGCTGTTAGCTATAGTAGTAATAGTAGTAATAATAGTAATAGTTAGTGGTAAGTGGAGGTAGTGATAGTAGTGCTAGCGGCTTTAACATATACGGTGTATTACGTTATAAAGGGGGTAAGGGGTTCGTGTTCGAAATATAGGGGTTAAAAATGGTTAGAAATTAAAGGCTTTTAATAAGTGGAAAATTTCTTTATCAGTAATAGCTTATCCATATACACGTAACTAATTACTACAATTATTAAAAGAGGGTTATTAATGGTGGTAGTTACTAAAAGTGGCTTAACGCATTACACT
>Ga0247770_1001600_pt1 | contig 16548 bp, 18 predicted proteins | sample UWRJL136409B6_FD_179943 | JGI IMG/M metagenome (GOLD analysis project Ga0247770, IMG submission 179943) | Plant litter microbial communities from Arlington Agricultural Research Station in Wisconsin, United States - UWRJ-L136-409B-6 | ecosystem: Environmental > Terrestrial > Plant litter >... | reverse complement strand
GGGTCTTGCGTTGGGGACTGGAACGGGGAAATTTGAGGCGAAGACGGATCGCCGAAGGACGGGGTCAGGTTTTTTTATAAAATGGCAGATGTCAGCGGCTACCGGCAGGTAATATCGCCGCCGCGCATGTCATACCCGGTCGGGTGGCGTTGTTGCAATGCCCATGTTGGGCAAACAAGCTTAATTGGCGATTCCCCCCGGGTGAACGGTCGAATCGGCAGGGACACCCGGCCGCTATTTCAGCGATCCGGCTGGGTTGGGGAATGAAGGCAACGCGGCTCGGACTCTGCCGCGGCCGCTAAAACCAATGAGACCGATGGATAGATTGCCTGCGCCGCGTCGGCGCCTAAGCGAGTGTATTGACAGACTCCGACGAGTCTTTTTGGCCATGGTGTTTGAGGGGCTGGGTTGCGGCCCAGCCATGGAGATCAGGTCGTTGGACCTTGCATTGCGTGCGCAAGAATTTAAAATACTAATACTTTCTCTGGATGATGGTGTGATTGTGGAAGGAAGTAAATTTGCATGGGCCGTGCAACAGCAGGGCACTGGGATTAGGATACGCGGTTGGTTCTGACTGTAACGCTGTGCCGTAGAGCTGCGCGTATGATGATCCTTCGTCAGCTTCTTTGGTCTTCTCGCGACTTTCGGGGACGGGACGAAAGAAGCACCACGTGGATTTTGGCGGGGGCAGTAATTGGCAGTCAAAACCTTGCGGAACTCGGGTACTGCTTTCGTAGCTCATACCTTAAAGGGCTTCTTATCATTAAGATTTGAGAGTGAGCAGAATGGCCAGAACAATCTCAATTTTGCCAGCGCATCATGATCAGGGGTTATCCTACACCCCTGGTTGCGCCACATACCTAGGACCAAGATGGACATCCTAGAGATTGCACCGTTTTCATTCCAATCGAAGGATTCATGATGCAGGTTATCATTGCAAGGGGCCATGTATATTCCTATTAGATTTGCAGCTTGCGCAGAAATGTCAACATGTAGGTACCGCCGGCGCAAATAAACAGTTAGACAATTTCCCAGTCTGGCTTTTGTTGATCGTGGATACGCAATTCAACATCTCACCAAATAGAAAAAGAACACTCAAGGGGCAATTTCATCCTCAACGAGAACATTCACGTGTAGGTGTCCTGTCTGACGAGGATACTTCTACGCTTTGCAGCCGCGGATCCATCCTCCTCCTTACTTGTGTCTGCGGCGCGGCACCGGCTCCTACCTTCAGGGCTCTTAGTACATCTCGGTAATATTGCAGGTACGAATTAACGGTGGTTCTATAAGATGCTCGAGTTCGTTCCGTAAACTCCGAAGCGGTGGTCCGAAGATGTGGGGCCGTAGTGCGCCCATGCGGCCCCACCCAGTGCAGCCTGGACCCGTTCCCGGTTGTCTTCTCCGTGGAACGTTCCCCGAACCAAATTACATGCCAAAACCTCTCTTATACACATTTGGAACTAGCGGAGACTTGGTATCGGCAAGCTAACTCAACACACCGACGCCGGAAATAAAGCTCCGGGGCGAAGCAAGGCTCCAGGCGTGCGGAGAGCGACACAGCCACGATGCTTGGCGGGCATTGCCTCCTCGTGCGCGTATTCCTCGAACACCTCCCCGCACTCCTTCACCTACTAACCCACGCATTGCAAATTCGAAGCAATTCTCTGGCCATGCCACCTCTAAATCCTATAGAGATACAGCCGTGAATGCCCTGCAGCAGCTTCAAGTTCCAGGACGGCAAGAGCTGACAAAGTAATCGCGTCATCAGTCCGAGTCGGCGCCAACTACCGCTGACCCCGCTACAACCGGGTCCCAATGGCTGCCTCTGCCGACAAAAGAACTCAGGCTCACAAAATCGCAACCTTCAACTACATGAAGTGGAATGACTTATACAAGACCGAAAAGCCATTCCAGATCGTCATTGACATCCCCAAAGACGCTCCCGACCAGCGAACCACCAACATCGAGTTTGAGGCAGGGCCTGAGGAGACCATCACCGATATTCGTGGTAGCGTGGACTCGTATAACCTTGATCGACATGGATTTGCGTATTTTCCGATGGATGTACGCTTGCCTGCGAGGAGATTTTCAGATCCTGGATTGGTGAATGAGAAGTACATCCCTGAGTGTGTGTCGTTGATCAAGAGGGTGATTCCCGGTGTTGATCGGGTTCGTATTTTTGGTTGGCGCTTACGGAGTAGTGGTGATCCCTCGGCGTCGACTGTGATGGGGAAGATGATGTTCAAGCCCGCGTCGTCGCCTCATGTCGGTAAGTGTCTTGCTCACCTTTGTGGATGTCATCACCTCCGCTTACACGTGTGTTCAGATCAAACTCCAGGAGCTGTCCACGACATGGTGTCGGACTACTTCCCTGACGAAGCTGCAAAGCTTTTCCGTGGCCGTGTGAGAACAGTCATGTGAGTGCTCCCTCCCACTTCCAACGATGTTTTGGTGGGCCCGGGATAATATGATGTCTAATGTTTGGTTTTCGCGTGACAGCATATGGCGCCCTATCACTGGGCCGGTGGAAGACTGGCCACTCGCAGTTTCCGAGGCCGCCACAGTTCCGCCCTCTTGCCTAGTCGAGGCCGATCGTATAAGACCGAAGTACCGTGGCCCATTGCTCTATATGCTTCCGCAAGAAGGCGTCAAGTGGCATTACCTGAGCAAGCAGCGGAACGATGAGGCCTTGGTGATGAAGATATTTGATACCAAGAAAGGAGTTGCAGGCTGTAAGTCTCATCCCTCTTTCTGTCTACGTACTGAGCATTGGTTTGAAATAGCTGACTCCAGACGACAGATTGTGCTCATGCGTCGTTCAAGATCGCTGACGCGCCGCCAGATTCATTGCCACGGGAAAGCATCGAGGTTCGAGCCATGGTATTCAGCGACGAATAGGAGCAATCACTGTGTAATTCATGTACCTACATAGGTAGCGAGGGGAGGGGAGATCCCGGGGTGAGGAAGGGGGGGGGGGTTGTTTAAATGATATTTATGTAGGTTATATGAGTAGGCCCGTAATAGAAGCGAACGAATGAATGATCCTAGCGTTCCTTGGTGTGATATGTTATCTCAGAGTACTCCATCGGCAAGGGCTTCTCCGTCCAGCTCTTAGGTAACCTGCATACCGTCCTTTCCCACCATAAGCCCTCACCGTCGACCGTACAATTTAGCTTTGGAAGCTTGATTGTTGAGCTTGCCCTGAATATAACCCTGGGAAATCTTTGTGAATAAACTTGTCTAGGTTGCAAGGAGGGGAGGACAGAACCTACCTCTGGGTTGGGCTTACATCGTCGCACCGCCAGGACTGCCTGACGGCTAGCGTATCAGCCAAGGCATTGTAGCTAACATTTGTCGAGATATTATCCCAATAGTTGGGCTCGTCGCTAGTCCGCCGATGCGGAGAGCAACCCACCCAAAAGTTTGGGTTATACGAAGTCGAGTTTATATTTAGTTCCGGGCTGAAGGCCTGGCAAGAGACGGCTGTAGATAGACCAGCGTTCTCCAAGAGCAGCTGTAATGTTCCAGTGCGGTTATTATCCGGGGGCGTGTCGTTCGGGTACTCGTACTGAAACTGTATCGGCGGCGGCAGGAGGAAGAAGTGGTGGTTGTCTGGATTCACGGAGTCGACAGTGCATCGCATCTCCGCTGCCCTCGGCATCTGAAGTGCGAATGGTTCCATGTCGTATCTCGAGTTTACTTGGCCGGTAACGGTGGCCGCCGAGGACGCAGTACAGGATGTGCCGTTGATTACGGGGGTATTGGATGACCACGGGCCGACGGTTATGTTTGTTTCGAGTTTCGTTCGTGGCGTGCATGCCAGCACCGGAAGCTTGACGGATGCTCCGGCGTTAAATTGTATTCTTTTAACTATTATCAGCAAAGAATATTCCCATTCAACGGCGGATATAGATATAGGTAAGTTAAAAAGGAGAAGGGTGAAACGTACGGCCGGTCCGCCCCACCATCTTCGCAGTACCACGTCTGATCTATGATCAGCTCCAAGGACTTAGGATCCTGATCTATATACGCAGCCAAGGGCGGATCGAAACGAAAGTTCAAATCAGCCGTATAAGCATTGCGATACCGTTCGGGCTCCCAAGCTCCCGAATAGCAGGTCGTCCAGTCGGGGGGCGGTAGAAGAAGTCCGTCGGGCAATTTCTGTGTTGAAAAGCTAGAACTACACCTGAGGGTAGCGTTCATGGCCTCATTGGTGACTGTAAATCCTATTGCGGACGTGTCCATATACTCCGGAGCATTAGCAACGCCAAAGATATTCCAGAAGGGGATCAGGCCGGTTTGCAATGTAATGTTTTCCACCTTCCATGATGGGCTTGTGGATTTCTTCTTGCAGCTTTCAACCGCGTAACTGGCGGTTGGATCTGGTGCTCTAGGAGTTAGAGCCAAGGGAGAGGAGAGGCTGGCCGGTATACGGAATTTAGGGGGCCCACGGCAGAGTTCGACAAGATCGGAATTTGTCGTACACTCGACCTTCACCGTTACGGTGCCGTTCCCAACAAAAGTGATGCTATAATCAGTTAGATTCCATATTTTAAATCTTTCGTATTACAAAGAGTTACCGTTGCTTTTTGTTGTTGTCGTTACATACCCACTCCTGGTTGACCGAAAGTCGGTTCGATATGGTGTCGAGGACGACTCCTGGTACCAACATATTGTCGGTTACAGACCCAGCTGCGGTGCAATTCATGCTCAGAGTTCCTACAGTCTCGGCCGAGCCAGTCGAACAGCGAAACGAGCTCATGTCCATGATGTTCTTCAGGGTGAACTCTATCCCCGGCCTGTCCGTCTTGTAGGACTGGAAACTCTCCACCTCCCACGCCGGTGACGTGAGAGAAAGTGTGAGGCATCCCGCTGGCGGCGCTGGTGGAGGGACGTCATTACGTGGTGGAGGACCGGCCGCAAAGGACAATGGCAGAACTGCGCTGAGGGAGGCGAGGAGGTGTTGGCGATGCATCTTGTTCCTAATCTTTACGATTCAGCGTAGATACAAGGACGAAGTGATATATGTTAACCCTCGACACGGGGCGCAAGTAAAAGTCATCGGAAATAATGAACGAGCCGGTGGTTTTCTGACTGTCTGGAAGCGGGCGGAAAAGTAACGTTAGACCGTCTTATTTCTTTCACGCAAATTGCTGTCCTTCTTGATGGTAAGCCTAGAGGGGAAAATTTAGTGAGCAATAAGCAGCGCGGCAAAATAAATTGACGACGGCGCTACTGCTGCAGGTCCCTTCTTGGAGTCTTTATCCGACGATATTAGTACACAGCCTCTGAAGTCTTGCACACTGGTGACCTTAGAAATGGCGGTAACGCAAGCAGACCGGCACTTTCGTTAGCTTAAAAAGGACCTCCGTTTTAGTAGTCGTTAAATGTAAGGCTACCTACACAAACCGCGCCACATGACGTAGTGTCAAGTTAAAATCGATCACCCAAATAGGCGGCCATGGTCAGCAGCACCGCACCGGGCAGCGAACCCCTACCGCCCAATATACGTGTAGTTCTGGTATGGGAGGCAGATAAACTACAGGGACTCGAAAACGGCAGATTTAGTGCTCGACAGGCGGCTACAATATGTAACGTCATCTTTGTTAGATGCTCGATGTATCGACAAGTCAAACAACAGTAAGTTATCCCCGATAGCTAATTCTATATTCCGCTGGTACAAGCATGCAACCCTATGCTACGTATACTTAACAGATATTACCGCTACTGGCTAAAAGAATTGTCAGCTGGGGTATAATGATTGCTTTGGCTAAGACTTTATGTTCGAAAGAAGCCTAAGATGGAATGACTAATCCTTCTAGGAGGTTTTAACCGTATATTTACTTTCTATCGCTTTATTTCAGATTACTGAAACCTGTGCTAAAGGGTGAGTACACTGCATCAATGTCCGCTTTCTACGAGCACTAGCTCGTCAACTCTACCCAAGGTATACTCGACCCACTTCCAAGTCTTCAAGGTCCTAGTACTCGTATGGAGTTCCTAAACACGCGTTCGTCGGTGAAATCGCAGTCCGCCGTACGAACAATATTCTCCGAACCCGCTGCTACCCCTATAGCACATCCAAAGGCTAGACTGAGGCTGAGGCTGAGGCTGAGGGGCATTTTCGCCATTCTGTTTCGTTTCTTCTTGTTGTTGTTGCTGTCGTGGCAACAGAGCGCAAAAGTCATTGACGTGATCGTGCCCGCAACCTAATGCTGCTATGCCTTCCCCGGCCAGAGCGTCGTAGAAATGTGGATTGAAGCTGGGATTTTTGGATGGTTCTCTCCGATGGCAGCCGCGTATACAAAGACGGCGGTCACCGAACTCGGGAAGGGGGATGCGCAGGAAAGCCAGAGACAGATGGAAGGGGCTGTTACTATTATCATTGTCCTTCTCACGGCGATGACGACGCGCGCTTCGTAATGCTCGGGAGGTCTCGGTGAACCAGTCAATCTGGCTTTGCTTGATACAATCTCGGTATCTGGCTGTGCGAATCCAGAAAATACAGTCGGCAACGCGAGCTGTGACGGCGCGGGAGCCACAACCTGAAGGTAGAAGTTGCCTATGCCGCCAGCGTGCTCTGGGCCTGGCTCGCAGAGGCTGAAAGGCAGATGTTGAAGTATCGACATCTGTGCTGGGCCTGCAGTCTAGATGGCTAACAAGAATGAACAGCTATTGTCAGGGAATGCATGATGAGTAGAAAAGAGAGAGATAGAGAGGGAGGTTGAGGCCGAACTTACGTGATAATGCGTGGATGCCCTCGCTATCGTGGTTGCCGAAGACGGCTGGGGATACTGTCCGCGGAGACGGGTGGTACTGTCCCCTGAGACGCTCTCTTTGTAAAACGCCTGTTTTGTTAGACGAATCTGGGCTTATAAATTTCCTTTTTTGTACTTCGCCCACGTGACGTTGCTTGCCCTGGCTCAGGCTCGACTTAGTTGTTACTCAATTGTTGCTCAGTCGTTGCTCAGGATTTGCTAAGGCTTGCTCATCTTTGCTCACCCTAAGTACCATTTTCGGCAGGCTACGCCACAACATACTGAATTAGTTTAACTCTAACCGAGCAGGCTTAGAATTAATCCCGTATATAAAGACGGCCACAACGGTTCCCAATTTTAAAAAATAAATTGTGTTGTCTTTATAAGGCGGTGTTTTAATCCACTCTGCACAACTTCCCCGTCTGCATCGTCAACCACTCCCTATGCCCTTGGACCTTCCACTTCTCAGATCCAACCGCCGTGGGCGCCCAAAAAAAATCGCCCGGGTCCACCTGCTTCTTGATGCGGAGCAAACGCTGATAATTACTCCCAAAAAATGCCTCTCCAAAGTCCGGCTCCATCACATCGCCCTCGTTCCCGTACCCGCCCGGTCCATATCCCCTCAGCCTACTCATCCAATCTTCGGTAATCTTTCGGTTCGTCACCTCCAGCTCTTTTTCGCCCGCCCCCGCTACCCAGCCCGCGCCCATAATGGTGAACCACACGGCATCCCTCCAGTGCGAGTTCGCCCCGTTCGCCGGCGTACCTTCCGGCTTCGCCGGGTTAATGTTATATTGGATAAGCGCAGAACCCTCCTTCACGATGCCGCTGACGGCATCAAACAGCGCGTCCCGCTTCGTCGTATCATTCCACAACGCGCGCGGGAACAGACGCGACGCCGTTCGGAAGTTGGCGTTCGCGACGCCCTCGGTCGGGAAGTGGCGCGTCCACGCAGCATAGAAGTTGTCATGCTCAAAGTATGTCGGCGTGAAGTTGGTCAGGCCCAGCGCCGCCCACTCGGCGAACAGGGGCGCTGTCATGGCCTTGAACTGGTCTAGCGGCATCCCCGGGACGAGCCAGGGGAGCATGTTCCAGGTCAACCCGCCGCTCGAGCGCTGCGGGAAGACCATCGAGTACCCGTAGCTACCCTTGGCAGCGAACTCGGGCATGCGCCGCCAGTAGGCGTACAGGGCGGACCAGAACACGCTGCTAGAAACATTGGTATCGCCGCCGGAGACGATGGTGTAGGTGACGCCGGAGAAGGTCATACGCGGGTAGACCTTGACTGTGAGTGCGGTTACAACACCATAAGTGGCGCCGCCGCCGCCTCGCAGCGCAAAGAAGAGATCGGGGTGAGCCGTCTCATTGACCGTGACGAAGCGTCCGTCGGCCAGCACCACGTCAGCGCTCAGCACCTGATCGGCTCCTAGCCCGTGCTTGGTGCTCATTGGTGAGTGCCCGCCACCCAGAGTGTAGCCGCCCGCGACACCCACGCCCTTGCACTCGCCACCAACGCCTGTCACGTTGTACTGGTTGGCCGCAGCATACATCTCGCCCACCTGAACACCGGCGCCGATGCGGAAGGCCGGGCCCGAGTAGGACGGGGTGCGCACTGCAGGGAGGAACTGGATGCCCTTGAGGTTATGTGTCCAGATGGAGAGGGCGCCGGCACCCATGGACCTGCCGAGAAAGTCGTGGCCTGTATTCTTGACGACGAGGCGGAGGTTGGCGTTGCGCGCAAAGTTGACAGCCAGCTGCACCTGCGCCACCGTCGTGATCTTGACAGCATACGATGGGAAGCCGCCGAGCGTGCAGGTTGACGAGTTGCCCTTTTGCGGTGAGCACGTCTCGCCTTGGAAGAGCGGCGACATGACCGACGTGGGGTCGCGGACGCTGCCTTGTCAGACTCGAGGTTCCTGAGAAATAGCCGAGGGGGCTTACTGCGTCTCGGACTTGGTCCAGTTGGCAAGCATGTCCTGGCATTTAACGGCATTGTAAGCTGTCGTATTGCGGTAGCAGATGGCGCCGATGGGGACCGTCTTGATCAATCCGCCGCCGGTGAGCAGGTCCAGGACCGTCCAGGCTGGCGGAGCCGGGTAGCCGGCTTCGCCAGGAAAGACCTTGCAGGCACCAGTTACGTTTGTACTGTGGCGACGGGCATCCTTTCCCCCAAAGTCAAAGAGAGACGCGTTGGTAAGCTTCAGCGCAGTCAGATTCGCCAGCACGGCATCCGTCAGCTGAATGCGAGACACATCGTCTTCGACGCTTGCCACTACCTCCCCAGCTGGAGCAATCGTCGTCTTGTTGGCAGCTGCTTGTCGCGTTAGCGGATCAGATACCACCACACCACACACTCAGTGGTGTTGGGGAGGAGGGAGGAGCATCACCCAAGACCGTGCCGTCTCCCGTCACAATCGTCTGCGCCGCAGCAGCAGCGAAGTGAAGCGCCCAAACAAAGGCTCGACAGAGTGAATGGGGCGGCATTGTGATGTCGCGCCACAAAACCACGCCCTACAATGTCGAGAGGAAAACGGTTCGGATGGAGGAGCGGAGTGGTGTGTCCCCATGTGCGGTAGTGGCATGCGTCCCGATCGTTATGTATCGTCCCACTGGGGTGTTGCCAGTGTCATTGCCGCAAACTTGGTCCCTCGGATGGCCCCTCCGCAAATATCCGGTGTTTACGTGGGCCAACATCCCTACGCACCTGTGCAGTGCCCTGAGATTGAGTTTAATAACGGGACAGAACGACGCCGGGCAGACGAAATCAAATCGTAGCAATTCTTCGAGGACAATAGAGATGAAGGTAGTGGCCACTCTGTCCAGCATGCATATGAAACAGACGGCAAATCAAGTACGCCTCGCAGTAAACGCCTCCCCGGGATAAATGCCGCCCCAAGATCCTACGTTGAAGCGTTGGCAGGGGCGGATTCTAAACCAAGTCACTATTTTCGGGGAATGCACCTAGTAGGAACATGAGACTCTATTCATTCTTCGCCATTTCATGCGCTCAGCGGCAGGGTAAATCCTCTGGAACCCACGTTGGGCCGGGGAAACTGGCAAGCTGACCAGTGCGGCACAGCGACCAAACAGCCAGATTACAGGCAGATGGATGATGGGGTTGCACGGCATACTACCAACAGCTCTCTCTAAAAAGGCTGCAAACACTTATATATTAGCCCGTGACACAAATGTCGGCCGGACAAGACCGGATTCGCGCCAACTCCCTGCCTTCCAGAATCTGCCGCAGAACATGCCCCGCTAGCCGCCTGTGCCGCAACCCCCGCACGGATAATCCTGAGCCCTCATCATGATTTTCAGCGGGGATCGAGCGAAGGCTGGTTGAACTACTGAAAGAAATGGCCGTCTCCCGGTTCCCAACCATGGTTCGCTTCTGGCTGCTTTCCATGCTGATAATGCATGAAACAAGCGCTGAAGACGTCAAGGACACACGCAAAATACAACTAGGGCCATCCTGGTAGAGAGGCCCGGGACCCGAGGCCGCAGAAACATTGTGCTGTCTGCCCTCTAATCTCTTGTGCGCCGCCAAAATGCACAGGATGGATGACTAGCATGATTGTGATGTCAGTAACAGACTTGGAATTTTTAACCTAGGGATTGATGAACGTTCAATATCGATGAATCTCCCCGTTGACTTGCTCAATAGTCCTCCCGTTAGTCAGCTCCAAGTTGCTTTGGGTCAGGTTAAGGAGCCGAGATCGCATTGAGAAGATATTATATCGGTGCAAAAGCTCCAGTTTTATCTTCATTTCCTGTTCGGGTTCCTGAGAAGGAGATTGCAGGTTCAACTCCAGACGTCATTCAATATACCTAGGCTTATTCTTACGGGTGCTGCGATTCCTGTAACTTCGATTCCCATGCTAACTAGCGCAGTGAACAAGCTCAAGTCAATCACATGGCCACCTGGTTCGCCCATAGGGTTGTCCAATAGATCATTCAAAACGGCAGGTGGCTGGGAAAGAAAGTATCAGCATCCGTACCTGGTCATGGAGTTGCGATTGTGAGAAAACCTCAGCAGCTATATTGTGTGGTGTGGATGATTGAAGTCAAGTTGCCCTCTCTCGTAAGCATCTGGCTGCCGAATCTCAATCCCATCTGACATTGATTCACGGCACAATTCCCCACCAAGCCTTAACAGCCCGCTTCTAGCGTTCACGATCCTCGCGTAAGAACCTACCACGAATGCGACCGCTCCACCCATGTTCCGCCCACCACGCTGACTCAAACTGGCCACTTAACATCGATCGACATGATCGCTGCGTCCATCATTTTATTAGATGTTAGGGTAGGAACACAGCTCCGGATTTTTTGTAGCCACTACTAGGAGAAAGCTTGTATAATAAGATCTTACGACGATTTTTAACATATTCACGTATTTTCCTTATTACGTTATTTACCGTTACTGGCGGTACATGTTATATTATCGCGATCTTTTTAGTCCACAAGATAAATACTAGCTACTAAATTATTATAAAGTAAGGGTTAGTATTTCAAACTTTTGCCCTTATTGGTACTGCTAGGGTAATATTATCATTCTTTTAGGTACATATGAATACGGGCTCATGATGTTCTGGTGAACCGAGACCTGCAGGAACTTAATAAGGGGATGCGCAAGGCTAGGATGCAGGAGCAGGTCTTTACAATCCGGGAGAAGTGGCAGGGCTTTGCGCTGGAGAATACGAACGAGGAGGAACCAAAGGGAGCAGAACGGCGGAGGTGTGATACAACCGATGGCGGAACTTGCCGCATGATGGTGATTGTCAGACGCGAGTGAAGGAAGTTATCGACTCACCACACCAGATTATCCATGACAATCACACATTCAAATCTTCACCTAACCCGTCCAGAAAGCCCAGATGTTCCTTCGGTAGTTCCTAGCCATTATGAAGTACCGGGATATCCCGATGGGGGGCTCAAACGTGCCGGTGGTTTGGATATACAACCACCAACCACCAACCACCATCGCGGCACCAACATCCTGGACCGAGGGGGGGGGGGAGCTTCAGGTGATTTGCAAAGAGCGGCCCGAACCTTCACTAGGAAATGGGATGATAGAGCCCAAACGAGCTCTGTTGGCACACGCGAATGTGGGGTTCAGCCAATCACGCTTGCAGCCTTGTGGCGGTCTCTCATGACAAGTCGATGAGAATGTCACACCACACTCCTGTGCAACTCTGCGCATCGACGCCTTGATAACCTGATGGCATGTGGCTATATCCTGCTGGTGGGGTACGTTCTTTGGGAGATTGTCGGTTCGGGGATTATTGACAGCTCAAGTTAGCATATCTAAAGCTATTGGTAATCTTTGCTCACACAACCATATTGGCAACTTGCTGCCATTCCCAGCACAACCTCCCATCACACAACTAGCAAGAACGCGTCAACAATGTCTGAATTGTAAGTGATACGTTCAAGTCGCTGATACACACGTGGAGAAACTAACATTTGTCAAGGGGTCTGGATGATTTTTGCTGGCTTGACGGAATCGATGAGCGTACGTGAGAACCTCGCGAGGCCTTTTGTGTGCTAACCATTCCAGAAAACTGCTATATGCCTGTCGACCGCCAGCGCCCCTCTAAATCCTACGACTTTGGTGAGAACGGCCACACGGGGAGTATCACGACGTGGCATGAGCTTCTCCAGCTCACGGCACCGGATGACAGGCATGGCGTCGTCTACGTACGGGGGGACTTCCCGGACAACACCAACTCCATCTTGGCTCGCGCCCAACGGCGAAATCCCACCGGAACGTTTGGTCTAGGCGTCTACGTGGATAAGCAGTTGGAGCCGGGGCAAGTCTCCACCGTCCTGGAACAGACGGCCGCGCATGGCCTGATCAACATGCGGTGGCCTTGCACACGTCTCAACTATGTGCAGAACGACGAACACAGGCAACCTGTCATTGTTGCCGACTACACGGCCTGCTCCTTTGTCAAGGACCAAACCGTCTATCAGATCGTCCACATCTCCCCGAGAGGCCCGAGCTCCCCCGGCAGCATCAGGGGTGGCGCCAAGCCTCTCCCCCGGGTGAACGTCAAGGTGAACATTGGTGGCTTGCTACGCTTTGGGTCTGCGAAGTCTCTCTTTGCCGATGATCTAACTCACTGGCCACTGTATGACACCTATTCTTCGAAGCGCCCCGAGGACGATGACGGTCCGTACTACACTCTAGCCTGTCAGAGTGAGAGGTTGGCTAGAAGACTGGAAATGCGGCTTTGGATCAACCGCGAGGCTATCAATCTGCGGGAGGCGGTAACCGAATACGACAGCAATAACAGACTGAAGTACGCCCGCAGCGACACTGGTACGACGCACAACGACGATATTATTGCTCTACACGCCGAAGTGCCCGAAAGCATTGCGCAAAGCCCCATCAACATTGTTGCCGCATTCTCCCTCATACCCGCAGACCGAGATGTGCATTTCGGCAAGACACGGGTCATCACCAATTTGGAAGTCAGAGACCATTTGGGCGTATCGCCTTCATCGCTGTCGGCGCCGTACAGGCTATGGTCTTACGTCACACACGAGCCTCCCGGGCTCGAAGCCCAGCAGCTGAACGCCATAGGGAGATGCACCGAGGCGATTCTCGGCGTGTCTGCTGTCCCGGTGCTGATGCCCGGGTCTCGGGATGCCCTCCTGCGGGAACGGGAAAGTCCTTCGATCGTCAGGGAACCACGGAGTTCCAACTCGACAGCCATTGCTCTCATCAAGAACATCATGTCAGCCCAAGTGGTGGATTTTGAGAACGCCTTGTAAGTACTTCTTTATTCTGGCACACGGACTTGTCCGGTGTGATTAGAAATCTGACAATGTCGAAGCTGGCAGATTCGGTTCCTGTTGAAAGTCCTGAGGTGCCTCCACGTCAACCGCCGAGACCTTCGCAACTGCACACCTCTCAAGGACCCCACAGGCTCTCGGTCAGGCGCAACGGATCCGAATCACGAGTGGAGTCTCGAAATGCTGTCCGCATACAAGATCACGCTCTCATCCGCCCTAGAGGGTATCTACACTTGGATTGTCGCAGTTGTCCCATTCCTTCACCGATCCGCGTCGGCAGACCTAATCGCAGGTGTCTTGCCCAGCGACGTTTGCTGTGCGCCTTTGGATCCACCCACACCTGAGCCAGCCTCTCCAATCGAGCAGCAATTTGGAAGTGACAATCCGCCTCGGAGAGATAGGCGACCAGGTGCCGAGCAGGTGAAGCAAAAGATCAGGATGCGAAGCCAGAAGTGGTACTGTGCCATGATCATCTGGTACATCCTCCTGGAGCTGCCCAAGGAGTACCTCACACGGGACATGCGGGATCGGTTGTGGAGCGTGATCGATCCGCTCACATCGAACCAGTTCAAGAACGAAGACAACCGCACGGATACCGCCATTCTCGATGACGCATACGGGTGTATTCTGCGGTGGTATCACAGCTTCTCGGTCTGGAAACTGTACCGCACTCTCGAGACCGAGGATCCTGTCCGGTTCGGGAAGCTCCACATCGAGGTCAAGGAGGCAGAGCACAAACAGCTCTCGGATCATTGGCAGGAGAAGGCAGAAAAGGCCCTCCGACTCTTTGGGCAAGGGCGCTATCTTCGACAGACGCTGGGGCACGAAGTTGCGTACCTCGCCGTGGTTGGCGCCGAGCTCGGCGTGGATCAGGGACCACGCATCCAGCTCGGCGTCAACCTCACGTGCCTCGAGCATGTGACCAAACTGATCGACAGACGGCAGGGCACCTCGACACTGTACCCAGGCGCCGCGCGCGTATCCCGCTGGGACAACCACGACGTTCGATCCGCAGTTAAGCGGCCGGCGCCCTGGGAGCTGAGCTGCCTTGGCCATCATGTTCCCCTGTGCTTTGACCTCCGGGAGAACCAAGAGGAGGTGATGCAAAACTGTTGGCAGTTTCTCTTGTCAGATGGGCTCTTCCTCGCATCGATCGACCCCTGCAGTGTCAACGCCGTCAGCCAGTGGTGGGATTTGACGGCCTCGGCCATTGTCTGCACCAAGCTCCTGGAGGAGATCGAGTTCGCGTTGCGAAAGCGCGAGTCGTGGATATCCCCTGATTCCTTGGGGACAGAGGGGTTTCAAGGAGCTACGCAGGCATCGTATGTCAGATGTGATTCGCCGACACCGTCACTGCGATCAACAGCGCCACACAGAAAGGTCCCTTCCAAGGGAGTTCGCTTTGACGAGTCAGCAAAGGCCGATGATTTCAGAAGTGGCGATTTCAAGAAGAGCGAATTCGGAAGTCCCGGGAGGAAGAGCCCATTGTACGCCGAAGCGATCCAGGGGAAAGAGATGCAGCGGTTTGCCGAGGTCTTTGCTTGGGAAAGACGACTGCCACTTGGGCTGTTTCACCCCGACACCTCCCTTCTCTCCCTGGGCAACACGCCGGATCTATTTGATGTGAAGCAGACCAAGAGCGTGTTTCTACGACCCCAGATTGCGAAGAATTACGAGAAGCAGTGGAGAACGTCCGGAGTGCCTTGGACACTCGAGAACATCTTCAACATCTTGCGGGCTGCGGCGCTCAGACACATCAGCTGCGTCGACCTGTCTCTCTCCATCGACTCCAACGGAGGACCTGACATAGTGATAGCCCAGAAGCAAGGGAGGGTTCAGTGCGTGGATGGGGAGTTTTGGTCGTCGTTACCACTGACACCCTTTGAGACACTGGACACCAGGTCAGCACGCAAAGTGATCAAGGCTCTGAAAGCCAACCCCGGCCTTTTGGATCTCTATTTTGTCGGGCGGCAAGAAAGGCACCCCAAATTCTCTTCTTTGGAGCACGATGTTCAAGTGGTTCTACGTCACCCCCGCCTCCGACAGAAGTTCCTCGAGACCTACCAGTCGTCACTGCTCAACACCTTGAACGACAACTTAGTGGACCTCGGCATCAAGTATCGCCTCATCTTCATGCGGCAACTGACCTCCGAGACAGCTCGAGGAATGGTCTACGTGTGGCACCCGGACGCGCTCGACACCTTGGATAGCCACCTTGGCTCGCTATCTCAGTTTTCCGACGTGCCGGGCCAGCAGGCGCCAAGAGGCGGTGAGGAGCTTTGGGTGTCGAGTATTTCGCTGATTCACTGGCGTCTTGAGAGCCAGAGCGAGACGGAGGTACAAGCCATCGAGAACAAGCGCGACACTCTGCTGGCTCCTGGCCTTGCCTCCAAGACAACCAGCGAAGGCCAGACTCTGGTGGGGAGGATCTGGGGCTGGCTACCCGCACTCGCCTCATCCATGGACAAGCAGGAGAGTGTCGACGACGGCAAGGCGGTCACGGGAAAACCAGGTGCAGTGGTTGAGTTCCCGCCTGCGACCGTCATCGACCCCAGGAAAGCCAACGAGAGCTCCGAGAAGCACGTGTCCAAGATTCGGGAGCTGTCCGTGTCCCTCGTCATGACGGGGGATTGGGGGCGATACTGGACGTGCACCGTCATGTCGGAGCTGATCGATGAGACCACCGCATGGAAGTACGCACAGGAGGTGCGCGAGATCATGCAGATGTTTGTTCACCAGCACTACACGGGGCGCGTGCTTGTGTTCCTCCTTTTGCTGAGCTACCTTTGCGAGGGCCTGGCCGTCGAGTGCGAGAACTTCCAAGACGAGCTGGAGAAGATCATGGAGATGGACGCCATCATCCTGCTCAGGGGCATGGCATGGAGCAAGTCGGACGTCGCGCTCAAGAAACTCAAGCGCATGCTGTGGGGGCTCGAAGCCCTTCGCATCTTCAGCGACAAGCTCGCGCGCGCCATCAACGAAGTCACACGTG
>Ga0247770_1001596_pt1 | contig 16603 bp, 25 predicted proteins | sample UWRJL136409B6_FD_179943 | JGI IMG/M metagenome (GOLD analysis project Ga0247770, IMG submission 179943) | Plant litter microbial communities from Arlington Agricultural Research Station in Wisconsin, United States - UWRJ-L136-409B-6 | ecosystem: Environmental > Terrestrial > Plant litter >... | reverse complement strand
ACCGAGCGCAACGGCCTAATTTAGAGGGCCGCCCAGCGATCGCGTAGCACCGAGTTGTACCCCTCATCCCACTCGGGCGCTTCATCGGTCTCGCTCCAGTGGGTATACGGATTGTCCGCCTGGGCCACCCCAAGTTGGGCCGCCAGGCGACCCTCTTCATAGGGGGTAGGACCGAAAGGGAAAATCTCGTCGAGGATGGTCTCTAGGTCGGGTAGTGCTAGCGCGATCGCGGCCATGACATGCCTCCAGGGCTATAGGGTGAACTTAAACGGGGACTTCGAGAGACTTGCTCCAGGGAGTGAAGGCCCCGGTAATTTCGTTGACGTAGCCCTGTCGGACTAGCTTGCGATCGCCGCGCCGGATCGCAACGAGTTTGGGCGGGAAAATATCGTCGTAGTAGTTATCCAGTGCGATCGCCCGCAGCTCGCCATTTTCCTGGATAACGAAGGCTACCTCCATGTGCATGTAGGGAGGTAGCAGGCCACTAACGCCGCGATCGCTCGACACGATCACGACATCCCCAGGGGCAGGGGGGCGGGGCATCCCCAGTTTTCGGCTCTGGGTGCCCTTCTGGCATTCCGCCAGAAAGCCCGTTAGGCCCTCAAAATAGCGGGCCTGGGCATAGATGGCATGGTCTTCGTTGAGCTGTTTTGCGTCTATGCGATCGCAGCTCTCTAGCACTGGGCCCTTGCCCAGGCGCAACTCGAACAGCTCAGGGTTGGAAAGAAGATGTGTGGTCAGGTCAGTAGTCAAAGGCATGATAGTCCCTCTAGTGGGTGGGTGGATAAAGGCAGCGATCGCCCCAGGTAGAGCGATCGCGTAGAGTGAGCACGGGCCTACAGGTTGTGGATGTCCTCATAGAGCATCCGCAGCCCTGAGATTTCTAGGGCCGCCTGGCGGGCCAAGAATTCCCAGACGGCAGACCCTTGGGGAATCTGACGAACCTCTACCTGCTCGCGCAGGGCCTTGATTCGTAGGATGGCGACCACTCTCTGGCAGTGCATCCCTGCACCATCCAGGAGAATGGCGATCGCACGATTGCCCAGCAGATCTTCCAGTCGAGCAAAACAGTCGCGACCCTCACGGGCGGCAGCTTCGGCCTTCTCTTCAATCAGAGCAAGCAGATCGTAGAAGTTCATGCAGTGGTCCTCCAGTGGATGGTTTAACTGGGCAGCGATCGCCCTTTCTTGAGGAGCGATTCCCCTCTGGGGACGCTGCGCGATCGCCGAAAATTGGCCAGAAAATTTGTGCAGGCCGTTGCGATCGGTAAACGCCCCAGGCAAAGGCCCAGGGCGTTTGATTCATCTACCGGCACATCGACTGAGCGAGGGCCACCAGCTCGGCGATCTGGGGGTCGGCGTAGTGCCCCGTGTTAACGACCAGGGCTTCCCCGCAGATGACCACCGCATGCGGGTAGTCAGGGAGCGTGATAACCCCCGCCCCAGAGCCATGGGCGGCCAGGGCAAAAAAGGCGGCGAACACTAGCAGGGCCGCGATCGCGCCAATGACGGCAAACTTAATCAAGTCAAAAAACTGGGCCATGGTCATTCCTCATGATTAATGGGATTCGGTCAAAATCTGAATCAGACGGGTGATCAGGCGGCCTGGCGATCGCGCAGAGCTGCCAGCTCGCGGGCTGCGCGATGCTGGCGGGCATGTTCAAACACGAACCGTTGCGCGGCCTGTGCCCAGCTCTGGGCGATCTCCGCATCAGCACGGGAAACCATATTCCAGTCGCCCGTCAACGGCTGGAGCATCTCAGACGCTTTCATGGTCTGGGCCTGGGCCGCCAAAATTTCGGCGTTATCTGGGTAGCTCAGAGCGGCCATGTTGCAAGCGCCCCTGGCAAAGGCCACTACACCCCTGGCGTTGGCCAGGTACTCAGGTTCTGCGATCGCACTGGTGATGTATCTGATGGAGTCAGTCATAGGGAACCTCGAAAGAATGGGATTTGAGCGAAACCGAAAATGGGCACAAAAAAAGCGCCCCACCTCGAAAGGCGGAGCGCAAAAGCGAAAAAAATTCTTACCGACCGCAACGGCCTGGGAAAAACCCCAGGCTGAGCCTGGGGTCGCCTGGGGGCGGTTCTCTAGTTGATTCGCACGATGCCCAGCCGGTTAGGCCGAACATTGCGGTGGGCAGTGGGGGCGATCGCCTGGGGAGATGCGGTCTGGCGGGTATGTTCAGAGGGTGCTTTGATCACCAGTTCTTTAATGGCTTTCATCAGGCAGATCATAGACTGCGCTGGAGAGGGGTCAAAGCTACACGCCATCGCCACAGTGAGAAATTGATCCTTAGACACCATAGATGTGTAGCCATGCTTAGCATCCCGATCAACCCGTGCCAGGGTAAATTTGCAAGCGCGGCGATCGCCATCCAGACGTATGGCTGCATGGTTCAGAGTCAGAACGATGTAGCCGTCCGTAATGGTCAGATGATAGGGCATGAAACCCCGGTTATATTTCACGGTACCCAGATCACGCGATCGCTGATTGATCTTGCTAGCGCCATTGTTACGCTTGCCAACCCCTTGATTCAGGGGTCTAGCGGGTGATCTATGCGACCGCGTGCGATCGCCGCGAAACGATTTTTCAGTAAATTTAGGTTTTGACACGGTAAGCCTCAAACGATAGGACATAAAAAAGCCCCCACGGTAGGATCGTGGGGGCAGAGGTAGCCTAGGCTAGGTTAGAATCCGATGGATGCCCAGAGTTCATCTGTCTGGGCTTGGGCTTGGGCAGCACGCGCACGCTTAGCCTCAATCTTGCCAGCGGTTGTATTCTTGTTCAACTTCTTAACCGCCGCGTTGACGATCGCGAGGTTGTCACCGGATAACCGTAGGGGAAGACCACGGTAGATCTCACCCCCGTTATAGATAGATACGGTAGGCTGATCATCGTTGAACCAACCCAGCACCATCATTTCAGCAGGGTTATCAATCGCAGTACGGTCAAACTCAGAACCGTTGCGATAGACCTTAACTACCATAACCGTGTCAGTATTCACCCGGTAACGCGAGATGATCGCAGTACCCAGCTTGGGCAGTTGAAAGCGATCAACTTCTGCGATCGCATCCCGACCGATCAACAGTTCATCCATCGTTAACCCCTCAATCACAACATCCTTTACAGGTTGAGCGGTTGAGCGTTGACGGGTGATAGAGGTAGTAGCAGCCGTTGCCACAGTGGGGGCAGTGGGGGCAGTAGCCACAGTGGGGGCAGTACCATTGTTAGCGGCGGCTTTGGCTTGAGTGTTCATATTGACTCCGTTTGATTGTTAGTGGACTATGGCGCTTTATGCACCAGCCTGTCAGCCGTGGCTGACAGGGTGTTACATTCTGCGTTGGGTGGGATGCCCGGTAGGTACATACCGGGCATCCCTTGTCTAGGGCAAAGGGTATCTAACCCTAGCTATCCCTCAGTTAGTCAGACCCACTAGCGATCGCTACATCGCCCAAGTATCAATTGGTTTCGTGGCTTGACTCCCCCTGTCCCGTCAGTGATCCGTAGATCGTTCACCGGGCATTTGAAGGATAAGCTTCCCTACATCTCAAGATCGGGCAACGGGTTAAGCCGATAGAATCTACCAGCGGTTACGCGCTTGAATACTGCCTAGAAACCTAGGCAGTAGCTAGCCGTAGCTAGCCGTTAACCGTTTGACAGGGATCGTTTACATCCCTCCTATCACGCCGATCTAGGTCGCGATCGCACTCTTTCCGGTTTAGCCGCTAAGCTTAAACCCTTAGGCTATGCCTCAACTAGCGACTAGATCAGAATTACTCATGATCCCGGTTTTGATTAGAACCCGGTTTATAGTCGCCTAGATAGGTCTCAGTAGCCCAAGCATTTATGCCTAGCACGGTATCTTTGCGATCGCCCCATCGTATCCCCATAAGCCTTAACAGCGGGCATCCCTGAGTATCCCTCTCATCTGTCAGACATCTCCCTACGGGTTCTAGCCTATAGCTTCCCTCCACTGCGATCGCCAAAACTTACACTGCGATCGCTACGGTTCTCTATAGACCTAAGCATCTGCCCCTACACGCTAGGTAAGCAGAATTTAATAGGCGGTTAACGTATTCAGTTTTCGAGGTTGATCCCTCCCCTCTCTTACTCCGTGGTTCGCACGGGGAGGGAAGCGGCGGTGAGCTTGTCTCTCACCTGTACTTAGTATGTCACAAGCTCTACCCTCAGGCTAGGGGTAGCTGTAACAGATTGCGATCGCCATTAGTACACATGTACTGGCAGCGATCGGGAGGGGCTACCATACGCCTAGGAAAATGTTCTGAGCTTGGGGGTGGCGATCGCGGCTTGTGGTCGAAACAGTGGTCCGGATGTGGCTCGGTTGTGGCTGGGGAGGGGTGGCGATCGCGGCTTGAGGGCACAACAGTGGTCCGGATTTGGCTGGGGAGGGGTGGCGATCGCAGGCCGGTGCGCAAAATCAGCAGCTGGAGCTGGCGATCGCAGCAGATGGGTGCTGCTGGTCAACACCTGGGTGGTGCTGGTGACCAGGTGCCTGGTGTTGAGCAGCTGGCGATCGCATCAATGCCATACAGGGCAAGGGTTTCTAGATGACCAGCAAATTTTGTGCAGCTGGTGTTGAGCAGCTGCAGATTTTGGCCAGCAGCTGTTGGCCGGTCTGATGTCCAAGCAGATGTCCCAACAGTCAAGGGCTGCGATCGCGGACTGGCGGGCGTTTGAGGATTGCGATCGCTGTTTTTGTCCCTCTCGATGTCCATGCTGATGTCCAGGTGGCGGGGTGGGTCGATTTGCTTTTGTTGGAGACCAGCGCGGGGAGTGTTGCTGTGGTGTTTCTCTCTTGTAGTAATGCCCCCCTTGGGGCAGTCCTCTTTCGTGGGGCCGGGCCGCCTTTGGGTGATGGAATGTCACGCGTGACATGGGCGTGACCATAGCGTGACTGCCGCGTGACTTGTGGTTTGTCACGCCCTTCAAGGTCGGGTTTGCCTTTGTGGGATCTGTTCGGGCTTTGCAAAGCTCTAAGGGTTACCTATGGTGGTCGTTTCGAGTTTTGAACAAATGTGGTTTTTCTTGTGGGTACGCTAGGGTTAATTTGTGATTTGGGTGGTGGCTATGGCAGACGAAGGGCTTAAGGCGGGGGGTAACGGCGAAAAGTACATGCCCTGGAATGCTGAGCAGAAGCAGTACGTCAAGCTGCGCATTCAGGGGTACAGCATCAAGGCTGCTGCCGAGGAAGTTGGGGTCCACGAAAACACGGGTTCAAACTGGGAGAGCAGGCCTCAGCTGAATATGAAGGCGGCGATCGCGGCGGGGATTCAGTTTAAGCAAGGCCTTGGTTCGGCAGAAGCTGTGGCCCAGGTGTCTGAAACCATTGACCAGGTGTGCCAGGAGGTGACTGGTCATATCACGCTGCCGCTGGTGCTGACTCTACTGGAGAAGCGGAACGCAGCAGAGGCTATCGTCACAACGGCCATGAACATCATGGAGCACAGCAAGAGTGATTTCGCTCGACTCAAAGCGGTTGAGATTGTGGCCGAATGGCTCGGCGTTAACCAACAAGTCAAGATGTCGCAGACTCAGTCCACTACGGTGATCACCCCAGGCCTCAGCGCAGATGGTCAAGATGCCATTGAGCGTGATTTACTGGGCATTCAGGTGCGCGATCGCATCTGGGAAACCATCAAGGCAGAAAGCGTGGATGCAGAGAGTTAATGCTGCCGACCTTTGAAATATTGATAAACTAAACAATGTTTGCTTTGTCTTAAGGGCTTTGATGAAAGATAAATTAGACATTCAGTTCCTGGTAAGTCGTCTGCAGGAAAACTTGACGCAGCATTATGGCAACGAAAAATTTGAGGTCTGCGATCTGGCAAAGGCCTCTCTCTCTGTTTGGGAAGCTACTCGTAAGAGCATTTACCTTAACGATGCTGACATCTCCGTCATCCCGATCAACGACCCTGGGTACCGGTGGCTACGCCGGTGTCTAAAGGATCTGGTGTTGCCCGATGTGATGTTGCCACCTTGCGCGGAGAGCTGCGATAGGACGATGCTGGGGTGGCGGGGAAATGGGTTTAACTTTCCTCTACTCATTCATCCAGGGGCAGATGGAGAAGACATGCTTCTCTGCATAGCAGAAGCGATGAAGACGCTGGGCCAGGCTGACTGGCTCATGGCTCAGAACTCAATCGACAGAGAACTTTTGGAAGGGGCAAACACGATAAATGCTTTGCGCCGTAAAGTTTGGGCAGGCATAGAATACTCGAAAGCTTTGCAGGAGAGCATTCTTCAAGCAGAGATCAGCTCTGGTTCAAACGCAGTTATTCGCCACGCCATTGAGAGAGAGGATAGGACAGGGGAATATTCAATGAAGGAGAATTTCGCTCCCGTTTTCATTTGCCTTCAGGGGGAGAACATCTCCGATCATGCTGTCTATGAAATGCAGGATCTAACCAATCGACTGGGCTGCCGGTTCCTGGTGTTTGGCTGCAGCGAAGACCCAGAACACTTTCACCTTCACTTTGGCGACGGCGTCGAACCGTACCTGTTTGAGCGGCTGCCCCCGGTCAAAGGGCCAGAGGTAACGTTTAACCCGAGGAAGCTTATGGGTGAGCTGGCCTTGCTGATTAGTGATATCGGTGTTCATACCCAGAGCGCAGACAATGAGCTGCTAGACCTTCGCGTTCCTTTCATGCTGTCCACTACGCTGGTCGAAACCGTAGAGTCCACGCTGTAAATGCTACACTCTAGCTCTATCCTCCGAATATAACTAGAGTGTCATTATGCCGAGAACTGCCCTTAACCTAAGAGTCGCATTCAGCCTGTCTGTCTTAGCCAATGTTGGAGAGGGCAAAGATCCTCTCAAACAATTTATGACAAAGCAAGGGTTAGAGATTGTTGGAGAGGGCATTGACTCTGTCGTCAGGCTTAAGAAAGGGACCATTGCAGAGTATGCGTTGATGGACGATATGACCATCGAGCTGGCTGAAGAAGCCGCCGTTGACATCGGTAGATTGATGCCGATGTATCGGGTGGCGGAAGAGCTAGGAGTGTCAAAGAGAATGGTTCGGATCTATTGCGACAACTACAACGAAGGGAAGGGAGCAATCAGGCTAAGGAATGTCAAGGTGGGAGAAGATAAAGTCCCGATGATTCGTCGAGTAGACCTAGAGGAATTCAAGCTTACTTTTGAGAAGGGAGCCCTAAATGGACGTCGTCGAAGCCCTGCGAATGAAAGCAGTCAAAGCGGTAGAGAAACATCTGCAACCACTTGATGCACGCCTTATAGTTCACCCGGTTCTGCCACATACCTTTACAGTCGTGTTTGAGCCCGATTGGTACACAGAACTGGCGATCGCAGAGGATCTGAGTACACCCTGGCCGTGGTTCACCTGGGAATTAATGCGCTTGGCAGAGGTGAAGGAATACCATAGGGCTAGAATGGCCCACCTTCAGACAGAGCTGGCGATCGCAGATGACAGTTACCAAGCAGGAGCCGAGAGCTGAGTTCATCGATCCGATCGACTTGATCCCGTTGATTGGCACTCTGTCGCGGGCGAGGCGGATTAGCAAGGGGACGTTGCGCACCTATGGATGGCTGAAGCGTAAGCGGATAGGGAAAACAAAGCGAGTCGTTTTGTCTGGGTTGGTTGGTTCCCGGCAGATGCTGCGGGCCCAGCGAATCTTTCCCGCCGGCGCTGCCCTCAATGCGATTCACTCCGGGGGGCGCGGGGCAGCGCGGGCCGTCAAGCAGGGTAAAGGGGTCAAGGGTGCAGCTAGAGCATTTAAGGCTGGTTCAGGCGGTGCGCTAGCGACAACACAGTCGGGGTTGCAGCAGGCCTTTCAGCCGGCGATCTCCTACGGGAAAGGCGCGAAGCGAACCTATCGGATGTTAGGCGATAAGGTGAAGCAGGTTAGGCGGCTCGCCGCCTCTAACTCTGTTGGCACTCGCCAGGCCATGAAGGATGGTCGAGGGTTCAAGAAGTTCTACGGGATGGATAAGCGGGGCCGGCGCATTGTTCGCCAGGTGCAGCAGAAGTCACGCAAGCTGAGCAAAAGGCTATGGAAAAAGAAGTCTTAGTTGGGATTTTGAGGAACCTGGCGATCGTCGCTGGGTTACTGTTGATCGCCTGGCTGATCATGGAGGGATGTACTAACGTCTTCTCCTGGCAGGTTTGTAAGGAGCTGGTGATCTAGGTCAAGAGAAAACGAACAATGATAGTATTCATGGGTAATTCAGAATATTCGTTGAATGCAAATTCAAGTTGCCGTTTCAGACCTCTCTTACAAGTGGGCTGGATGTAAGCGATGTTTCTGGGCCAAATACCGGGAGGGATGGAGGGAGCCGAAAGGTATCTTCCCTGGGGTGTTCCATACCCTAGATAAGATCCAGCGGGAATACTGGCAAGGCAAGCTAGCGGCGGAAGTCTGCCCAACACTGCCTCGTATCGTACTCCAGGCTCAGAAGCAGAAGATTAAGTCTCAGCCTATTCAGTTTGGCCCGGTGGCGATCGTGCTGTCAGGTGAGATGGACGTCTATGGCACAGATGGTAGGCAAACCGTGATTTTAGACAACAAGGTCACGGGTAAGCTAGACCAGGAAAAGGTAGACATCTATTCTCAGACGCTGCGGGCCTACGCTTACTGCAAGGCTTACCCAGAGGAGGGTGATCCGTGGCCGCCGGCGCGGCATCTGGGCTTGGTGGGATTAATCCCTCGAAAGCTCAATGCCAGGGGGATTTTGGAGGTAGAGCAGATCTTCTTGCCTATCCACCCGGACGGGTTTCTTCCGTTTATGGCAGAAGTTGCTCGATTATTGGCCGGGCCCAAGCCCCCAGCAAAGGAAAAGTGTGGATGGTGTTCTCTACGGGAGCGTTAATGGCCAATAAAAGTAAAAAACCATCAAAGCCCTCTGGGAAGGGCGGCTACTGGTTAACGACGGGACACATTGCCGAGCTGCTGGGCTGCGTCCAGAGCACGGTCTATGGAATGATCCGCGATGGGTTGCTGAATGAAGCTGAGCTGACCCTGGGACGCACCAACGTGTTCGATCGCGCTGAGACAGTGGCTCACCTACGCCAGAAGGGCTACATCTTCAAGGTTGAACCCATGAAGTTAGGCATGCCAAAGCCTAAGTTCGATCCCGAGAACGACGAGATCCTGACCATCTGGGAGGTGATGGAAATTCTCGACTACAACTCCCGCTCTGAGTTTCAGATGGGGATATCGTCTGGGATTTATCCACCGCCAGATTTCTACTATGAGAAGCCTTTCCCCAGTTTCTGGCTCAGGTCGTCTGTCTATAAGTGGCTGGACAGAGAGAAGCCGTTACTGTCCTACCACACCCTGGAGAAAGGCGTATTCCAGGTGGAGTACGCCAGAGAGACCATCGGGATTGTCAGGAAGCGTATCGAAGGCACCGACATGGTGCGCGATCGCGAAACCTTAAAACTGAAGGAAGTTCCCAGAGTGCGTTGGACGATTGATGGGGTGGATAAGGTCTTCAAGACGAGGAAGATTGCGGCGCAAAACCTGATTAAGCTGGCCAAAGCTCGACGGTCGGACGCTCCAACCAATAATTAATGTTTGCGAACTCTGCCCCACGGGCAAGTTTGAGCAGCTGGGTGTCTGGCCAGGGATGGAATAAACCAATTTTGCCCAAATCCCAAAATGCAGAGTTGGCCCATCCCCAGGTTTCAAGCCAGTAGGCGTGCCAGTCGGGCTGCGCCGAGATGGCATCAACCCAGTTCAGGCCGAGGTTACGCATGCGATCGCCGTTGGTGCCGCGTGGGTTGATGCACTCGAAGAACACCACCTCTGGATCTAGGGCGGTCAGGGCCTGCACCAGGTCGTAGATGGTCTCGAAGTCGAGGCGATCGCCCTTCACATTCTTCACTGGAGCAATGGGAGCGGCGGCGAAGTAGATCCGAACCCCAGCATCCTTGAGGCGCTTGGCGGCGTCGAGACGGTTGCTAGGGCGCGGTGACCTGGGCTCGATCGCACGGCTCAGGGCATCGTTGAGGGTGGGAATGGAGAATCCTACGGTGACATTGGGGTGAGCGAAGATTGCGCCGTATTGAGCGGCCATTTTGATGGCGAGCGGCGATCGCGTGAGCAATCTGACCCGTTTGTTGTATTTGAGTAGCACCTCCACCGTTTCTTTGGTGATGTTGGCCACCTTAGAGTTCTGGAACGGATCGGTGCCAGAGCTGAGCATGACGACGCCTTTGCCTGCGGGTGTCTCATCCCAGGTGCGCTTGTTGCGCAGCACGTTTTCGAGCTGCTTTGGTAGATCGGGGCGGTAGAAAAGGTACTGTCCCCAGTCAAGGGCGGGGTTTTCTACCCCACGGTCCTGCAGAATCTTGGACCGGGCTCGAATGACTGGAGTGCTGGGGACGTAACAGAATGAACATCCATGGAGGCAGCCGGTGGCAACGTTGATCACGTAATCGCAGAGGCCCTTTTTGCTGAGGCCGCTTCGCGCCATTACACTACTTACAATTTCAGGTTCGATGACTAGCGACATTGGATTTTGCTCGTATTTCGATTTGGGACCGTTGGAGGCTCACCAGGTGGTGCATGAATGGCAGCGGGCATGGCCAGCCATTGGGCATCTTGCCATGGTGTTTCTTCAAGTAGCGCTCGGGAGAGCCTGGGGCCGTATCCTCCCAGTTGGGTATGGGTTGATGACAGCATTTGCAGTGGCCTTTGGGGACGGGATCTTCAGCAATCAGGTGGTCAACTAGCAAGGCCGCTGTTGAGGCCAGCCAATACTCAGTCTGGTCTGTCTGCGACTCTTCTTCCTCTTTGAGCTTGGCGGTAACCAGGTTCTGGAGGGTGCCGAGCTGGCCGTAGATGCTGTTCTCCATGGTGGAAAACCTCAGGTTGAGGTTAAACATGAACTGGTCTAAGGTCATCTTGATTCGCCCAGGGATGACGAACCAGGCGAAGATGCCCGCCATCATCCCCCAGGTAAACACCACGATGCACGCAATCAACCAGGTCTGGGTCGACCAGTCGACCCCCTCGATGACGATGCGCCAAAGGCTACTGAGCAGGTTTGGGATAATCGCCCCGGCCAGGATTAGAAAGGGCCAGCGAGGAAGCTTGAGCTTGAAGTAGTCCCGCACAATTGAAGCCCTCCAAGGCTTTTGATTTATAACCAGTAATGCTAACGCGATCGCCGTATTCGTCAACCTGCCAGGTTTCTATAATCATTACGGTTGGAGGGGCTAAATCAACCAAGCCTTTCTTTTTCCCAGTGGTCGCCTCCGATTGTTTGCCCGCTGGGGCCGAGTTGATCAGCGCGATCTGGTGCCCAGTCGCTGCCGAGTATCTAACCCCCGTATCGACCATGTCCCGCAGCTCTTTTTTGCCATCGGCTTCAGAGAACGACAGCCGAGCATCGCTGAGCGCGGTTCGGATGGACTGACACCCCAGGGATACTGTGGCGTCACCCACAATAATCACAACCATGGAGTTCAACTCGCTCTTGGTTTTGCCGAGACTTTCCAGCTTGCTCAGGCTGGAGATGGTTTGAACCAGAATCATGTTGACCGCATCGCCGAGATCTTGGATGCGCTCCACATCTTGTTCGATGTTCACGGTGTCGTCAGGGCCGTGATCGTAGACCTCACGCCAGCGCTTCAAGAGTTCGCCCATAAACTCTTTGTCTTTGGAGATGCGGGTCCAATCCTTCAGCACCACATTCCAGCGGCGAAGGACAAAGTAAAACGGTGAGAAGAAATCACACGGTTCACCTTGCCGCGCCTGGTGCTGCTTTTGTTTGATGCGGTAGTTCATCACTTCTGTGGCCCGCCATACCGCCTCCATTTGGGGGAGGAACCAGGCTTGCTTATCCGTGGCTTTAGCGCCTTCAGGCAGTTCACCCGCCTGAAACACCGCCCGGCGGTCTGTCTCCAGGCCGATGTAGGGCGCTCCAGTCAAATCGAGAATCAAGCCATTTGAGTCAACACCCTGGGCGCGGGCGTGCCGGGAGGCTCCCAGAAGAATTTGGAAGATGGCCGGGCCGCCATCGACCCCCGCACCTTCCATGATTAGGAAGTGGTGGCCAGATAGGCTGCCCAGGTATTCCCGAAATGCCGCCAGGGTGGGGAGCAGTGAGAACTCATAATCTGGGTCGGGGCCTGACTCTGGCTCGCGCTCAGGCATGGGTTGATGGACCGATTCTTTTGGCCCATCAAGAATGCTGGCCCGATACAGTTCAGGCCAGGGGTTGTGGTTAGGCAGCAGGTTTAGAGCCGTTGCTATTCCCCTGGTGGTACTGGGGAATAGTTTTCCGTTTCCACCGAAAGCGAGCATCCACCCGATTTGCTGCTTGACGAAGACAATCTCAGGATTCTCAGGCCGACCGACTGGGGTGCGCCGCCAGGCATCAAAGACGGTGTGCTCATCCAAGATTTCATGGTTAGCGAGGAACTTGCGCACGGCCTCGTACACATCGTCTAGGTCGCTAGGGCTACACCCAGTGCGTTCCTTGAACTTCTCATGGAGAACCCTAAAGCAATTAGAAATCTTCTTATCGTTCGCAGCCGCGATCGCAGCCGCAATTTGCTTGGGATCGGCTTTGACCGGAAGATGAGTCCCAGATGGAGTTATAGCAGTCGACTTGTCAGTTAGAGTAGCCATTTTACAACCAGCACGATTGGCCAGGTGATCGCCAGGGCGACCATGATACGGATTGCTTTTCTCTGCCACGGCTTCACGTAGATGCCGTCAGCAGCGAGCAGGTAGATTCCCAGAGTCAACAGAGGGTAGAGCATTAGACGGGCAGAGGCAGGGAGGAACAATGCGGAGGTGCACATCGGAATGAGCAGGACCGCAATCCGCATCCGCTCTGTGAATGGGGGGAGAGAAAACACGATCGCCGTTAGCAGTAACCAGCTACCAATGCCAAACATTAAGCTTGTTGCGGCCAGTAAGGGGACTTCCTTTGATTTCTCCACGAACAGGACGCCGCAGTGGAACCATGTCACCCAGGGTAGGTAGGGGATTAGGCCCAGCAGCGATCGCCACATTAACTCATTAGTCGATGGCGGTAGCTCGTCGGCCTCTTCCTCTGGCTGGGGCAGAGTCTGAACCGGGCCTGGCGGTTGGTCAGGCATGGTTGCCATAGGTGGCTGGGCCACCGGTGGGGGCTGTGGGGCTGGTTGTGGCTGGGGCTGGGCCCAGGTTGGGGTAGGCGGCTGCGGGGTAGGGCCGGGGCCAACGGGCTGCGGTGCTGCACCGTGACGGATAGGCGGGGGGCCAGGCACCATGGGTTGGATAATCCGCCGGCGTTGCCCAGCTGCGGGGGTCTTAGGGGCAGACTTTGGAGGTGTCTTTGCGGGTGTCTTTGATACCGGCTGATCGAGGTTGTTATACCAGGGAATGGGCTCAGTAAATTGAGGTTCCACATAGGGTGCTTGCGGCTGGGAGTCCACGTCGACCACCGCCCCGCCGGGGTTGTTATAACTTTCGAGTTGGTTGAGCAAGTCGTCCTGGCTCATGGTTCGTTCCTCTAGGGTGGTGGTGGTAGGATTTCTGCCGCCGTATGCTTTTCTAGTTCACTCGCGATCGCCCTTTGGTAGGTACCGGCTGGCAGCTGGGCGGCGGAATGGTATCGCATTGGCGGGCTCTCAGCTCCAGTGGGGATGGGTGCCGCTCCCTCAGCCTTAGTGACGGCGAAGTCTTTACCTGCTTCCAAAAAGTTTTCAATCCGCAAGCCCGTCGGGTTAGGTAGCCCGCTCATGCACCCTACTGCGGGGTAGAAGTCGGAGTTGAGGCTAGCGGGACAGACTTTTTTTCGGCGGTTGTCTGACTCCCTCCAAATAGAGTTACCCCCGCTAGTAACAGCAGGCAGGCGAAGGTGAAGGCAGCAACAATGGCAACCCCGGGGTCTTTCTTGGCGTATTTGATTGGCCAGCCAAGAATCATGTGGGCCAAGGCCTTATTGTTCTTGGCCGGCCCCACTTTAGCTAGCGCTTTACCCCTTAGGTCGATGGGGAGTTTGGGGGGTGTGTAGGTGGGAGCTGGCTTGGGACTAGGCTTGGGTTCAGGATCGGGGTAGAAGGGAGACTCGTAGGGTTCTTCGGTGAAGTCAACCGTCACCGTCGTCCTGGGCTCTGGATCAGGGATATACACCGACTCTCGGCGATGATAGGCGTAGGCCGGCATCGGTTCTGGGTCAGGAATGTAGGCCGGCTCGGGGTCAGGGATATAGATCTCTTCCCGCGCGGGGGCAATTCTTGCCAGGGGTTGAGCCGTCGCGATCGCAGCAGCACCAGGAGCCGTAGTCGGGAGTTCGCTTTGGAAAGGGTTGGCGCGAAGCATCGCGCCCAGGAGCATGATGTCTCCCTCTCCAATGTCAAATCGGGTATTCCCTTGGCTGTCTCGATATGGGGTGGCCATACTTACTCCCAGGCTTTGACGTTAGCTCGTTGCTTAGGTTGGGGTTGCGGGGGATTCCACAAGTCGATCCCTTCCTCTTCCTGTCCGTAGAACCCCATCGTTACTTTGGGGGGCGGCTCTGGCATTGGCTCAGGTTCTGGCTCAGGCTCAGGCTCAGCCTCGTAGTAAGAGGGCTGAGGGTCCGGGATGATGTTTATGGGGTCAGGTAGAAGACTGTTTTCACTGCCGTCGTAGTAATAGCCCTCAAGGCTATCTGCCAGCATTCGGGTTTCCTTAAAAAGTTCAGTAACCTCTGAAATTGTGGCGGCCTGGGTGTGGACCTTGAAAGCAGCGCCACTACCTAACTGACTCCTGATATCTTCCCCAGCGTATTCTCGGAGCATCTCCAGGGGTTGCTTCCCTGGAGTTAGAGCAAGAGTTCGTGCCGCTGGGGCCTCACGTCGGCGTGAGTCCTGAAAAGTCAGCACCCCAATCACACCGCCCAAAAAGCTGGCACCTATCGACGCCATGAAAGCGGCGAATAGGTTGAAGTTCTTGGGATTCCAGATGGAGATGATCAGGACTAGAACAATCATGACGGGGAAGAATGCTATACCTGCCCCAATACCAGCGGCGCGAGTCTCTTTGTTCATGGCTTTATCCGATCAGTAGGGCGGTGGGCTGAACACCAGGGAGGGCGATCGCACCAGGATCGACGTAGCCGGTGCTGGAAGGCGATGAGTTCTGAGAAAGGATTTGGATGACTGCCGCTTGCTGCAGTTCCAAAGCCACTCTTTCATCTACCTCGGCGAACAGCTCCTTCGTTACCGGCAACAAATGGGTTTCGAGCGTTTCCCATTGTTCAGGCTGAATTGTACGAAAGTTAATGGCTTGAGCCAGCAGAGCAATGTTCGTCACGGCCCAGTGCCGCATCTTGGCTTCGACTTCTATCTCCTGCTTGACCGCTCGCACCGCACCTAACTGCTGTGCAGCAGCCCGAGCTTTTTGCTCCCGGAGCTGGTTAAGGTAAAAGTCTTGAAGATTGCTTGAAATAGATTCTCCTTCCCCAGGGGAGGCAAGGGCTCCATTTCCATTCGCGGCGGCATTCGTATCTAGCTCTTTAATTTGAGTCAGCAGATGTTTCATGGTCGTCTCCTGGGTTTTCAGATTCAGATTCGGTCGTTTCTAGTTCGGTCGTAGTCGCGTCGAGCGCATCTTGAAAGGTGTCGTGGAGTAAAAGGTGCCGGCCTAATGTCACCAGTAGGGTGACGTGGTCTTCGGTGTAGCCTTGGGCGGGTTTTTTGCCCATTCCCAGCTTCTTTAGCCAGCGGCAGACTGAGTTGTAGGTAATTGGCCGGTCTGATTCTTCAGCGACACGCTGAGTCAGGTTTGTTTTGTCGTAGCCACTAATCTTGAAGGTGGGGGCCTTGCCATCTTTTCCAGGGGTGACATCAATCGTGGTCATGACTATGGTTCTGATGAAACGCCATGCAGGGCTAGTAGATCTGCCAGCGGCAATGCCGGAGCTAGAGCGTTGGCCTGGGCCGCTTCATGGGGCAGCAGGGGGCCGGTGAACTTGAATCGGGATCGTCGATGCAAGCCGAAAACTGAGTGAAAGGTTTCGTCAAGAGATCGGCGATTCCTATGCCTTGATCGAATTTTGCGTTTAGCCATTAAAACCCCTCGGGAATTCTCCCCTCAACTCTAAAACTCTCGATCGCATTGGCGCAGGCGATGTACCGGCGGTGCTGGTCGTGCCAGACTTCGTATCGGCTAGCGGAGTCCCACCATCCAGTCCAGAAGTTTGCGCCCAACCCAGTTGCAGTCCAAGTCCCCGTGGCCGGGTTGATGTAGGAGCGAACGCGAGACCAAATGATGTTGTCATCTGAGTAGTCCCCGTTCTTAGCTTCGCCCCGGTGAATGGCCCAGGCGACTTGGGTAACAATGCCAGCACTGCCCCATTTCCCATCCCCACCTATAGCGGCCATCGGAGATTGGTTAGCCAGATCGAGCCAGTTTAAGTAGGCGTGAAGGGTGGGAGTCACCCCTAACTCAGCAGCTCGGGCTAGCATTTGCTGGCCTTGCTCTTGCAGTCTGGCAAACTGCTTCTCGTCAGCAGCGACGGGGTCGGGGGCTCCGTGCTGATAGGAGAATGAGCCGATGTTCCAAACCCTGTTGCCTGGGTCTGAGTGCCCCCAGTAGGCAGGGTTGTAAGCGCCGTTGGGAGTCCGAGTCCCCTC
>Ga0247770_1001595_pt1 | contig 16607 bp, 19 predicted proteins | sample UWRJL136409B6_FD_179943 | JGI IMG/M metagenome (GOLD analysis project Ga0247770, IMG submission 179943) | Plant litter microbial communities from Arlington Agricultural Research Station in Wisconsin, United States - UWRJ-L136-409B-6 | ecosystem: Environmental > Terrestrial > Plant litter >... | reverse complement strand
ACAACGGACGTCACGGTGCAGTTGTGGTTATGGGTTGGCGCGCCATGGGAGGGATCTGGGGGCGGGACATCGCAGTGCGATGAGGGCAGGCCGTCGTAGTTGGCGCGCAGGAGGCGGTAGGCCAGGTCCCACGAGGACATGTTGTGCGAGGCGGGGACGGAGTGGATTACCGCGCCGGAGAGGGAGAGGTATTGTCACCAGGGGGAGGGCACGGCAATATCCTGGCGGATGCAGCGGTTGTAGCGCGAGAGGAAGTCGAGGGCGGGCCCGCCGGCGATGATGCCCGCGCCTTGGTCGTGCAGCAGGGGCAGGGGGTTGCGCTCGAGGATGGTGGTGGTGTGGCCGAGGGATTTGAGCGCGATGCCGGTGGCGAGACCGCCGAGGGAGCCGCCAACCTAGAGGGTGTTAGACTTGTCGGGGTGGAAGGGGGGCGTTGACGTACGATCACAAAATGCAGCTTCTTCCGCGGGTGGTCGCCATTTGCAATGCTATTGGTGTTTTCCATCTTTCTGTCCCTTTTCTTTCTTTTGTCACGATACCTCTTACACGTGCGGTTGCAAATTTTGAGGGACCTGCGTGAAAAGGAGGAGGTAGCACAGAGTGACGAGCAATAAGTCCAACGTGTCAGCAACCTTATTTAAAGGTAAGGATGCCGGCACATGTCTGACGGGGATTACCCTGGGGCCATGATAACACCTTGTCTCACTGTTTCAATAGCATGCACGCAGAATGTCACGGGAGAATAAGCGGGAAGAACAGAAGCGGGGGAGATGCATGGCACAAGTCGGGGTGTCTGCGTGGACCATGCGTTAGACCTCAAAAGGAAAATGGGGTATTCCCCTAAGTCTGAATAAATTCCAACAGGTCCGCATTGATACGATCAGGCTCGGTGTCCATGAGCCCATGCGCACCACCTTCATACACCTTGATCGCCCCGTACTTGAGCAACTTGATCGCCGCAAGCGCACCCGTCTTGATCGGTACAATCTGATCGTCATCCCCCTGAATTAGCAACGCAGGGATATCCAACCCCTTGAGGTCCTCGCTGTAGTCGACCTCCCACGACCGCGTCGTCTCATACACGGCCTTGAGCCCGGCTTGCATCCCCACAGTGAACCAGCTGTCAATGAGCCCCTGGCTGACTTTGGCGCTCGGCCTGTTGAAGCCGTAAAATGGACCGGTCGGGACGTCCCTGAAGAACTGCGCCCGGTCTTCCAACATGGTGGTCCGGAAGGTGTCAAACACAGCGACGGGAACACCGTCAGGGAAGGCGGGAGACTGCACCGTTTGCGGGACCACGGAGCTGATGAAGACGATCTTGATCACGCGGGATGTACCATCTGGGTACGTAAATTAGCTGGCAGCCCTTGCACAGAACTGTGTTATTCTGCAAGGGAAAAGGGTGTCGCTCACGTCTGGCGCAATACCTCGCCACTTCTCCGCCGCCGGTGCTGTGTCCCACTAACACAACATTCTTCAAGTCCAGCTTCTCAAATAGCTCAGAAACGTCGTCGGCCCACGAGTCGACATCGTTATTTTCCCATGTTTGATCGGAGCGTCCGTGGCCGCGGCGATCATAGGCTATGACGCGGTAACCGCGGCTGGCCAGGAAGAACATCTGCTTCTCCCAGCCGTCGGAGCTGAGAGGCCATCCGTGGCTGAAGACAACCGTGGTGGTGCTGTCCTTGGGGTGCCAGTCCTTGTAGTAGAACTGGGCGCCATCACGTAAGGTGATGAAAGGCATTTTGTTGATATGGTTTGGGACAGGCTGGTGATGTGTTACTGGGTAAGTGATGAACCCTCAATCAGGAGTAGGTTGGACTGAAGTCATCAGACCCAAGTAGGCTCGCTTTATACCTCGGACACTCGGAATAGTGAAGGTATGAATGCCATTTCTGTGGTCGGCTACCAGAGTCAAGCTCTGTGCCCCACCTTGGCATGAATAATCCCGCCATGCAAAATGTGTATAGTGGTCGGTTTTGGCCTTTAGGCGAATGCATGGTGGGTCGCACAAGCCCCTCATTGCTCAATTCTGCCACATTCAAATCCCGCTGATTCAGCGCAATGCACTGCTTTGACCTATAAGCTCGCAAGCCATTCCGTTAGATGCCGTGGTGTAATTGTGTCCGATTGTTGGTAAACACAGGCTTGGCAGGGGTAAAAAATTGAAAATTCAGCAATGCATCTGTCTGGGGTTCAGTACATCAACTCCCACCACACTCACAGTGACACCCGAGCACCCAGCAACCTTGGGAGATTGGCTTGGATGGCGGGGTGGCCCATGGGTTTGTTGTGAGGTGGGAATACCGAGGGGAGGGTGAATCGGTGGGCGATGGATGGTGCGTCGTTGCGTCTTCAAATTTTCGACGAATATTGGGGTACTGGCATTTGAATTTTGACGGTAAGTTCTGTGCTGCGCCCAGAGCTTGCGGTCTTGGGATGCTATTGATGCAGGAATTAGGGTGAGTCTTGACCGCGCCGAGCGGAGGACCAAGCTATGGTCTTTCCCAAACTATCCATTCCTTACCGCAACCATCGTTTCAACATTTGATCAAGATATTGGATATTTCACAATCCCTAGGTAGTCTGTGCTCCGTTGAGGTCAATACACGGTGATTGCTCAACAAACAGCGGAGTATTCTGACGGGGTGGGGGAAATTGCCACCTTCTACGCTGCTCTACCTGAACGGATCCGTACCCGTAGGAACATTCTCATTATCAAAATAATAGAGTATTTCCACCAAATTGGCCCAAAAAGAACGCGATGAGCATCCGTTAGTACTGCATGCTTGCGGATGCACCCACCCACAACACTGACTTCAATAGTCCATTGCCAAAGACCGGGGGGGAGGACAATAAGCCGGGGCGACGAAAGTCCGATACGGCGAGATCTTGACGTGGTATCAGCCTCGCTTAGTTTAACCATTTTCACCGCGACCTTACCATCTGGCCGAAACGGGTTCCTGCGAGTTGTATGTCCCGCTTGAACAAGGATTGAGAAATGGTAAAATATTAGTGGATTAGTGCGGTCAGCTCCCGGTCAGGTTACTCCTTCCACTTCAGAATTCGATGCTGATGAGTATTTCAAGAGCGTCCTCCGGGCAATCCCGCAGGCCGCAGTTTCTTGCAGAAATACGAGTTTCTTTTGTCTTCAGAGATAACCAGCCGCTGGCGATATATCTGGTAATACTGGAATGTTTGGGGGTTCGCATGGGATTTTCTCGACCTCGATGTCTATGTGGATGCACGATTCGCCTTCCCGGTTGGGATCGGCCCAATCACTGACTCAGCGCCATGACGGGCGCTGCACGTCAAGACGCTGGGATTGGCCAACCGGGTTGTCGAAGAGTTCGGTAGAGCACGCCGAATGTTTGCACCTTCCCGCTGTCTGACAATTTGCGCCTCGCCGCCCCCTGAACACCACGCGCGCACCTGCGTAAGCGATTGCGAAGGATGAATGAGAATGTCGCTAAGGCGCTCCATCACCTCATGTTTGCCGCCTTGTCGATATTGGATGCCAACGGGGAACACCGATTGTCACCCGGTGCAACCCACTTGCCGTGCGACGCCCATTTCATCTTTGGACAGAGCCACCTACGACACGAAGGATCCCGCGGATGCAAGTGATGCAGCTTTCAGCCCAGGTGGGATGCATGCGGCACGGGTCGAATCTAGCCAATCCTGGTTATCGGGCTCCAATGATCAGCCAGAGATCATCCCACAAGGAACTCTCGGTCCTTTTGTCTTTTGTCGGTGAGCCGTTGACCTATGGCTGTCGCTGCACCTTTGTAACGGTCTGCATTGCAGGTGTTTTGAAACCTGGGTCCCCGAGCCGAGATTGACTTGCATCAACAACGGGACGGGAAGCCCCAACCGCATCGCCACGCCGCTGCCGCCGCAACGGTTGAGCTATCTTTGGAAGAGGCATGGGAAACTGAACACCATACCGTACATATCAGTCGGTTTTTTTGTGAAAAAGAACCAACGAAAACGAAGTCTCCCCAACATCGACACCCCATTAGAATCATAAGACCAAGCCGGACATCTCGGACGAAGAAAGACGGCGAGGCAACGTGTATCGCCCACCCCAGGGCCCTATGCAGGTGTTGGGTAACATTGAGCGTCAGCCCACGCCTCATCGTACCCACGCTCTACGGCGTAGAAAGGAAGCTCCCACCCGGCCCTGGACACACAGACCACTCAAGCCAGGCAGAGCAGCGCACTGCAACCCAGCTGTAGCCAATGGGCTCAGTAACTCCAGGTCAGAATTCGATAGTCTGCCTCAACCACACCCTATCGTAGGGATCATGAGAGCCATGTTGTCATCCAGCCCAATGACAACACTCGGTCCTCCACCATGATTGGGTTTCTGCCCATGGTTCAACAGCGGGATCACGGGCCGGGGCTCGATCTTACAAGCTACCACATGGCGATGACGCCGTGAGCCTCGCATAGGAGCTTGTTCCGTCAAAGGGGAGAGCTGTCTGCCTTGGCGCGAGCCGAGAGTTCAACAGCAGGCCTCCAAAACCGCAGAGCTTCAAGGAAAGGGGCAAGCACAGAAACAGGCCTACATCCAAGTATAAATACAAGACAATATCCCTCCATTTTCCAACTCAAACCTCATCAGCATCCACTTCACTTCAACTACCTCCTTACAAAACCAACACAGCCAACCAACCAACTCAACAAATCATCCAAAATGGTCTCCTTCACCACCCTCTGCCTCACCATCGCGGCCACGGCCCTCTCGGCCAAGGCTTTCACCAACCCCTGCCGCTTCCCCTATGACAATTGCGGCTGGGTCCTCGCCAGCACTCCTTATGGTATGTCCTTTTTAACTGCCAACCCATCCAGATTGGCCACTAACATTAACACCACACAGGCTACTCCTACAACGAGCTCCAGGCCGCCGCCAACACCACCGACGGCAGCAAGATCTACGATGCCCTCTACAGCTGCGACTCGGAGACGGGCGCCATCTCGTATGCTGGCTGGTGCGGCGGCGGTGGAAAGTGCGAGACTGGTGTTGTCCCCAATGATAACTGCAAGTCTTGAATCACGCCGAGCTTGTTGAGTTGACGGGGAGGCGACGGGGTGTAGAGTTAGATGGGATAGCAGTTGGAAGTTTAAGGGGGGTTCTATTCTCTTTGGCTTTGACGATGGTGGGCTGGTGGTTTGGTGCAAAGATCTGTTGCTTTTCCTAGTGGCTGTTTGCTACTGGGTAGCCCCTCTTTTGGTACTAGAAACAATGGAACTTCTTGCTGTCATGGGCTGAAATGGTCGGGTGAAAATCGAGCTAGTAAATGCTATAGAGATCTGAATGCCCTGTAATTGCATTAACTGGAAAGCTCCAGGTTCTGGATACCCTGGAATCAACGCTTTTCTCTTCTTGGCTGTTGAGTTAGCTGTGTAGGACTCCTGTCGCAGGGTGTTGGTCAACGGCTAATCACTTTGGCTCAGGCTCGGCTCCAACCCCAACCTCTAACTCACATTCTCCTACCAATTAGGTCACAATGCACTTCTCCACCTTCGTCCCTTGAAGTCTCGATGCCCATGGCCCAGTCCCTTTTCCAACTTCCTCCGCTCCATCTCCACACAGGCATCCAAAAACTTGACGGTAGATGCCTCAGAGTCTCCGATGCGCCAAGAATGTCTCCCGCCTTCCTCTCATACTCCCGTCTGAAAATGGACCAGAGTTGCTTGTCCACATTCATTTCCATCAGCGGCAAGGGGTAGTAGGGGTCATTTTCAAAGAAAGCGTGAACCAGCTGGCTGACCAACTCTTCCTCATGCTTGAGGATGAAGGTGTCATCCATGGGGAACCGGTTGCAGAGATTGAAATCCAGAACCCAGAGGCTAGTTGCGCGTCTCTGAAAGTTGAGGCGCTGTAGAACATCGATGTCCGAGTGTTTAGGCAGCTCCTCTAGCTTCTCAACGTTCAAACCAAGTGATGGAGTGACGTGAGTCGTGCATGAGACCTCAGCGTCGCTTCCCAAAACAAACTCCACATCGTAGCCGTCCATGCGGGCATGCCAGTGAATGATGGCGAGACACCCAGCCATTGCTCTTGCATAGTCCTCTACCGGGAGTCCAAGTTCGAGCATCTGATCCAGACAAAAGTTGAAGTTCCGTAGAGAGAAGTTCGGTGCAGGTGGAGCGTCAGGGTCGCGACGACGACCGAGGTAAATGCGGGCCAGGCAGTCGTTGTTTAGAGAGGAAGACTTGGCGTCTTCCCGCAGTCCCTCGGGACAGAATTTGTCGATCAGGGCATGGCGGATAATCTTGGGCAGGGGAAGAATGCGTTCTGTAATCAGGGCCTGAGAGGGGAGAGGAAACTCCGAGTTTTGCGGGAGCAATGCCCTATTTGTATCCCACCACGCCTCATTGTCCTTGCCGACGTAGGAGTAGACGCGTGGGATGCGACATTCCACTTTGCTGTGGACGGAAAGAGCTTGGAATAATCGCAGGTGCGACAAAAAGTCCTCCCAAAGTCCATCCGAGAAATATGGACGAGCAACCTTGACGACAAATCCACGTCCAGGCTTAGCGAAAACCAAGCCGCACTGTCCAAATCCGATTCTCTGGTACGACATCTCAACGTCTTGCTGAGCTTGATGAAAAGCGGCGAATGATTACGCGGTGCTGATAACCGAGCGCAGAGAGAAAAGTCGGGACAGCTCGCTAACTTGGGCTGGTGACTCGAGTACATCGAGGAGATGGTTGTTGTCGATGATGGATTGCTGTATACCTTGCGACATGACAGAGTCTTCTATCGTGTCCAGGTGACGTCGCGCAGCTGCGGCTATGTTGGGAACAGAGGAGCTCATCCTGCAGACTGTTATGGCTGCGAAATCGAGAGAGGTTGCTGGATGGGAAGGTGTGCGAAATTCACACGTTAGTGGGAACTTCAAGTTGAAATAGAAAATATGTAGCCCTCGAAATTTTGATTTATGCTCTTCGCGCGCTTTCCCAACAATTAAGTTTGCTGCCAAAGGTTGGCCGACAGCGATAGCGGCGCTGCGCCTACCTCACAAGAACCGATTTATCCCACCTCGGTTCGAGGTCAACAAGCCCGCACAAACTCCAAAACCAGCCATTTCCCCGCGCATCCTACGCAGCCACGATCTGGACCGAATATGGTTCAAGAAGGATGACACATTTGGGGTTGAGGTGCCAAAAGCTAAGGTAGCTTGTCCACCTTGCTCAGGACTGGGAGTCCTCTTGACACACCACCAGCCGTAAAAACAGCCGTGTTGACAAGCCTCTTTACTCTTCTCATCAAGGATGCGCTGGAAGAGGATGTGTATGATGCGGAGCTACCGAGTATCACGGTGGAAGCGATGGTGCAGTTTCAGAGGGAGTTCCCGTCACGGATGCACATGGACATGTTAGTCCACGGAAACCTGGACAAAAAAGACGCGATAGGCCTCGCGGATGTGGTAGCCGCGCTCCACTACATCTACGAAGCCCCACTTAAGGATCCCGGCAACAATAACCACGCCATTGCGTTCTATCTGCACATTGGTAACTGGGCAGACCGCAGCTGCGTTCACGTGCGCTGCTGTTGTGGCAAATCATGAAGCAGCCTGTTTTCGACAGCTTGCGTACCAAAGACTAGCTCGGCTATCTCGTCAACGCATGGTTGGACAGGTTCAACACGACAATAAGCTTCCGGGGTTCGATCCAAAGCGAAGAGCACCCGCGTTATCTAGACGCGCGGATCGAGCATTTCCTCGCGTCCTTTGCTGGGACGCTGGCCGACATGGACCACGCCGACTTCGAAACCCACAAGAAGAGCCTCATTGCCTCGGTTCTCAAGAAACGAAAGAACCTCGGCGAGGAAACGGAGAGTCTCTGGAGGCCCATACGGATCGAGCATCTCGAATTCGACGCTGGTAAGTACCTATACCTAGTCTTGATACCCCTTACAGCACCCAGAGTGCGGCGAAGAGGCTGACGCGAGCTGTTTTCACAGATCAAACAAACGCAGCGATGGTCGAGCAACTCACCAAGGCCGACATGATTGAGTTCTACGACCGCTATACCGCGCCTCACTCCCCCCTGCCGGCAAAGCTGTCTGTTCGCTTAGTGGCACGGTAGCGGAGCGACGCGGAGCGGATCGCAGGGCTTCTCGGGCAGCTAGGACTGCAAGATGAGGCGGTGGAGCAGGCAGCGACTAGAGTTTTACGGACTGCCTTGTCTGTCTTGTCTGCTGCCGATGGACATCAAGCTATCGAAAGCGTGCGCGCGCCGCTACGCAATCTTGCTGCTGCTGAGGAGAAGATCTCTACCGTCGTCGCAGCACTCTGGAGGGAGCGCCGCTGCGTTTACGATGAACAGCCGGTGCCGGGCAACGGCACCATTCCCGCCCTGATCAAGGACGTGCTTGACTTCAGGTCTATCGTCGACCATATGCCTAGCGCAGAGCCCTTCCGTGACCTTGATGAGGGCGAGCCCTTCTGACCTTTCTCTACATGGATATGATGTTTCGTTGGCCTGTGTTTGGTTGAAGGAATTGTTTCGTAGGATCTTAAGGCGACTCTCTTGAACTGGCCCCGATCTAAAATTGAGATGGATATTATGCGATGACAGAACAAAACCAGCGCAAATGGTCAAAACAGCAACCACGTCCAAAATAAAACTCCCCCATCTAACATGAACAAATCACCACCCTCAAACCATCGCCCCCTCATCTCGGCCCTCCACATCACGTCTGTCTGACAATACATTCTTCTCCCCCTCCCTCACGCCCAACTCCCCCCTAACTACCCTCGTCTTCTCCAGCTTTCGCCCCGTCACCAAACTCCATACCCACGCGCCATGTACCACATCATGCCCACCATCCTTCCCCGACCAAATCGTTACATTACCCAAAAACGTGGCAACCATTACACTCCCCCACATAACCGGAATGATCGAGACAAACGCCCACATAATACCCGCCTTGGGATCAGTATTGCCCTGGCCACTTTTGTTACTGAACACAGTTGACATGAGCGTTAGGCCGACAGTACCACCGAAAGGATTTGCAAAGGTGACCAAGCACTGGATGGGGGCGGTCATGGTAGGGAAGTACGCCAGCGCGTGGAGGGAGCCAGGATTGAAGGAGAGCCCGACGCCGTATCCCGAGAGAGCCATCATGCCGTAGATGAGGGGGACGTTCTCGGCGCTAGTGGCCCATGCGAGGACGGTGATACCGACTGAGGCTGTGACGGTTGCGAGGAGGATGGTGGGTTGGGTTTGGCGTGGCCAGACGTTCATGAAGAAGTTGGCGGAGAAGGCACCGGCTGGACAGAAGGGTTAGTGCCTAGGACTAGAGGATAGTTGGAAGGGAGGGGGGTAGACTTACGGCCCAGACCAGTGAGGAAGAACAGCAGCACGGTGCCGGCTGACTTGGCACTTTCTCCGCGCACGAGCACGAAGTACAGGTCCATGAAGTACATCACGGCAAACATGGCCACGCCCATGGCAAAGTTTACCAAAAACAACAGCCCCATGTCGCGCTGCACCATCAGCTCCCACGGGATCATGGCCCTCTGCAGTGGAAACACCCTTGCCATGAGTCGCCCAGGTGACATGGCATACTCATACCAGAGCCAAGCGATGGTCAACACGCCACCGATCACCAGCGGCGCCACCACACCAGCCGTGTCCCACGCATACTGACCACCAGCCCAAGTGAGCGCCAGTACAAGCAGACCAATTCCCCAGAGGAAAAGACTCTGACCACCATAATCGATAGTCGCCAGCCGTAGCAAGAACCTTCCCCTCTTCGTCTCCTTATCCCCCAACCTCTTCCGCCCATGTTCCGTCTCTTCCAACTCCGGCAGTGGTTGCGGTCCGAGGAGTTCTCCTTTCAGGAGAACAAACATCAACAGCACCGCCACAGCTGCGACTGGCAAGTTGATACCGAAACACCACCGCCAACTCGTTTTGGTGAGGTATCCGCCAGCAACGGGACCAACAGCAAAGCCGACGGCACTGAAGATGGCGAATATGGTCCAGTTCTTAGCGTATTCGGCGAGATCGACGCGGTCAGCGAGAATGGTGCGCACGCAGATGTTGATGCTGGATGCGCCGACGCCTTGCAGGGCACGTCCGAGGAGGAGGACGCCGAAGGCTGTTGTGGGGGTACCGGTGCTAGAGTGGGAGAGGGTGCGTTAATTTCGAGACACGGGCTTCTATCTCCGACAACGGATTCCAGTAACAGAGGGGAGCGGTGGGGAGAGCATACCAGATGGCCGAACCGACAGAGATAATGATTACCCCTGTTAGCAGCGTGGTGAAGCGGCCGTAGATGTCGGCGATTTGAGCCCAGAAGGGGAGGAAGGCGGCGGCGGTCAGATTGAACGAGCTAATGATCCAGTTCAGCTGGCCGATTTGTCCTGCATCCAGGCAGTCAGTACTGGTGAGAGGGAAAAGAGGGTTCGACTCGAGAGCGGCGCACCAAAGTCGCCCGCGATGAACGGGAGCGCTGAGGCGATGATGGTCGTGTCGAGGGCCTGTAATGTGAATGGCATGAACAGGCCGAAAATGATCTTGTATCGATATACTCGCCGTCTCCTCTTCTCGGCTGTCGTTGTATCGTCATCGTGGGAGCTTCCATGCGGTTTTGCGACGTCCGACTTTGAGAGCACAGGATCATCGAGGCGAGCGTAGTCTTGTATGGTGTTGGGCCTCGCGGCAGGGGATTGGGGATGATTGCCGTCGGCGGTAGGAGGTTCCACTCCGTTTACTGGCATGCCGTGCGACTCCGGCGGAAGGCGCTGCTCAAGCTCCGTTGCAGCTTCCACATTCCGTTGCTGCCGCTCCTTGTACTTCTTTCTCGCATATTTTGCAGCGAGAAACATCGTGGATACTCCTTGGCTCGGTGGTGATAAATTAATAGTAAAACAAAAAAGAGCTGGATTTGGAGATGGAAGACGGGGGTATCAACTTGGCCTCGCATACAGCGCGAGTGAGTGGTGACCCCTTCTTTGACACTGGCGGTAGCAACTACTTATGCAGGTGGCACCCATCAAAGGTCGTGTCGGGGAGACAGCTCGAACCCATGCCACTCCCTAGCTCCCCTGGCTCTGCCTATCCTTGGAACCGGGCTTCACTCCTTCGGGCCTGGAAATACTGTCCGTAGTTGGTTGCATGATCCACGGAACGGCGGTGCCGAGGGGTGCCAAGCCTCGAATGCGATTGGAGCGACGCCAAGAGAAATCCGTCGCATTCGTCGGATTTTTCGCATTCGTGTCTCCAAACCCGACCACCTAATGAATCTGACTGCGCCCCGCCTTTTCACCGTAAAGCTCGCCAGTGACGCGCCCCAATTCCCGAACTCCAAGTTTAAGATGGCCAAAATTCGTCCCATCTCGAAGCTACCTCCTATCCGAAATACCTAGTGCCTAGGGCAAATTTGAAAGTCAACTTGAAGCACCACCACGTGCACACGAGCGGCTGACAACAGATGAACATTGTATGATTTCTGGACCACGGCAGCCATCCCTAAACCAAATTTTGTTTGATGCAGTTCATCGCCTTGTGCAGTGCACACCTGGCACAGGGCTAGAATAAAATTCTGATCTGTGGCGTTGATGGTGTTGATGAAAATGGTAACGTCAGCGGGGCTTGTAGCGCACTAGTACTGCTGGGGATGTGCAAACACCCCAAAACACCTTTTAAAGGGTTTTTTTATTGGTAGGGTACGTAGGTAGGGTGGTGTGTAGTTTGGAAGCAAGATGTGGTTGGCGATGTCTGGAGCTGAGAGGATAGGTTGCCCGGCCGCGCTTGCTGGCATGATTGCCGGCAGACGTTGTGCGCAGTCTTCCCGCGCCCCTTTCTAAACAACCCCAGGGTGACACACACCACCCACCACGACACCACTCCCACCTGGAACGCTGTCAAAACAAAACGCCGTGTCGAACCGGTCATTACTGGTGCGTTGCGTACGCCGTTCTCATCGATATCCCAAGCAAAGCTGTCTTCTTGGCTATATCACTTCATCATGCCCATCGCTAAAGGTCCTACTAATATTTTGTCCATCCGTCAAAAACGCCGCCAACACAAGCTCGTAGGCGTTGAGCTTATCAGCCCGTGATACCATAAGAAATAACCGACTCAAAAGCATGTATCATCGGACTCCCTGCTCCAGTCATGTGACCCGCCCAAACAGACATGCCGTACACCTGCCCCGTATCCTCGAAGCAATGCTGATGAACGCGGCGGCTATTCCTCCCCCTCAACAATAGCCTTCGCGCCATCGACGACGCTCTTTAAGCCATCGCCAATCTTCGTCCTAATCGGAACCTCTACTTCGTCCTTCTCGTCCGCAGCCGTGATCCTCGTCAGCTCGCTGACAAAGCTCTGGCCCCACCACGCACTGGTGTATTTGAAGACATATCTTTCCAGCTTCTTGAAGTTGATCTCGCGCTGCTCTGGTGTCATGGTGACGGCATCATGAATGGCGTTCGCGAGCTCTTCTGTGTTCCATGGGTTGACAATCAGACTGCCGTTGAGACTTTGTGCCGCACCCGTGAACTCGGAGAGGATCATGACACCGTGGCGCTCGCGTTGCGTTGCGATGTACTCGTACGAAACAAGGTTCATGCCGTCGCGGGTCGAAGAAACGAGACAGACGTCGCTAACGGCGTACAGGGCAGTGAGCTCGTCGAAGGAGACGGACTGGTGCAAGAAGTGGATGGGCATAAATTCGATGGTGCCGAACTTGCCGTTGATGCGCCCAACGAGCTCGTTGACCACGGCCCGGAGGTTCTGATACTCTTCTACGTCCTGCCGAGAGGGGACCGCGACCTGCACGAGCACTATCTTTCCGATCCACTCAGGGTGTTCGGTGAGGAAGACCTCGATGGCGTGCAGTTTTTGGGGCACGCCCTTGATGTAATCGAGTCGATCAACGCCGACAATGAGTTTTACCCCTTCGAACTTACGCGTCAGGGCAGCAATGCGCTCTTGCACCTTGGGTTTCTCCAAACCCTCGACGAACTTCTCGGGGTCGATGCCGATAGGAAACGCTCCGACCGTAACGAAGCGCCCGTTGTATTCGACTCCGTTCGGAGTGGTAGGGGTCGAGCTATGGGGAGCTGTTAGCGCCGTGACAACGGTCTGCCAAAGAAAGGGGGCTTACAGGATGCGAGAGCAACTGCTCAAAAAATGCCTGGCATAGTCATAGGTGTGGAATCCGATCAGATCGCAGTCGAGCACGCCTTGCAACAGCTGCTCGCGGACGGGCAAGATTCGGTAGATCTCACTGCTGGGGAATGGAGTGTGGAGGAAGAACCCAATCTTGACGCCTTTCTTAGTCTTACCAATCTCCTCGCGAAGCATCTGCGGCAGCAACATCAAGTGGTAGTCGTGCACCCAGATAAGATCCCCGTCTTGTACATCCTTGATGACCTCCTTGGCGAAGAGCCGGTTGACCTCGCGGTAGGCCGCCCAGGCCGACTCGTCGAAGGTGATCTCGCCGGGGTGGTAGTGGAAAAGGGGCCACAGGATCGAGTCTGTTGGGGGGTTCGGTCAGGAGGAGCCTCGCAAAGGGGTATGCAAGGGTCAAGGGGAGCGTACTGGCAAAACCGTTGTAGTGGCGGTCGGCAAGCTCGTCGTCCACGAACACGGGCACGGCGCCGTACTCATCCCGCAGGCGCTGCCTCATGGAGCCGGCTTCGGCCTCAGGAACCTCAAGACCGGGCCAACCATACCACTGGAAGCTGGTGGTCTTGGACAGGCCGCTGAGGCCAGTGACCAGACCGCCCGAGCTCATGGAAAAGCTGTACTGGCCGTCGTCGGAGCGCTTAATCGTGATTGGCAGGCGGTTGGAGATCAGCAGCAGCCGACCCCCCGCGCCGGATTGGTCTTCCTCAACGCCTGGCATTGTGACGTTGTGCGGGTGCGGACAAAAGCGACCAAAAACTCGCTATGGTGCGAAGCTTTGTTCAGAAAGCTTGACTTCGAGAGAGCGCGATCTGGCTCGCAGCTGCTGGCTCGTTCGCTGTTGGAAAGCGCGCAATTCGTTAGGAATAGCAGAGGAATTCGTCGGCGATGCAATGCAGAAATCCGAGAGAAGTCGTTGGCGTCACACGGGCAGATGGAAAAGGTCAAGAGGCGCTTCAACGCAGAGCGCGGAAAGCAGGTTTGGCGGGTGACAGGCGAAGGCGGGGCAGTCGCCAATTGGAGGCGGGGTTTCGGGAAACGACAAACTGCCTGCTGGGGGGGCGCAAGCTGCGGATGACAAGCCCGGGATGTGATCTGCGGCCGTTGGATCTGTGGACAATGTCAGGAGCGCATTACAGCGGGATGACACTGGCGCGCGAGTTTATATCTCCAACGATTAGACAAAAGCAGAGCTGTAGGATGCGAGGAGGAGGGGAAAAGGCACGATGCGATTCACCAAGCTCCAAGGCCTTTGAGCCGTCGACGTAATTTCTGGACGGGGAAACAGGGATTGGCCGTGCGGCACACAGGCCACCCCTGTCAGTGGGCGGTCTCCGGCCTCCTAGCTAGAGCACGATAAATTCCCGGCGACGTTGCTGATGTCGCAACTTCAAGTTCTCTCCCTGTGCAACATTCGAGCTGCAGCATCCATCTAGGCGACCATTCTCGGGGTCGGCATTCCCTTCCTCGCCATCCGCGGCCTCCCCTCGGGCTAACTGATGTGAAGGTGATAGCTCTCCCTAGCCTACTTTTGGGCGCGAAAGTTGGCCGTTTCGTCCCGGCGGGAGCGGGCAGGGGGCTCAAATGGCGCACGACGGGGCCATCGACCCGCATGGCAGCCTGCATTGCTGCATTGCGCCGAACCGAAATCCGTGAATTTGACGAGTTTTCCTTCCAACGTGCTCGATTTCGGACCTTCTATCCTACAAAGCCCGCTTAAAAATCCACTTTGTCTCAAGTCGGTCGGCATAGCGCAGGACAAAGAGGGCGGAAGTCTGGAGGGACGTCCCCAGGGCGAAGAAAGCTACCGATGGTTCAGTGCTAGCAAGCCTGGGACGGGAGAATTCTCGAAGCCGATGACGACAAGATGCGGGCTGGTGGGGCAGCCACCTCCTACATCCGGCCTCCCGCAGCCCCTCTGTCAAGTTTAGAAATTAGCCGTCGAAGCTCTCAATGGAGCCCAGCGTTTGACAGAAGACCTTGAAAATCGCAGACCAATCGATCTGCCACGGCCCTCCATAAGCGGCCCGAACTCCTATCGCTTTTGCATCTCGTTTGCCGCGTATTTGTTCGATTCGAGAAGACGGCGGGTGTAAAGGCTTGATGCTGGTTTGACTGAACCCCAACCCTCACTCCCCTGTGTCTGCGATATCGGCATCTGCACGTGAAACCCAAGATGGGACTCAAGTCGTATCAAGACCAGGTCTCGCCCTCTACACAAGAAGAAATGAGCAAAGCTCCTCACGCTGTCGCATCGCCCTGAACCAATCCCAGGCGTCTTGATGCCCAAACAACTCGAAGCGCGGTGGATTGCTGTCATGTTCCGACTGGCTCCACGATCTCCGACCGTGTGGATTCCGGGGGGCACGAGCCATCGGAACGGTTTAGCAGCATGTCGGCAGCACCGACCCCAGTTCGGCACTAACACCCACACGTGCCTTTTGTAAGTGGTCTTTTGGGGGGCACGATGCTCCGTTCAAAAGGGAGCCTTTCCTTAAGTCGATGCAGACAATACCTCCTGTTAACGTGGGACGTGTGGTTTTTGGTGTTGTCGGATTTTACTGTTTCCTAACATGCTGTGCGAGGGTTTTTCCAGTGACTTTTAACTTGGAGCAGACAGAAACTCTCCTTTGGTCAAGATCTTCGGAGTTTAGCAGGGAGTTCCCTTCACAGAGAACAGGCTCGAAGATTTCTCAAGCACGCATCTATCCCTCTGCTGCTTCAACCCCAAGTCTTACAAAATGAGTCATTCTTGGCAGTCCGGAGATTCCATAAGTAATACAAGCATTGGCACCTGTGGGTACGAAAAGCATTGTGACCGCAACTGTGTCAGTAGCACCGGATGAATGGATAGGCTTGCCGGGCAACTGTAGAGCAAACCAGTCAAATATGTCCCGCAAACAGCGCCAAAGGGTTCGACGTCCCCAAAAGAGATACACGAGTGACGAAGGTACATCTATCCCAGAAATTCGTTCTCGCTGTAGTCAATCCTTAAAATGGGATCACAGATCCAAATGCTCCATGACCATCTGACCTCCGGTTATGGGAATGACCACCCATATGTATCTCAAAGTTTGTGGGTGAGCGTGGGATGGCAAAGCCTCACCTAACCGGTGTCAAATGCACCCGCAACTGACCCTTCTCGTAAAAGTTGAACGTGCGCTGCCCTACCATCCAATCCCGACTCTCGTCAGCGACTTGCATGTCGAAGTTCTATAGAATCCTGGCGAGAATAATCCGCATCTCAATGTATGCCAAGCTGAGGACTGTTAGAGATATCTGGAAAATATGTGGGGAAAACACGGGAGGAACACGTACTTGCGTCCAAGGCAGTTCCGTGGCCCGACTTGAAAGGTTGAAAGACCTCCCTGTTATATGAGACGAATCTGGGCACACGAAATTTCCTTTTTCATACCTCGCGGAGGTGACGTTGCTCACCTCGGCTCAGGCCC
>Ga0247770_1001594_pt1 | contig 16608 bp, 13 predicted proteins | sample UWRJL136409B6_FD_179943 | JGI IMG/M metagenome (GOLD analysis project Ga0247770, IMG submission 179943) | Plant litter microbial communities from Arlington Agricultural Research Station in Wisconsin, United States - UWRJ-L136-409B-6 | ecosystem: Environmental > Terrestrial > Plant litter >... | reverse complement strand
ACGTACCCAAGGTCCTCGTTTATGTTGCCCGGGGGGTGACAGTGATTCAACGTGACCTACCCGGTGTAATCGTAGTGTGCGTTATGATACGGGGGGTACGCGTGTATAACGTGTACAGGGAGTCCCGGGACATCGTTACGCTACCATTGGTCCTAGCCGCTGCAACGGGACGCGGTAAGTAATTAGTCCTCGGGGATTTTAATGCCGCTAATCCTTTGTGGCAGGCGGGGCGGGATGCCTGTTTGTTAGGTAACAGGTTAGCCCACTGGGCGGATAATGGGGGTTTCGACTGCTGGGTCGCAGACGTTCCCACTCACGATAAAGGTAACACCCTGGACCTGGTGTTCGCGTCCAATTTTGTCGGGGAGGCTGTGGTTGGTCCCGAGTTTGGTCGGGTCGGATTACCGCCCAGTGTAGGTGTCTGCACAACTCGTTCCACGTGCTTGTGGACAAGTGGCGTGAAGTCCGAGTATCCAGGGAGCGGTTTGTTGATTTCAGGGACGCGATGGAAAAGGCAGTTGGCGCCCCCGCCCCCTGTTGACACCTCCTAGCAGTTGGACCGCGCTGCCGACCCTTTTACCGAGGTGTTGTGCATCGCGGCAAGAGCTGTGGGGGCTGTCAAGGGGTCTGGAAGAGGCAGACGTGCAGTCTAGTGGACTGAAGACTGCGCCGCCGCCAAAACGGCGTTGTGGGCGTCGCCTTAAGATCGCGCCGTTAGGTGCCGGTTTCAAGCCGTAGTATGCAAAGCCAGGAGGCAGTTCTGGGCAGGGCAAGTCGATGCCGCCGTTACTGACACGGAAGCGTTTAGGCTCGCTTTCTGGTCCAAACCACGCCTACCGGAAATAAGAGGCCCGTTACACTTCGAGGACGAAACGGCGGAGACTGACCTACAAAAACTAAACCTATTTCTCCGCGCCCATGTGCTCCGCGAGTCAGAAGTTACGGTACCTGACGAGCTGTTGGCGCAGGTACCTCCGTGCCCCGTGCATCCCACCAGGGCTCTGCTGATGTAAGTTACGGATGGCATCGCTAAACACTATTGCTTCTAGGTACTGGACTGAGCCCTAGGGAAGGACTGCCTCACTTCAAGGCTCCTTAAGGAAGTTTGGGATGTCGTTTCACTTTGGTTTTGCACTATTTACAGCGGGTTACTGCGGTTGTTGCATTACCTGACAGCGTTCAAAGATGTAAGGGTGGTTTTTCTGGGAAAGCTAGGGAAGAGGGATTTTAGTTGGGCCGAGTCGTTCCGCCCGATATCCCTTTTGCTGGTACTTGGCAAGGGCCTGGAGAGGATTGTTGCCCGAGCTCTGTCATGTAGAGTTCTGGCCACGGGACTAGTGAATACCTAGCAGGTAGGTGCCGTGCTCAGGCGTTTGGCTGTAGACCTTGTCGCGGCGTTGTTTCATAACTGTGAAGCGGCTAGATATAAAGATCGATACGGAGCCCTCGTTACTATGGATGTTCGGGGAGGTTTTAATGTAGTACAGCACAACCGGCTTGTCAACCGTCTACGGTCGCAAGGGTGGGGCGAGTAGATCGCCACCTGGGTACACAGTTTCTGCAGTAACCGCATAGCGTTTGCAATTGGGGAAACAGGAGTGACTGAAAGGGTGGCGTTCCGGTGCGGACTGCCGCAAGGTTCCCCGTTCTTACCGGTGCTTTTCCTCCTTTTCCTGGTACCATTGTTTAACAAGAATAAGCGTAACCGCTTTGGATACGCCGACGACATCGCATTGTACCATAGCAGCCGGAATTTGACGCAGGCCGGGTTCTTCGCGGCAGACGATGCCAACCGGTGCATAAAGTGGCTCCGGGACAATGCGGTCCCTGTGCCCCTGGAAAAGACTGAGTTCCTGCGCTTGGCCAAATGCAAGAAGCTGGACAGTACGCCGCTCACGCTTATAGACCATCCTCGCCCACTCACGCCGGCCGCCTCGCTGCGGTATCTGGGGGTCTGGATAGACCCCGAGCTTAAGTTCAAAGTGCACACCCAGAAGGTGGCGGCCAGGGGGCAGCGCCTCGCACACTGCATGCGCAGGCTGAACAACACCGTTAAGGGCCTTCCACCTGGACAGGCGGCCAAGGTTGCCAGGGCCTGCGGGGTGGCTACGGTTATGTACGGCATGGAAGCTTGGTACCCTGGCACCCACCGCGCGAGTCCGTCCCTTAAAACCAAACGCGTCAGCACGTACGTGATAATGATGCTAGTCCTAAAAATATTACTCTCTCGGTTACGAATATATATATGCCCGTTTTTTAATCAGCTAAGTTAAGCTGACAAATTTAATAACAGTTTATAAAGTACGAGCTGCCTGAGATACTCAAAGCAGAGGGTAAAAAGATGGTGAAGGATAAGCAGCTAAGGAGGTTTGGCATAACAAACTGCTTTATTCACCTCAGAAGGCAGTTATGGAACGATTAGGTGGTATACGAAAAACCAGCGACGAGAGTGGAATATGCCTATGTATGACACCTGCGCCGCCATAAACCGCCATCTTCCGCATGGCCGACGCTTTGGGTGTAGATTCAGCACCTGTAAGTTCTAGCCCACGCCACGCGGCGACGCTAGTAGTGAGCACACCTAGTCGAGCTTGTCGCGGCTGAAAAGCTCAGTGTCGTACTCCGCCTCGTGAGCCGGCCGTCCGACGCGCCAGAAATCGTGCTCAGGACGGTGGAAGAGCATCTTGGCGAGCCAGCCGAGGTAGTACATCCATATAAGCGCCAGCGCGAGCGCCAGCTGTGCTCACCCGGGAGGGATCGAAGTACTATGTGCTAGACTGTATGATGTATCTGGTGCCAAACACTTTGTACATTGTAGGCAGTGGCACATGGTCATTCTGTCTCGAACAGCAAGTGGATATCGCGTGTCTCTTGGCCCGAAATTCGTATTTCGTCGTGAATTAGCGTAAAAACTCGGTCGTCACATTCCCACCCAGGCCGGCCCAGACAAGATTCTTCCAGCTCGGTTCAGAGGACGCCGTCCACATTGTCTGGTTCACCTCGCCGCCTCTCCCTACCACAAACACGCCAACCTTGTCAGTGCCAGTAGACGCGATCGTGACATTAACCAGCAACGGCGCGCTGGTCCCTAGCACGCCCAGGTCCTCCCAGTCGTTCACCCACTCCAACCCCCGAAGGGCCCGATGCTGGAGCGTGCCGCTCGTGCCCAGCGCCACGATGTCGATCCTCCTTCCGCCTGTCACGGCCGCCGAAGGCACGCTGGCAAAACTACCCCCCAGGTTCTCAAGCGTCGTGAACCCCCCAACCACAGTCCACACGAAGTGGTACATGGCCCTGTCCTCTCCAACACCAAAAAAATCGAACCTATCATTCCCGACACCCACTACCAGCGGCTCGCCCTGAAACTTCCCGCCGCGGTTCACCGGCCGTGTCCATCCCGTGTCCTTACTCCACGTAGAATGCCGCACCGCCCCGTCCGCCTCACCATACACCACCACGTCATGCATGAAGTCATCCCGCCGACACACGACGCCGGGTCTCCCGCCCTTAATAACGGTGCTGAACTCGGCGCTACCCTGCCACGCCGTGTTCCGCCCTTGGCTCCAGAAAGAGTCCGGAGCCGCGGCGCTAAAGTTGCCGAAATTGTGCGCCAGCCCCGTGACCGCCACGGTCCACAGGTCCGGCCGCGTGCCGTTGACAAGACACACGGCTATGGGCCCCGCTGCGGGCCCGCCGACGTCATCTCCGTCTCCAGACCCGCTTCCGGTCCGTTGCACCGTTTTCATGCGCACCGAGCGGCCGGGGTCCGACACGGCGAAGACGCCGACGCGCCGCGGGCTGTCGGCCGTGCCGGCGCCCCAGGCTAGGGCGGCGGGCTGGCTGGCGAAGGGCCCGTCGAAGACGGGGGCGAAGGTGGAGTACGAGGGAAGGACGTTGCCGGAGGAGGAGAGCGTCGTAGAGGTATGCCAGATGGCGCGGTTGACACCGCGGGCGAAAAGGTGCAGGGAGGGGGGGGTGGTCGCGTCGTCGGCCACTTCCACTGCGGCGGCGAGGATCTGGGGGCAGAGCGCGTCGCCGCAGGCGGTGGTGCGTTGGGTGGTGTTGGAGTTTGGTGGGGGGTCGAGGCTGCCGGGGGAGGAGTTCGAGGGCGATGACGGCGATGAGGAGGAGATGTTGGAGCTGATGATCCATGCTTTTAGCGACCGGACTAAGGAAGACGGGAGGGCGCTTCTCTTACCGAGTTCCTAACACGCCACCCAGGACGGCAGCGACGACAATTAGTATGGCGAGCATGATTATCCATCGCTTCCGTCTCCACCAAGGTCGGTGGGATGGTGAGAGATCTGGCGATAGCGATGATGCCGCCCGCTCGGGTATGCTGGAGACAGCTACCTCGGGCGCGCTATGTTCTCCGGGCTTGAGCGCCGGCGGCAGCGCGTACGCGTAGGCACCCTCTTGCTTCCAGCTGAGCGGCCCCGAGACCACTTCGGGAAATTTGCCCCCCTCTACCGGCACGACTTGCAGCCCCGAGTGATCCGGGTGCCCCGTGCCGACGCCGGCACCGTTGTGTCTTTGCTCCATCGCTGGTCGCTGGAGTGAATCCTTGTTCAGCGGGGTGACCTCGATTGAGAATCGGGGAAGAAACGGGCGCGCGCAACGGTCTTTTCCCATGGGGAAATTGAAGGGGTAAAGGGTTTCATCGAACGGTGCCCGCATGCACAGGCACAGCCAGGAACACGGCCCTTTGGTGTTAGCCGGCACATCTTAATAGCGGCTCGTAATGAACTAAAGCCGAAATCTTGCAGCACGTTGTGTCGAGGGAAGGGAGCCCCCGCAAAATATTTTACCCGATGTTGAACAGGATGGGTGCCTCAGGCAGTTATTCGCACCTTCGATTGGTGGCCACAGGCCGATAGAACAACGGTGACTTCTTAGGCAGCCGCGCAAATTAATTCGACCAAGCATCCTTACAACCATTTCTTCACCGAGAATGGAACAACCCATACTCTCATCAGCCCTCACTGGCTAAAATCTCGCCAAGCCCAAGTCGACGGCCTGAAAATCTTCGCACAGCGTGCTCCGGATCTAAAGAACAATGCTTTTCCTTAAGATAGCTACTTCTAGAGGTGTCACCACAATCGATAATCCGCATCGTAACTTTTTCGCTCCCTCCCGCAAGCCCGGAGACCGGACGCCTCGCACCATGCCAACCTCAGCGACAAAGAAGACAAGCTCGTCAACGGGCAGGCCAGCGTAACGATAGTTGTCCACTTGAAACCACGTCTCTATGCTCGGTCAAAACATACTCGGTCAACCTTCCCCCTCTCGGCGGGGAGTTTCAAAGACAAGCCGCCACCGATGATCTTCGCCGACGGGGTACGCTCTCACATCTAGAGCCGCAACTTCACCGTCTGCATCTGCACTCGTAATCGCCACGATAGCAACGATGCTCATGTCAGAGGAGGAAGCCAGCTTAGACGTTTCAGCGGACCCATACCGTCTCACGTATCGGCCACGCGCCTGCGCGCGAGCCTCCTCCTCTAGCGCAGGGACGATTGCTTCCATGGCCGCATCTAAGAGCCACTGGGCAGCCGTCTGGCTCGGGTCGTCCCCAGCTGTGTCTACTGTGATGCCGACCTTGTACTCGGGCACTAGGGCCACGTAGGCGGCGTAGCCCGGGAGGCTGCCCGACTTGGTGTACACGTCGATCGACCGTGGCTGCGGCGCCAGATGGGTGAGGCGGAAGATCTCCCACGGCATCCCGATAGCGCCGTGGAGCGAAGAGAGAAACACGGAGGACTTCAGCCAGAGGCGGGTCTGCACTGGGGAAGCTGTTGATATGGCGATGGAAGATGCTTTGTGCTGGAGGATGGCACAGCGGGCTGTGCTCATGGCGAGCGTCTGATTTGTTTCTGGTCAGTCTTGGCCGATCGAATTAGACTTTCGATTGCATGCTCTACCGAGGGTAGCCGAAGCGAAGCTAGTTATGTTCGCCAAGTTCGCCGCCGATTTTGACCCAAAGCTCACCTCGACATACAAATGGCAGAAAGACACTTGTTCGACAAAACTGACAGGATGAGTGCCATTCTGTCTGCGTTAGAAGCGCTCCCGGGCTGCTTTGTGCGTCTTGCCACCGTCGCTGCAGAATGTCCCCAAGCTTGGTACTAATGAGAGTAAAAATCCCTTAGCAACGCTAGCTACCGCATCCAATCCCACGTAGGGATACCTGATGCCATTGGCTTCTTCAGCAAGCCTGGCCTTCACCTGTATCAGTTTGGCGAAGGGGCGCAGTTCCTGATCCTCGTCTTCGGTCTTGTCGCCTTTGTGGATAGCGAAGTCCGCATCCGATGCCGGCTCCACGAGTCCACGGTCCTACAGGAAGAAGGAATGGGCTGTAACTGGATCCGCCAAAGGGGAACGGCAGGTTCCTAGCCCTCGCTGTCGCGACTCCTTACCTCGTTTGTCTGACAGTAGGTCCCTCATCTTTACGGATCCTTTTCGCAAAAGACCGACAGTCTGCTAACCGTGCTGCTAGTTACGGGCTGCATTTTTACTGGGCCACCCTGACAATCCACTTAGCTAATAACGTGAGGTCTCTGGTATTCTGCCTAAGTACTTGTCTTTGAGATGATGCTGTACACCAGCACACGCATATGCTCTGATGGCCGTATTCGTGCCTGCTATAGCTCTCATCCCCCCTGTTATCGTAGGCCTACGTTAGGATGTGGTTCTTTTCGTGGTGGGGCTTGCTAGGCGGGCACTCACACCCAAATTACTATTCATCCGAAGTTCAATGCCATCACTCAGAGCACGGCTAGCTCATCCAGAAAAAAGGGGTTTCAACTACTTAATTGGATTGCTTCTCCTCGGCCCTCTGGCTTCGCTAGAGGGCCTCTATTATAGTTTTGAATGGTAGCTATGGCCAGCCGAGTTGACGTAGTCAGCTCAGCTTCCATGGGCCTCTTTTCAGCTCGCCTGGCCACCCCTACTTTCTGACAGTAGTTGAGGATAGTTGTCGTTTGTCATGAAGCGACGCCAGCAATTTTAATATACTATGGTAAACTATGGAAAGGGACGGAGAAATGTCCTTAATTCCAGTTTGCTTTTAATTTGAAGCCTTGAGTATCGTATTAATCTCTCTCAGAATTATTCCCTTGTCACATATTAGGAATTATTTCTGTTAGAATAGAGAGCTACCGTGCCTTGTAACCACGGGGCATCTGCTCTGAAAGCTCCCCGTGGTCCTCCATATTTGATGAACGTCGTGATATTTTTATTAGAGGAGGATATAAGTAACAAAACTAGTTAGAAGCGAATCGCAAGACGATAATTCCCTTCCCTGGCTAGTGACATTAGTTGGGCTTAACGATGGCGCGTTTGTTGTTGAAGCCTTAGTTAGTCTAGGTACTCCTGCCAAGAAAGTACTTGAGGGCGTTCCGATCCCATTCTACAAGACCCAGGAACATCCCTAAAGACGGGCTTCATTTTACACAGTTAGAGAAAAATGGTCACGTTGGGACGCCTACCAGCAGATAGAACACAGTTCCATCTAGGGTCGTGATGTTGACACAGTCCCAGGCGCACTGTGCATTCCCAGCGGTTGGGGAGTCCTCGTAGAAGCTCGGCCACACTTTGGTGCCGGCGTTTGGGAAATCTTTTTTCTGTGCGGCACTGCACTCTCCTGGCTGGGGTCGTGCTGGCTTGTCCTGGCGCAGACTGGGCACCGAGATACCAAACCGTACATCGACTAGGCGGAGCTGATGTTGGATGACGAGATCGGAGAAGCGCATGAGGCGGGACGGCGTGGCCAAGAAAAAGGCAGGCCTGCGCAGGGGGGATGAATCCATCGGGATTTTGACCATCAAGGGGGGGCCACTAGGAAAAACTTAGAGCGTCGCAGAAAGAAAAGCGATCTCACGCCATGTAAGCGTGCGGTAATTGTAGTAGATCTCGTACATACGGGCGCTATTTCTATGCTTTGCCAACCACCTCCACAAACAAAGATAAACTCGCATCTACCTATTGGTAAAAAGCGTCTAGCAGTCATCTAACGTATATATTTGTTAAAACAGGTGACCTAACAGGCCTATAAAGATAGCATCTGTACAAGCAGCTTCAGGGCTGGAGGTCTTTGTTACGACCTGCTCTTGACGAGGGCCCGAGGGGGGTCCGGACAAGATAAGACAGAGCGTATGGCAGGACGCCAAACTTGAGGGGTGATCCAAAGACGGCTTGTTGAGCTAGCACTCCTAGACGGGAATACACTGTCACTGTAGGTCGCTGTCACTATAATACACAGAGGGAAGTCTAAACAGTAGGACACAAATGAACAATGTAATACTAGCGTGAGGAACTAGGAGTCCCTCACGGCCATCGTGGTCACGATGATGACTATCTATACTAGCTAGCTAAGAGGTACTCCGTACCTTGCTCAGTGAGGTTTTGCTCAGTAGGGGACTGAGCACCCCGTCGCTGAGCACCTCCTGCTCAGTGACCCCGTGGATGCTCAGTAGGTGAGCTCGTTTGCCAAGACTGAGCAAACACTGACTGGTCGTAGGGGCTTCGGGTCTTTGCACCCCTGCCCTAGTGCGTAGTACCGTGCACACTGTCCTTTCGCACTGTTCCTTCCGCGGGGGATCCGTCGGGCCGCTCCGGCCCAAGTGACGGCCTGCGGGGTCGTCACAGTCTTGTAGCAGTGGTAGCGGTAGTAATGGATACGATGACAGAGCTTAGCAACTTGCCAAAGGAAGCGTGAGATATAAAGGGGCTATGCCTTATAGGATAGAGGCTCACAGTGTACTTTACACTGAATAACGGAGGTTATATTAGGTGTTGCCTGAGGAGAAGGGAAACTCTCTAAAAAGGAGGGAGAAGAGAGGTTCCTATCGTTACGGGAGGCTCTTCCAGAGTTTTCCACAGCTAAGGGGCTCCGAAGGAGCTTAGAGGGTGACTAAAACTACAAAAGGAAAAGTACTTAAATAGTGGAGTGATTCTACAGGTTTTAGTAAAGTTAGTGAAATTCCGGTTCTAATGATAAGGAAGCAGTAGCCCTAGTAAGTCTACTGTAATAGCTAATTTTAAGGCTAGCCTATATAATGTAATACCTACACCAACGGTAATAGGCCCCTTAGCACCACCCTGAGTTCCTAGCGTAGGGAGTGGCGTAGTAGTGGTAGGTGAGGGCGAGGGTGTGGAGGTGAGGAAGGACGGAGGGTGTGCCACTGGTGGGGTTTGAGGTGAGGCGGCGGTAGATGGCTGTGAGGAAGAGGGGGCGCCATTCGTTGTTTAGGGCGAGCTGGAGGTGTGTAAGGTTAGTGGTGATGGAGTCGAGGATGCGGATGTCGTTTGCAGAAAGGGGGTCATCGCAGTCTACGTCGGACACGTTGATGCTTTTGAGGCGCTGGGCCAGGTCAGGGCGCAGACTGAGAGCGTGGATGAGCTGTAGGAGTTGGGTAGGTGAGGGGTCGTCTATGAAAGCGGCGAAGACGAGAGGTTGGATGACATCTCGGAGCCGCTTGCATGTCCGCGAGAGGCGTGAAATATCGACAGGGGGTCACAAGGTTGCCATGGCTGCTTCTGCCTGTTGGTTGCGCTGCAATAAATAAATTGCGAAATTGTGCAGATTAACCCCTCATTCTGCCTAACTTACATTGATCGTCCGGCCTAAACGCCAACCCCAGATTCACGGGTTGCCGAGTGTCTGCACCACTGTGCCGTGACAGCTCATCCATGAGTGCTATCACTATTCTGATACTCATTTTCCCGCCTGGACCTTCATCTTGGTGAGTTCCATGACAGCAGCGGCTCATCCCATTCAAAACACGTCACTCGCTAAACGCGCCAATATTCAAGGGTCCCGTCCGTTCTCTCGCCGCCCTTAGGGACAGCCTAGAAGATATGCACTTCCCCTGTTCTGGCGCCTCTAAGACAAACCCCGCATAAGCCTTTCCGAGATTCACTCCGGCGACGTTCTCTAATGCAATGGAAGAAGGCTTAGAAAGGGGGGTATCAAATCATTTCTAGACGAGCGAAGCTAGAGGAGATGATATGGTGAGGTGTTGTTGGAGTATTTGGATAAAAGCCCGAGAAGCCGGTGAAGAGAGAGTTAGATTGGAGTAAGGAGGTTGAGGTTAGGGGGTATCCTTTCTAGGTTGTGTCTATTATACACCACACGAGGCGACCATCTTTTCTATCATGACCTGGTTTTCCCGGTGGGCTTTGAGGACTCGGTAGTGGGCCTTTGCGGCGGCTTTGTTGTCCGTGTCGTCCATGCCGTACTTTGTAACCCACTTTTGCACAGCTTCCAGGTCGGAAAAGGCCGCCGCGTTGTTCTTCACCGTCGAGTCGATGTCAACTTTGTAAATGACGATGGAGTTGTCGTGCGGCCACTTGGTCGTGATCATGTCCACCTTGGAAATCTTCCACTTCTGCCTAATGTCCTTGGCCATGGCCCCTTTTCCGTTGGTGCTGCCCTCCATGTCGCTTTGGCGCAGGACGAGGATTTCTTTCTGGCAGGTCTGGAGGTCTTTGTAAAGGCCCTTGACGCTGTCGAGTTTGCCTTTCTTCTCCAGCTCGTCATGGGCTACATGCATGTCAATATCAGGAGTTTGGGGGAACCAAGGTAGGTCTTTCCAGGAAGAGCAACTCACCCTCCAGCAGGACTGTCCGCACCTTTTCCAGGGCTTCGTTCCAAAACTCGGATGCACCGGCAAAGACGCGGGTGAGTTGGACGGTGTGGCCCAGCTTCTTCCCTTCGGAGCCGTCGTCGCTGTAATCTACCCTCTTGGCCGTCTCGATTGGGTCTGGTCTGTCGAGATCGATGGCGACCTCGCCTGGCCTTTTGAAGAACTCGTCCGTTAGTTGGGCACCATCCAGGTACTTGGAGAACTCCTTGAAGTTGGCGCCGCCGTCTTTGTGCGACCCGGTGATGTCGGCCAGGCCAGGCATGATCTTTTTCTGGTCCTTGCCCCAGGCCGCAACAGCAAGGCGGTAGGTCGTGTACAGGGGGCCGACACGCTCAAAGCCACCAGTCAGCCCGGTTCCCAGTACGGCGGGGAGGAAGGAAAGGGTGGAAAGAATGCTGAAGAGCGCGCAGAACGCGCGTCGGAGGAGCATTGTGTCGGCAGAAGACCACCCAAGGGCAAACTGAACAGAAACCCACCTAGGCGAGAAGACCTAGGGAACCGCGCCAGCTGAGAATATATCATCCATCACCCACCCTGCGACTCCGCATCCAGGGACCCCGAACATACTACAAGAGTGTAATGTAGTAAAGAATCGGCCTCACGTCGGGCTAAGGGCTAAATGTGCCTCGTGTAATTGTGTTGGTCGGCGCTCTGATTTCTCCTGGACAGGCAGTGCGGTGCGGAATCGTGGGGTGGACTTGAAAGAACGTGAGCGCTTCCTGGAGTGACTTTGTGCGGCGTGCCATGGTAGACGCGACGAAGAGGCGCATGCAGCTCGGCTGTTGTAGCGGGTGTGCTGGCGGATTAGCCTAATTTCCAGGGCGTTTCAGTGCGACACAGCGATGCAAGGCACACCAAGGCACACCAAGGCACACGCAGCCTGGAAACTCACGGGTCCCTGTTTTTCTACCCTGGGAAGGAAGGGACATCTCAATTTGGGCCACCTCTGACTCCGCACCCAACCTGAGAGACTGCGCCAGCACCACAGCACCACAGTATCAGAAACCATCGACAATGACGACCGCGAGCGAGGGGTTGTCCAGGCGTCTGCGCCAAACCGACTTCTCCGAGGCCGACTGTCTTTCCGCCCTCCGCGGTGAGGCGCTGCCCGAGAATCTTGGGAACGACGTTGCGCGGCTCTGCTTGGTGGCAGGCATCCGGCAGCATCTGGCTTTTGCCAAGCACTCCGATGTCGAGGAGCTTTGCGCTTTGGCCGGACCGATGACATTCTCCCGCGCGCGCAATGCCCGTCTCATCATGAGCAACGAGATCCCGACACCGGAGCAGATGGACGGCGCATCCTCGTATCCATACTGCGTTTGGTATCCCGACTTGGCCCACGAAGACACATATCGAAAGCTTGTCGCCGCCTTTCCCGACATGCGGTACCAGGTTGGCCGCGCCTGTGCCGTTGCCGGTTATGTGGATCTGTACCTCGAACTCGACCTGCTTCCCGACGTGAGCATCGCTGAAGAAGCCCGGGAGGCCGGCCGCGCTAGCTGCCAAGGATCCCTCCACATCTTCAACCACATCATGGCCACCCCTGTCCGCTACAGCGTCATGAACGACTATGAGCTGACGGTGGAGCTCCAAACGCCAAAGCCAGGTGCATTTCTGAACGCCGATACCGCCGTCTGTGCCAGGCTGGAGGGACGTAAGGCCTTCAACAAAGCCTTCGGTCCCTGGCGATACTTTAACATCACTGAGGACTGGGGCATTGCCGAGACATCCACTAAAATCGAAACTGTAATGCTTAGCGACGACGAGTCTGCCATCCTTGGTGTCCCTTTGCCGTTTGACCTGCCAACAATTCACAAAGACCTTCTTGTCTTGGCAGCCGCTGCAGAGGGTAACGTCGATCGCTACGTCCGCCTTCGCCGACCGCACGGGAGCGTAGCAGGCGAGCTTCACTGCTTGGTGTCTGGCATCTACAAAAGCACGGCCATGGCCCTCTGGCTTGAGTGCAACCCCGACGTGATGCGCATGGTAGCCGCGGCCTGGGACGAAGATGAAATATCTGCGCTTCGACGTGCCATCTATGCCCGCCACGTCATGAATAACGACACGTCTCGTCTTCTCAAGACGGATCCTCGGGTCCCGGACGAGGAGCTGCCCTACTGGATTTGGTACCCGACCTTGCCGTCGCCGTACACCCTGGTCAAAATCGCCGAGGCCAGGCCCGCCATGCGACAGCAGTGCGTCCGGGCGTGCATGGCAGGGGGCCATCGCTGGGCATACAACCGCATCATGAACATGCCGGGCCAGCTAAGTGCTTCCGGTAATAATGACGAGGAGCCGCCTATCCCCCTTGCAGCAGATCCAGTGATGATCTATCAAGCAAAGTTGAGTCTCGGCCGCGATTTCTACCTACAAGACATGAAGCGACGCCGGGAAGAAGCAGGCCTCGAGCTAGGTAGGATTCGCCACGCAGAAAAGTGGAAATGCCGAAACCCCTGGACGGATCAAGACGCCAGCTCCACCGTGTTGCAAGGCTTCCTCAGGGATTCGTCCTCCGAGATTGCGGCTCTCGATCAGTTTCGGGGCTTCTTTGAAGAGACGCTAGCAAGTGCGGAAATGGGTGGCATCCGCTTCTATCTGAGCAGTCCGCTGGAGATGAGGGAGCAAGCTAGGGCAAGTGGTGGGAGCCTGGTGGTTCAGGATAATGTCGATTTTGTTACGAACCCGGAGGCGCTGCCTTTGGAGTCTGGATCTAGAGATTAGCGCAGGTATTTAAAATACCCTAGTTTTTATTCGGTGCAGTGTTCCACCTGCTCTCTCCAAGCCCTTCTTTGACCCCCCTCGAGCTTTTTTATTACATCTGAGGCCATTTCAATACACCTCGGGCTCTTTTCAATGACTTCAACGTTAGTGTACAGTTCGAAAAGAGATTCTCTCGAGCCCCTTGTGAGGAACTGCAGCTAACTGACATTCCAACCTCAACGATCGGGCCGATGTACCAGCGATAGGAATTAACGGGAAATAAGACATCTTGTTGGCTCTAAGTGCAGTGGCTGTGGTAACACGGAAGCACGGGTTAATATAAAATGAACCGACATTGTTTTAAGCGCTCTGCCGTGCGATTGACAAATGCGTGGCGGCACTGGGGCTACATGGTCCATCTCGCAGTGCCTTGCCATAGAGCCGCCGCGGGTGTTAGGTAGTAGGCGCTGTGCCGCACGCCAAACATCAACCGAAAGGCTCCCCAACAAGGGATCTGTCGCGCCATGGCAGGGCGGACTAAGCGGCGTAGGCTCTATAGCATCTGTGCCACATGAAATTTCCTCCATGTGGCACAGATGCTCGGCGCTGTTTAAAAATCTAGAACTGCGCCAGCTCAGTCCGTAAATGTTAGAGGAAGTAATGGCACTTTGCAATTTAAGGGTCAAACCCTGCCAGTGAAGCGAGGCGGATTCGGGCGGGAGCATGATGGGCTCATTTACACTTAGTACAACTGTGTACAAAGAATTGAGGCGAGTATACTTGTTGTCAGTGGGGAAGGCATGCGCAGCCCAAAATTGGCGGGAAAGGGCTTCTCAAGATGAGATAAAACTCGCAGACCAGCTGCCATCTATCCTGTAAGAAAGACACTTTGTATGTGCCCAGCTCTCAACCAGAAATTATGACAAGGGCCGTGGCGTTTGCAGCCCTTGCGGGCTCTGCGCTGCTTCAACCAGTGGCTGCTCTGATTCGAGGGCGCACACCCGAAGACTCGGTGGTCCTCCACAATGTCCAACTTCAAGCCTGTCCGCTGTCGTGCGACTACTCCGGAGCCGACCCGGAAACATGGACAACATACCACAACTACGACGACATGGCCGGGTGTCACCACACGATTCTCTTTACCCTTAACGTGCACGCCAAATCAGACACACGGATTAAGGCCTGCTCGACGACCCGCGGCGGCCCGCACATGCAGGCTGGTGCCTTTTACGGTCTTCTCCAAAACAACATCACGGACTCGCCGTCGCCAGAGATCATTTCCAAGGTCATTCTAGCGAGTTCGAGTTCTGAGCCCGAGTCTAATGTGGACGGGGAGGCCAGTGGTTCCGGGTCTTGCGGTCTCACACGGCGAGAAATCAGCGTCGAGGTGCAGAGCAGATGGTCAACTGGCGACAAAGGCACCACCACGCCCGAGAAGCTCTCGCGCACACTGTCGCAACTCGAGACCTACATCCGCAACATGGCTGGCTGCGGTGCATCCCTCATGCTGGCCCGCACCGATGATAGTGTCGTGGGCGCATTTGTTGGCGGTGACCTCGCCAAGCAGGACGCTGCTGACCTTGTGAGCGCGGCCGCCAAGTCGATGGGGACATTCCGTCAGTATGCTACGCAGGCCTGCCGCGCTCCCGGGTCGACGGAACCCGTATTCGACACACGCTTCGGACTCTTTGCCGATCTGGCAGGTAACGCATCGTCGGTGCAAGCGATGATGTCGAGCTACCTTCACTTATTGGATGGCAAGTGCGTCGACTTTGCTGAGCTGGAGAGCAAGGCCGCACCTGCCACGACGAAAGTGGCCATGCTCGCGTCATCTTTCACCAGTGCAAGTGCAAGCAACGCAACTTCCTCAAATGGGACGCTTTCGACCACACACGCGTCCAAGCGAGGCCAGGGCTTGCTGCAACCCCGAGCGTACTGCCGCGACATCCAGGTTTTGTCGGGAGACTCGTGTGGCAAACTGGCCGAGAAGTGCGGCATTTCCGGCGACGACTTCATGAAGTACAACACCAAAGCCAACCTATGCGCCGGGCTTATGCCGAAACAGTATGTGTGTTGTTCTTCCGGCGACCTCCAGGATCACCGACCGCAGGCCAACCCGGATGGCACCTGCCAGACGTACACGGTGAAGCCCGGCGACGGATGCTGGATGATTGCTGATAACCTCGGCATCGACGTGGCGCGCCTCGAGGAGGTCAACAAGAAGACGTTTGGATTCGCCGGCTGCGACTACCTGCAGAAGAATCAGGTCATTTGCATCAGCCCCGGCGACCCGCCCATGCCTGCCCAAGACACCTCGGCCGTGTGCGGCCCTTGGGTCCTCGGCACCAAGCGCCCGTCCAACTACAGCGACGTCGCCAACCTTAACCCGTGTCCGATCAACGCATGTTGCGATGCCTGGGCGCAATGCGGCACCACCGCCGAGTTTTGCACTAGTAGTGAGATCAACGGGCGCGTCGGCACCGCCAAGCCCGGCACCAATGGCTGCATTTCTAACTGCGGCACCGGCATCACGGGAAACTGGGAGAAGCCCAAGTCGTTTGCCCGCGTCGGCTACTTTGAAGGATTTAATAAGGACCGTCCGTGCATGCACATGGACATAGAACAGTTCGACACCAAGACTTTCACCCACATCCACTTTGCCTTTGCTACTATCTCCAACGACTATCAGGTGCTGCTGCCGGGTAAAACCAAAGAGCAATTCGAGAAGATGGTTAAGATGGACGCTAAGGGCACTAAGAAGATCCTAAGCTTCGGCGGCTGGTCTTTCAGCACCGATTACGACACGGCCCCTATCTTCGCCCGTAGCGTCTCACCAGCGAACCGCGTGCGCTTCGCTGAGAGCGTGGTCAAATTCCTGGAAGATAACAAACTCGACGGCCTCGACTTCGACTGGGAGTACCCTGGCGCTACTGACATACCCAATTCGGTGCCTGGAAGCCCTGATGACGGCAAAAGCTACCTCGAGTTCCTTAAGATGGTCAAGCGCCGGCTGCCATCGGGCAAGACGCTGTCTATTGCCCTGCCAGCCAGCTACTGGTATCTGAAGGGCTTCCCTGTCGCCGAGATGGCCAAGGTCTGCGATTACTTTATCTATGTAAGTTTACCGCCTTCCCATGATTTGCTTCATTAGCACTAACAGAGCAACCCTCAGATGACGTATGATCTCCACGGCCAGTGGGATTACTCAAGCAAGTGGGCAAACCCAGGATGCCCGCCGGAGGACTGTCCGGGCTGTCCGAAG
>Ga0247770_1001592_pt1 | contig 16618 bp, 18 predicted proteins | sample UWRJL136409B6_FD_179943 | JGI IMG/M metagenome (GOLD analysis project Ga0247770, IMG submission 179943) | Plant litter microbial communities from Arlington Agricultural Research Station in Wisconsin, United States - UWRJ-L136-409B-6 | ecosystem: Environmental > Terrestrial > Plant litter >... | reverse complement strand
TTAGCGTATTGAGGCCCGCAAGACTACGATCACTCGCCTGCTTCCACCATCCGTAGGCGGAGATGGCCCAATGAGACGCCCAGAACAGGGTATGGAAAATTATCTTTGAAGGCGTGAATTGTTTCTTGGTTAAAAGTGAGGAGCGGCATCTCGGTGGCCGAGCCTGGAGCATGGCGGCAGCGAACAAGCTCAGCACGAAAGCTGAGTGAGGATAGGGAATCCGGAGCAATGAGTGATCTGAACTAGCAACGGAAAGAAGGAAAGGAAAAAAAATGAGGAACGGAGTTGGTCCATGGAGGGCCTAGGGGTGCGTACACCTTGTTGCCCTCGATAACCTCTGGCCACAACGGTGCTCGCAGCTCAAGATGGCGCGGTTGGAGGCTGGGATGTTTGAGGCTGGGGGAGCGAGGATGGATGCTAGATGCCCGTTGGGATGGGAGAAGATTAGGCGTGTCACAACGTACCTTGGGCACTTTAGCCAGGGCCGTGTGAGACTGGGAGGTGGGAAATACGGGGGCGTGAGCCACGATGTTTGGTGGAGCAGGAGGAAGGTGATAAAGAATAAACCCGGGGGAGAGAAGAGCAAACAAACTGTGCGAGAATTAGCAATCGGGCGGGAGCAATGTCCCTACGGCCACGCTGCTGAGTAAAGGTCAGTGACCTTGGTTGCTCGGGTTTGGTTCCACGGGTCGGATCGTGGCTACCTGTGTGCTGTTGGCGTCGCGCTGCAACGCGCTCCATGGCATTACCAAAACGCACCCACCAACTTTTCTATCGGGCGTTAGCAGGACTTGTTTGCGTTCCATGCTGACAAGAAAAAGGCACTGTCGCTCGTCAAAGAAAAAGGGGAGATTGAGGTGCCTAATTGCCTGGCCTGGGCGTGCAGTGGATGCCGAATTAACCCCGCGGCGAGATTCGACATCACGCCACCTCTGAAACTTCGCCAGGCCCAGACGCCGTAATCGCCCGAGTTGAGTGCTGTTGGGGCCCTGACACTATTCCCAAAAGACCGGATTAGGCCAGCGGGCCGTCAACCTACATAACACAGGCGGTTTGTTCCATACAAGGTTGACACAAAGCGGGTCCGCACTTCAGGGGGGGGGAGGGGGGGTGCGGCACGCGAGCCGATAAGATTTCATTGCGCAGGCCGTTCCGACTCCGTTTCTAGCCTGATTATCTTGTTCTTGCTCCTGTCATACACCAGCCCGTGAATTTTTAGGCCTCTGCTACCCATGGCACTGGCTACCTCGGGGACGTTTGCCAGAGCCTGCATTTGTGCAAGGACGTTCAGCTCCACGAAGCGTCTATCGCTCTCGCCCCCGGCCAAACCATCGAGTTGTCCCGCGCATTCGGAACGCAGGGCATTGAGTTTGCTTCATGGTATCAGCGCCAATTGCGATTTTCACCAATTGGGTACACCTGCGACATACCTTCGCCATGGATCGCCCAGGCCAGCATTTGACGATGCCTTGACAAGACCGCAACCGTAGTGCCCGCAGACGATGACGTGATTCACCTGGAGCATGTCGAGCGCGTACTGGGCCGTACTCATGCACGTGGGACCGTCGTCGAGGAACATGTTGCCGATGTTCCTGAGCACGATTGTCTCGTCGGCCCGGAGGTCGAGGGCCGCAATCTCGTCGAAACTGCTGTCTGAGCAGCCGATCCACAGGACCTGTAGCTTCGATTCTCCGGAACTAGAGAGCGTCATCTTGTGCACTGACAAAGATGGGGGAAGAAAAGCCGGTGGAAGTGGTTGCTTGTGTCCGGTGGGGAACGCCTGAGTAGGTCAGGAGGTAACGAAGGTTGGTGATTGCTGGCGACTTGGGAAACCTCTTTAAGAGGTCGAATCGAAGCCAGGGCACCCATGACCCTCTTTGAGACAGTTCGTCTATTCTGTGGGAACATGCATGTGCACATGCCAGGCCGTCCTCTCCGCCATCGCCTCGTCACTTGAGCTTCCGATTCCCGCCGAAGATCCATGTCCGCCACAATACCCATTCACCGGTCTTTTCTCCTTGCATCTCTCCTCACTTTGTTCTCATCCTAATAACCCACTTCCAAGCCCTTCTCTTCTGCTTTTTTTTCTTTCTTTTGCCTTCTCCGAAGACATGAAGTGAACAACTCTGTCGCACCAACAACGCCTCACAAGTACCCCTGGAGTTCCCTTCGATGCGACTCGCAGTTTGCGTCATTCCTACCGCCGGCCAAGATGTTCATCACGCGGGCGATTTCCCTTACCAACTTCTTCGTTGCCACCTCAGCGTTAGGGTTTCAGGTGTGCGTCCTGTACCCATGGCACAAACAGCTAGAAGATGATTTCGAAGCGCTGAAAAAGGAACACCTGCGCGTCCTAGATACTATCAAGAGCACCAATACTCGTGAAGGCGCCGCGAAGCCCAAGGGGGGACGACTTCAAGGGGTGCTGAGCGGTCTTGGTGGATGGAGACTATGAGGAATGCCGAATATCAGCAGTTGTCGACCTTGGAATTCACATCTACCCTCTACAGCGGACTCGGACACACGAACCCGAGCATCTCACCTGCGTTGACACCGCGGTCTTTTGCTACGACAGCCCAGATGGTACCCCGGCACGCGCCTGAGGAAGTATCTACAGGCAGATTATCGGACAAGCTCCACGGCGTTGGGCTATATTATCGATACGTATTGGCCGGCGCGGTTTGTTGCGCCTTCACCCACGCCATACTCACGCCCGTCGACATGTAAGCGCGTTAAAACGACCCTTTGGGCCGGCGAGTCAAAACCCACCCCCATGATTCTTCGCAGGACGAGATGCTGATGCTGTTGCGTACCATGCAGTGTCAAGACGAGGATCCAGCTCCACCCTCTGGAATATGATCGCAGTCTCTTCGTCGGGCTGCGCCAGGTTGTCGCCAAAAAAGGCGCAGGGTCTCTCGCGACAGGCTTTGGGCCGACCATTGCGGGATACTTCCTGCAAGGCGGCTTCAAGTTTGGGGGTTACGAGTTCGTCAAGACGCGGCTCATTGATGCGCTGGGGCACGAGACGGCGTCCAGGAATCGCTATGTCGCGTACCTGGGATCATCAGCCGTTACCGAAATGGCTGGGGACGTGGCATTGTGTCCCTTTGAGGCGCTCCCGCATCCGCCTGGTCTCGTAGCCGGGATTTGCGCGTGGTCTGTGGGATGGATTCGCCAGGATTGTTAGGGAAGAGGAGGTTCGAGGGATGTACTCTGGATTAGGTCCGATACTTCTCAAACAGTAAGTAGTGCTCATACTTTGGATGGAAAGTGGGCTGATCGCGCCAGGGGCCTATACACAATGGCGAGCTTCGTCGTGTATGAGCATACCCTCGAGGTGGCCTACCAGTGGGTCGACAAGTCCACTATATCCGGCGCCTCGGCCATGGGCATCAACCTGGACTCGAGCCTCGTCGCCGGTTTCGCCGCAGCGGTTGTCTTGCAGCCAGCAGATGCCGTGCTGAGCCAGATCAGCAAAGAGAGGGGCGAACCGGGGCAAGGCACATGTGCTCATTTGTGTAAAATCTCCACAGAGACGGGTCTTCGGAGAAGTTATGCTGGTTTTCGTGCTCGGCTGGTCATGATGGGCAGCATGACTGCTATCCAGTTCGCAATCTACGGAGACGTCAAGGAGGTGTGTTTCCTGTTCACTGCTAGATCTCGGGTCGACGTCAAGATAGATCATCGACTAACAGTAGTAATGCTAGGCTCTCGGGGCGGCTGGCGGAATAGAGATCAAATCGTTGGCAGCGTTGAAGGAGCCATAAGCTGGCAGGGATATGGGGGAGAATGCTCTCCATCTAGGTGTTTGAATAAAAGACCCTCGCCCTCTTTAGACGGCGCCGTGATGGGTACGCCGCCGTCGCACTCTCTTTCACCCGTCCCACCGATTTCACCATCAGCACCCGCTTGCGGGTCGTAAAGAACCAGCTCATCAACCACATCAATAACATCTTGCTCAGTCGAGATGTATGTGTCCTTGCGCTGATGCACAGACATTCTGACACCTGCCCTTTTGCCAAGATTCTCAAGCACTCTGGGATACTTTATAGAACCAAGCTCTATAACAGCCCTTATGCTTGCACTGTCAAACTGGTCTGTGATCCCGCGAACCCTAAGTTTGATGCGAAGTTCTTTAAGCGGGGCCGCCCCGGCCAAGCTACGGTTAAGAAAGTAGCAGTTAATCATGGAGATAACTTTCTCCGATGTGGCGTTAACGAGATCATAGTCATAGACATAGTCGTCGTGGAGGTATAGCTTCCACAGACTTAGCGGGAGGATGGCGCTTAGCGGAATAATGTGTTTAGTAGAGAATCTAATAAGTAAATAAGTCGGCATCTTAAGATTACTGAGATAAGTTAGGCGTTAGAGGGATGGAATACGTCCTCTACGTTCTAAGATACCTATTATCCACTCCTCGTTTATAGTGTCTAGCAGGTAGTTAGAGGTAACGGCTTTGTTAATAGATATTTTCAGTATCTTAAGCAAACCTGTAACGTGGATTAAGGCCTTAGCAAACTTAGCCTACTCGCTGTCGTGTAATTACTTATAGTCTGCGTTGGCCACTAGGTTGTCTATATCCTTTATGAGTAAATAGGTGAGGCTTTCTAATTTTAGCGCCTTAGAAAGCAGGATCAAAATAGCGTCCGATTCTGTAAGGTGGATAACTAACTTAAGGCTTCACAAAACCGGCAGATTTACACTGGAAATCTCATCTTCGCTGACGTGTGGCAGGACAGTGGATAGATACTCGAGACTTAAGACGTAAAGCTCAGTCTGGATCCATAGCTCAGAAGCTTTAATAACTCTAGAGTTAAGGTTATTTCGAATGGTGATGCTCCTAGGCTTAAGCTTATTGTGCTCAAAAACAGCGCCTAGAAGGTGGGCGCCCTGCATTATGGTGTAGTCTGTCACCAGTGTCTCCAGCGCGGGAAGAGCAGACAAGAGAAGTCCCATCAAGGCTGCGGGAATGCCTACCAAGGTCTCGATCTCAAACTATTCCACCATAAACAGTAGTTCCTGCTGCCTACCAAGACATTCCATCCACAATTCCTGGACGTCTGGGGCCGCAGGACAGTTCGGCAATGGGTCATCCCATCCCTAAGCGTCGATTCCTGAAAGAAACTCTGCGGTTTTAATATAGCTTGCGAGTGCAGGGCGCCGGGGAATGGCGCGTATAAACGAGTGTATCGGGTGCTCCGGCAGTAGCTTAGAGAACCGCAACGAGATACTGCGATACAGCAACCCCTCGGCGAAATCCAGCGGGGCTTTATAGGTCTGGCAAAATGACAAGATGGAAGAAGTAGGAAGCTCTGCTATTATGTCCTGCAGAATTTCCGCAGGGAGGGAGAGCAGGTAGGTCATTTGGAAGAAGGTTGGTTAAAAGTTGTTGATGTTCTAAAGCGGGGTTGAAGTGGAACGGGAGAGGGCGAATCGAAGTCTGGTCTGTCCCCTCCCCCACTAATGACGACGCGGTGTCCAATCATCTATCCTGCACTTGCTGGTTTCTTAACCAATAGGAAAATCACCAGAGGGGAGAGACATCATGCCCAGGTATAGCTCCTTTTGGTCTTTTGTCCCCCCCCTCCCCTTGCATGATAATATGGGGTCTACAAGGTGGTACTATATCACTCAGTATTGATTCGGATTCTCCAAGCTCACCCTGAATTTGTGTGTTGTTTTTCTACGACTTGACCCTTTGTGAAATAGCGATCTTAGTTTGATATACTGACTTGACGAACGTAGCAACTACGGAACCGGGAGTGAGAACACTTCGAACGGTTCTCGATTGACATTGTCATCTGAACCATTCCATTCGGGCAGGTGAAGAGATGTTGGATCTGGCATCCACATCCGTCTCTGTCTTTCACTTCTAGATCGTGGAAGCGCTTGCGTTTTCCACCGCTTGGTTCGGACTTACCTGCTTATCACTGCGCTTACAGGGGCTGCCAGCTCCCCCGCTCTTGGGACCCCGTGAGCCTTCATCCCTTTGGCTGGAAAGAGATGATGCAGAGTGTGAGAGTTGGTGAGAGCGAAGAGTGTGGGAGCGAAGAGTGTTGGAGCGCGGGTGCAAGACTGGCGACTCAGGGTGGAGCTGTCCAGTGTGCATCCCCCCGACAATTGCGTCACTGCACCTAGCCCGAAGGAGTCTAAGGGCGTGTTCTTTCAGAAAATAGGGGGTTCTAGCCAGGGGCTAGAACACTACACTGGCGAAAGCTCCAGAATGGACTAGAACACCAGGATCGGTAATATTGGCCACGCAACGCGCAAGCGTTGCTGCCTCAGATAACTGTATAAAAAGGAGTACTCTGGCTTTGCGAGAGTACGAACAAGCAATTCAATCAAGCAGTTGCAACCCCCTCAATTCCACAGAATTCCAGTGTGCAGTGTTTCTGACAGTTACAACTGCTTGATTGAATTGCTTGTGTGATTCTGGCTTCCAGCCAGAACCCCTTTCTTTTATAGACCTATCTGTAGGATTCAGCCTTCGCAACCGTGGTGGCTCAGGCTCACTGGCGTTCTGGCAGTATCAGGCATCCAGTCAGCTCCGCTGACTAGATGCCCAGGGCACCTGAACCTCCTTCTTTCTGACACTAACCTAGCTTATCTAGCTCGAAGGTCAAGGTGAACAAAAGGTGTATCGCTACCTGAACGGTTTCAAGTTCCTCAATCTTCACAACGCCTACGGTAAGTCAATCTACCAGTATTGCCCCAGGAGAAGCAGATGCTTGACTGACACGTAACTTCCTACAGCTGAAAGGATGTTTGAGTTGGGAAGAATCGCTGTCTCCCAAACCACACCCACGCTCCCATTTCCAGAAGAGGACAGCGATTAATAGTTGTCTGGACGCGCCGGGGCGGAGCAACCCCTTGCATGCACTTTGTTGCCAACTTGGACGAAATGCAACAACTCAGAATTGACACTTCATCCGCATCATTGTGCAGGTCCTTTCAAAGACAATAGCAAGGTTTCATCCACCTTGAAGTTTCGCCCACTTCTGGCCGGCGCCGTTTCGAGGCAAAGACGATTCTTCCATCACGCTTCCTCTGCCAATGCAGATCGCCAATTCAATTCCTCTTGTTGGAATGGATGGGTGCCTTGCAGGTCATCCTCCATGAAAGTGGCTGTGCCCAACGGCCGCACGTGCGATTGGATGAGAGACGCCGGATCCCGACCTAGCCGGGGCCTCCTGGTCCCCCAGACGAGAGGCCAGGCTCACTCACATACACGCCCAACATTTCCTGAGACATCCTTTGAAACCACATCCCACAACCAACATCGATATTCTGAATCTCGGATAAAAGACGTGAATATGGCAGAAATCGTGGGCCTTGTCAGTGCCATCGCCGCCATCGCCGGCGCATCGGTGAAGATTGCACGGGCTGTCTTAAGCGCCTGTGATGATTTCGGAGTAGTTACGTCTAGCGTTAAGGCCATTGCCGAAGATATGCGATTCGTCACGATAATCCTGCGTTAAATCCACTCTCGCATCAGTACTGGATAAACTTGCCTAAACAGTGAGACGATAAGGTTGCTTGACGATATCGTCTTAAGATGTAAGGCCGATATTGACGATATCGAGCAGTTACTGCTGCTATTTATCGACGTTGGAGACTCGGCCGAGTTTATGAGCCGCTGACAGCGCTTGCGGCGGCTGTTTGCTAAATCCAGGATCTGCTTGTAGTAGGCCTCACTTACGTCGTTTAAGCTGACTCTGTCGCTGTTCCTTAATACCTTGCAGCTTGCCGATGGCTTTACTATCGAGGAGCTAAAGGAGGAGATTCTCGACTCTATATCTAAGATTAAGCACACGAAGTCCAACTTCCTCTAGGCTGAGAGGATCGACTAAGCCGCTGCGAAGGCATATGAAGGCGGCGAAGACGAGAAATGCGGCCTTGACCCTGGCGCAAACGTGAACGAGGACACCCCTTGCCTTACAGTTGGTTGAAATGCCAGCCAGACGACCCTGGTGGATCTTCAACTTCAGACCCTCAACTAGTCGGAGTTTGATGTGATTTGCACCATCTCGGACGATACCTTTATGAAGATCGCAGCCTATATTTTACTGCAGCGAACTGTGACGACCTTTGCTCTCGTTGCGATTAATGGGAATCCAGAAATGACGGCCAAGCTAATGAAAACCCCTTAACCTGTGGAGCCTCCTAGTTCCACCGATTTAGCCACGGAAGCTGATGTTACTGAGCCACTTAAGCTGGAGGAGGCGTCTAAGTCAACACATTCGACGCCCATTGAGCCGACAGCGGGCGATGGTGATAATTATGGTGACAATCATGGTGACGCCGAAAGTTTCACTGCTGCGTCAGAAATCAACAGTGAGAAGCCCGCAAACAGCCCTGGTGCAAGGAGCCCAGATGGTTGGAGCCACGAAGCTCACTCTCCCGCTGCCAACGACATCGATCGCAGATACGGATCCCCCAAGCCACCGACCCGAGCCCAACCCCCAGCTATGCTCCATCCAAAAAAGGCCAATCCACCCTACTATGGCCACCCACACGCACCCTCAGGGGCCCACAACGGCCATCCCCCATCCCCACAATACGGTGCAGGACCGCCTTATGGCCCATGGCGCGACCCCAACAGCCCACCACCTGAACACAGCTACTACCCCGGCTTCCCCCCTTCGACCCCTACCAATACCCACCACACTACGCCCCTCCACCCCCAGCCGAAGCCGAAAAGCCCGACCCCGAAAAAGAAGAAATGCGCCTGCAACTAGCCGCGCTCAAGCGGGCCCATGCCTGTGCCTAAGAAGAAGAGCGCCTTCGCGAGCGGGACCTACGCATCCGCCGAGACATCGAAAAGTCCTTCCACATGCAAATGGAAGATATGCGGCGCGCGCAAGGGGAAGCCAAGGCGCAGATGGAGCGGCAACGCCTAGAGATTGAGCAAGCAGCAAGGGAGAAGGTAGCGCAGGAGTTGATGGCTGCGGAGCGGCGGCGGGCGGAGCTGAAAGCAGAAAGGGAGAGGACGGAGGTTGAGGTGCGAGAGAAGCCGGAGGCGGAGATGAGGGCGAGGATGGAGGCGGAGAAGGCGAAGGAGGAGGATGAGAAGGAGAGGCGGAGGGAGATTGAGGAGGCGTTGAGGAAGGCGGAAGCGAGCAAGAAGAAGGGGAGGTTTGGGATTAGGTTGTTGGGGAGGGGGGGTGATGATTAGATGGGTGACAAAAAAGGGGTAAAAAGGGGGTTTGGGCGGGCTGGGATTCGAACCCAGGTCTTTCGCTGAACGCTGGAAAAGCAACACTGAAAACACAATACGCTCAGGAACGCTAACCACTTCACTACCCGCCCTATGGCTTTCGCCAGTTGGGTTAGAGTTGGTTCTGGTTTTGTGTGGTCGTCGAGTGTCCATGTGTCACTTTCAAGTGATCCCATCATTGACATCAGGGGCGCCCCGTTATAAGCCCCTGACTGTCATGTGAACCATACGTAGATGTTAGCCACAAGTGAACAATATTCTGAATAAATAACACGATGAAAGGATACAAGGACACTTTATCAAGTGTTGTCAGGATATTAAGATTAAACTAAGAACCCGGATTAACACCTACCTGGAGGTCTAGTAATTATGACTCAGAGGTGAGTGATGTCCTCATTTCCCGGAGGACCCCGTTGCCACGAGAGTTGCGTGAGCCGGAGCCTGCAGTTAATTTCATGGTTGGTTCAGGGCGGCTGGACCTCAAAGGCAGGCGTACCCACAACACTGTCTTTCTTTGTTTCTGGATCAAGTCCACACCAGAATAGCTTCGTTTCTGGCTTCTTGACCGATAAAATAATCTGGAGAACGAAAAGAGGGTCGGGCCTTCTTTCGCGAACCCTTTCGTCACGTTCATGTTGGATTTTGTCCTAGAATCCGGCGCGCAGGACGATATCAATTTCCTCCTACATATCAGTCGCCGAAAAAATGACAAGCGGCGTTTTGCTGTCACAAGCTCCCCAGCGCATCTCACCACAAAGAGCGCATCAAGCCGATCTTGTCACCACTCCCGTTACTGATTCTATCAATGCTTCATTTAGGTAACTTCTAAATCTCCCACCGAGGCTCGGGTCAAACGAGTCGATCTCCCTACGTTCCTGCTCTTTAAGACAGTCGCGCCGAGCTGGGCGGAGCCAAGATTAGGTTCCCTGAGCCTTCCTCGACAATTTTTTGGATTCTTTAGGTGGGCGCTTCTAGGACCCTTATTTTTTTCTTTTTCTTTTTTTTTCGTTTGAGCAAAATCTCGCCTCCATCTCCAGCTCTTGGAGTGTGCAGGGCGTTTCCCAGGCAGACGAGGACGAATGAGGTGAGACAAGGCAGAAATGTGCTTCGCCGCCAAGAATTTACGGTTGTGCCACAGGCTCTTTCCGGAACCGGGCAAACTCCGAAACCTTGCAGCGGGATGACATTGGCTAGGCATGCACTGTCCAACCCCTCACATCATCGGTGTGATTGACCATTGGTTGAAATATTCGCCCTCATGACTCCGAGACGCCAAGGAGGTCGCCACGGTGCATCACACTTGGCAGTGCCGCTATTTCCGAACACTCACATTCCCGCCTGTCCTCCCGACCGGCCAATCACTAATCCAACACCCACTGGGCCATATCGGCGCTTTGTTCCAACAAATAACGCGAAATCGGGGCAAAAAAGGGTGTGCATCTAGTAATTCCTTTGTCACATCAGGGAGTATCCCCACGATGTCCCCAGCTGCTCTCGCTTCCTCCTCACACCTCAAGCCGACAGTTCGAGGAAAAATCGACCAATTTCCCACGCCATGCAAGAGATTTGGAGATGATACACGATTTCGACCAAGAACTTGGCGGTCCAGGTCGCTTGCGCCGATTGTTCCATGTAGGGAATAAGGGTTCTTTCCTGCGGGGCCGAAAACCCATCTCCTCCACGAAGCCGGGTCTTGCTGTTCACACCCCATCAAGCACCGATACGACAGCCACAGTCGACATCGTCGCTATTCACGGATTTGATGGCAGCTATCGCAACTGGGTCTTCCAATCCAGCGGGTCCGGGATGCCAAAGGAGGCCAACTGGTTAACAGGACCACAGGGCATCGCGAAGGAAATTCCAAACGCACGCATCATAACTTTTTCCTACGACGTCAACGTCAGAAGCGGCTACGAGCTGATACGCCGGGTGCTGTACGGAAACTCCCTTCGGCTTCTTCAAGATCTGAGCTCGCTGCGCAAAGAAACGGAATCACAGGGGCGGCCCATTGTCTTCATCGCGCATAGTCTCGGAGGATTGATTCTCAAAGGAGCTCTTGTATCCTGCAATGAACCCGCAGTGGCTCGATTCAACGACATTTACGAGTCTACCTTGGCTGCGCACTTCTTCGGTACGCCTTCGAGCAGTAGTTCTCCGCACGACTTCCATGTTGCCTTGGACAACATGTTTGCACTGATGTGCAACTCTGGGAGCCGACACGGTGACTTGAAGAAACCTCGGGAGCCCCTTTCAAAGTTCGATGCGAACTGGCTAGAAACGAAGCTCCAGCCTTTCAAGGCACTCATGACCACCATAGGAGTTTTCTCGTACTATGAGGGCTTGGAAACCCTTGACATTGGAATGGTACAAATTCCCCTGTTCATAAGTTTTGTATTTCTTTATTCCCGCTCCAGGGCATTGCTGATCTTCACAGGTTGTTAACCGACAACCGTCCTTCTCGAGCACCCGCTCGCGGGATTCTGAGAGTTCCACTGGCTCCTACCGCACCCTTCTCGAAAGCAATCATGTCAATCTAATGAGGTTTGAAGGACCTGACCACGGGACGTACACTCAATTCCTACAGAGTCTTCAAAATTTCAAGGGCAAACGGGAGCGGAGACGACCAACCGCCTCGGGAATGAAGAACAGCGCCGACGCTGATCCAGAAGTCGGAGCCCGGGACGAGCGGGGAAACCTTGCTATCCTGTCCAACATACCAGTAAATCAGGATCTTGAAAGTTTTGAACCGCAGGAACCCTTGTTCCCTTCTTTGTTCTCCTCGAGACCCTCGCCATCAGCGGACTTTCCTTTGGTAGTCCTCTGGGGGAAAGCCGGGGCGGGGAAATCTACGATAGCTAGCTCTCTCCTTCGCGCGGCGCGAACGCAGGCACCAGATGCCTTCATGTACTGGTTCCACGGGGAGACCCGTGACACTATAATGGCGGGGTATCTCACGCTCTTTCAGTCAATCCACCAGCACACTGGAGCACCAAACAGCACGAAGGGTAGTCTTGGATTTACGAATCTGCAGGACATACTCAATGCAGAGAGCATATGTGACCTGGATGACGAGAGGAAAAGTTCGCTCCTCAAGTTTATATGGGAATGGCTCTTGGACCCCGAGAAGGAAGAATGGTGGCTGGTATTCGACAATGTGGTGGATCCGGATGGGATATATGATTTGCTGCCGCTGAGGGGCTCAGGAAGGATCATTTTGACAACGAGGCGAGCTGATGCTCTTCTTCTCGGTCAAAAAAGATATATACCACCGATTCGCCATCAACCGATGCCGTGGCCACCGAGCGTGGATCCGTGGCTGGAACATGGGGCTGCTGGGCCTGTTCTAAAGATTGCCGCTTTGCTGTCGGCAGATCCAATTCCCGTTGAACTCCTTCTTGGGAATTTTGAGGTCCCCTTCACCCGTAAGGACGTTCTGCTATGATTCGGCCAATAATTTCTTGCTAACATGATGCCAGCCACAACCTTGGATCACATGGAGCGTCTGGGGCTTGTCCAAACTACCTTCAGCAGGGCCGCCACCGAGTCTTTTCGACTCTACGACGGTGCCCGTTCTTGTATCCGAACGTGGCTAGCTGACAACAATGATACCGTCAAATGGGCGCTCGTTGCCTGCGCTCTCTGCGTCAGGTTTTACCAGGGACAAACAGTGCCTCCCTACAAGCGTCTCCCCGCCCAAGAACGCCAACGAAACATAGCCCCGCATGCTCAGGCGTGTTACCAGTCGATCCGACACGTGGCGCTCGAAGACCTACCAACCGATGTGAGGTGGAATCTGCTCGGGGAGCTCTGTCTCACTCACGGCGCTTACGAGGAAGCAATCGCTTACCTCAAGATCTCCCTCTACCAGTGGGAGAGGACCTCCAAAAACCCCGTGTCTGAAGACTGCATTCAGGCAACTTTGTGGCTAGCAACGGCGTTGCGTCGGATGGGAGATTTCTCCGAATCGGTGAAGCAGCTAAAGACCCTAAACTTCGACAAAATGATCGAGCAGAGCACCCTCTGGCCACTGGCGATCAAAACGGAACTAGCCAAGGCGGATCTCAACGAGACCGAGGGCGATTTGGAGAGCGCAGAACAAATTCTGCGACGGTTGCTAGAATTTCTGGACAACATCGACATGGAGGACGAGCCTGCAAAAGAGCTGCAGTTGGGGCTCTCTCAAGCCCTAGTCACGCGGCACTTGGCCCGTCTTCTTGTGAAGCAGAACAAAATGGAACCAGCGCATGCATTCTATCAACGCACCTTTATTGCGCTCGAGAATTTGCTAGGGCCTGGCGACCCGTCAACGATTGAGACAGGCGAGGAGTTGGTCAACATTTTGCAGCTACAGGGGCAGTACGACGTGGCATTGGCCCTGCTGCATCGCTTTCTGTCCACAAAGGAGACTCTGCTAGGCGCTCGACACCCCAGCACGGCGGATAGGATGGTCAAGATAGCAGACTTGCTTAGCGAAGTAGGAGATTTTGGCAAAGCAGCGGGGCTGTACGACGATGCACTGGCGATCATGACGTCTACTCTTGGGCGCTGTCATCCCAGAGTATTGCGGACGATGAGATCCAAGGCCGCCAGTTTGGCTGCACGCGGAAGTTACGACAAAGCTTTGGAGGTCGTTGAGGATATCATCCAGCGGATGAATTCATTGCCCCTTTGGTACAGTGACGAAGATATTGCATGGGCAGTAGCGAAACAAGACGAGTTCACAGAGCAACGGTCAGGGAAACGGTTTGAGGAGCTGTTGGAGAAGAGTTTGGTCGTCTGAGCTGACAGGTCTGTGCCCGGCCAGTTTTGAACCTGGAGTTGTCAACATGGAGTTGTCAAGTCAACATTCTACCATAATAATGTAAGACGGACTCTATGAACACATCATCAAACCAGCGGGCCGCTAACTACACTTTGTGAGAAAAAGCAAGACCCTTTCTGGGCAGTGAGTCACCAGTGGACTAGACCTGGTGCAGAGGGACTCAACCCATCTTTGCCCACTTTGTCTCAGATGCAGTAATTAGGAGAACAGAAGGCATCACCACAACTGTATTTAGATACCCAGCTCGGGACCCAAATCACGTCACAGGTCTTGTCCCACACTATGTCGGATGACAAGAAGCTCAATCTATCCCTTTCTCCAGACCCGAATAGGTTCCTAGATATTTACTTTCCTAGCAATCCTCCTCAAGACGGGCGAGTGATCCTATGGACCTCGATTTTCACCCCCTCTACTGCAGCTAACCTCGTGGGCTCGTCGTCCAAATCGGCATCTTCATCTTCATCCCCCAGATCCAGACGACCCGTTCCCTCAGCTGGCGTCTCTTCAAGATACAGATCCCTACCAGTCACGACAAAAGGTGTGACGATATAGCCCGACCCTTTGTCAGAACCACGCCTCGCAAAGAATGCCTTCAGACCCTCCTTCTTTCTGAGCCGCAAGCGATGATAGCCCATACAGAAAATCATCTCGTTTTCGTACGTGCCCGAGGCCTTGACCCCCTTCTCGCGCTTCACCTCGCCGCTGATCTGCAGACCAGTTCCACCTGCAACGGTACCGGAAGGATCTCGGATGGTGGCCCCTCCACCCCCTTCGGAGCTGGACTGGGCATCCGCTTCGACAGTCCAGTTCACAAAGGTCACAATTTGAGTAACGAAGAACAGAGGCTTGTCCACACCATTCTGGACAAACAATCTGTGGACCTTTTCGAAGATGGCCGGATCGCTAAGCAACTCTTGAAGCCTATTTTCGGGCTGGATCATGTAATACCTCATCGCTCCCTTGGCCGTGTTGGTGGTCGAGGTCGATGAAGAGGTCCCATAGTAGGCGTTGGCGAGACGCTCGAGGCTGGTCTTGAAGGCTCCCTGGCTCACTGTCGTGATGACTTGCTGGAGGTCCCGAATCTTGATGGGTTCCGGCTCCATTGCCGGGACTTTGGTGATGGGCATAACGTCATCTGGCTCGAACTTCACTCCTGGTCGCAAGGGGTCCCTGACAATGGCACCCATCAGCCTTTTGCGAAGATCCTTCGCGGGCAAGGTTGGCTCGATGAGGAAGACATCCTTCCTTTCGGGTGGCATTTCCGATGGTGGTGAATGACGAGTGGGTTTGTGAGGAGACGGATTCACAGTCGAGGTAGGTAATAGGGAACTTGAATGTTGAAAAAGCTTGAAGAGGCCACAATTTGGGGCGAAGTTGGAGGGGGCGAACAAGGTGTTCGCGCGAGCAAGTTGACGGCTACAATGTCGAAGGGCATCGAGCAACGGGGGGATGATCCAACCGAGGTACTGCCTGATAAAATAACCTATTCAGCCCACGGGCGTCCTGTCTGGCCCCCTGCATCATCGACTGGGACGCCCAAAAAAAAAAACACCCCCAATCTCATGTTCGTCGCCGAATCAAAGCTTGGCGCTTCTCGTCTCGACCTAACTGGTTAGAAGGCGCATGCAGAGCGGTGCCCAACAAAAGCCCGTCACCCTATCACACCATCCCCCCCTGCACCCTCATCAGATGCACGAGCAGGGGCTGGTCTTTTGGTTTCGGGAATGTGGGAAGGGGGCGGGACGGGGAGCGCACGGACAACATCTCGCAGCCTTCCCGAACCTCCACGCACCTGAGATGCGGAGAGCTCTCTTGCTTTTTCGTTTTTTCGTCATCAAACTCGGCAGCTGCGCCAGGAGCAGGACGGTCCTTTATTCGAGGGGTACTAGTTGCGCTATTCTCACCTCAGCTTTGCCATGAGTTCAACCTACGACAACATCGACATTCGTTACATCTCCGATGGTCACGACACGAGTACCATCCACGAGGGCGTTCAGCACGAGAGCTGGAAGGTCAGCATCACGGTGAACAACAGTACGTGCACATCCGACCATGTCATTGTCAATCCTTTGCCCCCGAGCGGGCGCCAGGGAGGAAATGACTCCACACTCCTTGTCGACTACATTCGGGAGTCGGTTCGGCACAAGCCCGCCTGGCAATACGCGACACCGGAATGGCAGCGACTGCAGCAGGGCCTGGAGGCTTACCGCGAGACGCTATGCAACAACGTCAGGGCTGGATTACCGGCCTTGGATAAGCGACCTTTCCGGCCTGGCGCGGTCGGGTGTCACATCAACATCATCGAGGACGGTGCCCATGAAGAGCACACTATCCACAAGCTTGCCTGGGAGCTGCTAGAGAAGGCCTCGATGCCTGGGAAAGAAAACGATCACTACACCATTGGCGTAACTCGGCGCGTGGCGTATCCGACGATGCGAACCGGACCGGCCAAGTCTTTCAAGGACGTGCAGCAAGACCCCAAGGCAACATTCAAGATTCTGCTGGTCATTGCAAGGAACCTTTCCAATCCCAACAAACACGATCTGGATCCCGACATTGCCCAGCAGAATCTTGAATGT
>Ga0247770_1001591_pt1 | contig 16646 bp, 15 predicted proteins | sample UWRJL136409B6_FD_179943 | JGI IMG/M metagenome (GOLD analysis project Ga0247770, IMG submission 179943) | Plant litter microbial communities from Arlington Agricultural Research Station in Wisconsin, United States - UWRJ-L136-409B-6 | ecosystem: Environmental > Terrestrial > Plant litter >... | reverse complement strand
ATGGTACCGTCGTGCTAATTGTTGTGTAGATGACGGATGGCGTTGAAGTCGTGGTTGTGTGTCGTGTGCCGTTACTGGTGTAGGTGCTTGTGATGGGGCACCAGGTCGTGTAGGAGGTGGTTCTGGTGACGGTGTTAGTATCTCTGAGAGCCAATTTCTTTTTTTTGTCAGCAGTTACGGGGGGACATACACTACAGTGACAGTCGAGTCTCCTGGCTCTCCCGTACTCCAGGTGCCGGTGGGCGTTGAAGTCGTGGTTGTGTTCGATGCCGGGGTGGAACTGGCGGCCGGTGTGGTCGAAGATGAAGCACTCTCAACTGTCGAGCTGGGCGGTGGCACATACACACCAGCCAGCTGTACCGCAAATACACACTCGATGGTCCCGTTGTCACCTGTAGCAGGCCCGCTGGCCGTGACTTCCAGCTCGAGGATGCCGCTCGCCGATGCCGTGTAGTGGAGTTCATTGGCAACTCCAGAAGTCGCTGATGAGAATGACGTGTTAGCCACCAGGGCGCCGACGTCCACGGCCGTCAGCGTGGCGTTGAATTCGCACTGACTCGAGCGCGCCCCCAGATTGATGGTGACATCCTCCCCGGCCGAGACATGGTAGCTGAAATACCGGGCAGTTGTTTCGTCCTCCACAAGACCCAGCACACCCAGCCCCTTGGCGAGCGCCGTGGCGCTGCGACCGTCATTGGCATCCGTGATACCATTGGCAAGGACGAGATCTACGAAAGCCAGCTGGGCATCGGCAGAGTCGATAGTGGCGTACAGCCCTCCGGTCTTGAGGATGGCAACAAGCACGTCGTCCGACGAGGACTGACGTGAGAGAAGCCCGGTGGAGGGATGATCTTTGCCGCGCCGCCGAGGCGTCGCCACAGGGATGGCGATTGGGGCCAAGAATCCAAACGACACCTTGATGCCACTGGCCCACGCTCTGGCCAGTTGAGTGAGACGCGCAGCCACAGCCGAGTCGTCGCCGTCGGTGAGGACGATGATCCCAGACCGTCCACGCGTCTTGTACTTGGTGTCGGCCGTGATCTCGTCAATGGCGGCGGCAATTCCGCCGGCGATGTACGTGCCGCCGTTGGAGTCGATGGAGCTGAAGTCGGCGCCAGACGGGTCGCCGAGGGGGTAGATGACTGACGCAACGTCGTCAAAGTCGACGACGGTGACCAGATCCGGTTTGGCGTTCGGGTTGGCTGCAGCCTGGTCGGCCGTGATGAGCTGGGCGTTGATTTGTGTCGCGGCCGAGATGCGGAGGTTGGAGGGGTCGGTATCCTGGTTGGAGCCGCTGCTGTCGACGACGATGCCGATCTTGCGCCCATTGCAGTCCTCGATGGGATCGTCACGCGTGAGCGCGCAGATGATGCGCGAGCCCTTGACGTCGCCGTGGGTATCGATGAGGGCGTCGCGGAACGTGCGCCACTGGCGCCGGGTCTCCTTCTCGGCGGCGATGACGGCAAGATGGAAGTTGGCGGTCGTGTCGCGTGGACCCTTGCTGGGATCACTGGGCCCCGTGCCCCCAAAGGTGTTCGGATCCACGACGCCGCCGTCCTTGTTCAGGGCGTGGTGTGTGACACGGCCGGTGCAAACGCCCTCGCCCACCGTTTCGTCGCTTGTAAAACCGGCAAAGCATCCAGTCGTGAGGTTGTGGGGGATGTGCGGAGGCCCGATGAAGCGCGAGTCGAGGAAGTCGGCCAAGAACGGGTAGCCCAGGCCCGGCGGGTTGGTCACGCTAATGGACACATTCGGGTCTGCGTGGTCGGCCCAGTTGCTGTGAGAATAAAAGTCCTGCACGCCGTGAAGCGCACGCCCAAACCCCAGGAGGGCTGTACACTTAGCGGTGCTCGACTGAATCCCGCTGCTTGTGCTGCAGCCAGTCAGTGGGATCTTGGCCTTGTCGGGATCGATATATCCATCCGCACCGAGTATCTCGGCTGCGGCATCAAGGCCCTGCTGGAGCCGGTCGTGGATGTGGCTGACGCAGCGCAGGAGCGCGGCCGTGGCTTGCTCTCGAGACTGCGGGTAGCCTGCGATGTCCAGGAAGTCGGCGTCGTCGCAGTGTGCCTCGCTGGGTTCTCCCAGGCCAGATGGCCAATCAAATACGTTGTCTGGGTTTCCGACGGCTCCAAACGTGAAATCGTCGCCGCCCAGGAAGTCCAGCGACTCGGGACTGAAGCATTCAGCGCTGACAACGTCGCCGGTGCAGTGAAGAGCGGCGCGCGTGATCCTTTCGTGCTCGGATTGTTGGCCCAAGACGTCGTCGCTATCCACCGTCCCGAACCCGAGGACGGGCGTCGGCAAGACCCACAGCAGCGACAGGAGAAGAACAGATGCCATATTGATGATAAGCGAAGGTAAACGAGTGTGGGGCATAGCTACCTATATGCAGAGATACTAGGTACCTAGAGAAACGAAATCGTCGAGGTGGGCATTGTCGCCATTTATCGAGCCCATAGCCGCCGCCATCGATAGGTTTTTCGGACCTCGCGTCAGCCCCAACATCACAAAGCCCAGATTGCCTGTCTTCCCTCGACTTTGAGGGACAAGGCTCTCGAGCCGCTCAGGACAAGCAATATTGGCCAATATTTGGCTTCAATAGCGCCATTTGCGGCTGAGGCACTGCAAACACTCCCCTCTTCTTTCAGCTTCAACGGCCAAAGCGCAGGAAAAGGGGCATGTCAGGGGCATCAAACTTCAAACTCGAGTGAGTGGCTAAATTCAATGGCATGGCATGTGGCGTGTTGAAGGTAGCCGGAAACCATTCATTTTCTCTGTCTGGACTTGACCTCTTCGCCAACACCGCGAGCGGTGGCGTTTTTAATCCCCGAATGAGGACGTTGCAGCCGCTTGGTGCAGCTGCCACCCGCTTCAGAGGCGAATAAGAGGTAGGCCGTGTCTGGGTTAGCGCTCTTGGCACGAATATCCGTGAGGAACAATCATATGATGATTGCGTGAGGGGGGATCTGGGGGATGGGCGGAAGAGGAATTTGTATAATTACAGGAGGGGGACCTCGCCGGCGGGATGGGTGTGGTTGCTGGTGTGCTTGGGGCTGGGTGAACTGGGAGCTGTGAAAAAGGCAATCCAGAAGAATATCAGTGATTTTGTCTATATATCCATTGGCATTACCTAGTTGCTGTGAGCTAGGTTGATCCCCCGGCGTGTGATTGCGACTCCCATATCCAATGCTTAATGCCCCCGTCTGTCCCTGTCCCAAGGATCATAGTCTCTCCTCTGAGTGTTTTGGCTGTGGCTCTGTAAGTGGGTCACAGCTTCGACATCCCGCAGGTGCTGGAACTAGGTGGTCCATAAATATCCACTCATCAAAGCACAGCAATGACCAGCGATTGTAGCGTTCATCATAACGCATATACTGACTGGTTTTGGTGTTGCTGAGAATAGTATGCCTCACCTCATTTGACAGAAAACCAATCCTCGCTCCAATCTCGCTCGAAATTCCACAAATTACCCTCAATCTCACAAACATCGACCCTCTCCCACAGGCCATCTTCAGCATCCTTCACAACCACCACATCACGATAACCGGGTCCCTCCACGAAGTCCCTCCGTCTGAAGAAAGACCCGCCCCTTCAAAATCGCCCTTTCCTAATGTCGAAGAATAAACCCGGGCCCCTGAATCCAGGGAATGACGAGCTGGTAGGCATCAGGCCCGGTTGTTGCGGGAGCGGCTCCGAGGTTTTCACGACTTTGTAGGCCTTGTATGTAGCTCCGATCCACATGGCGAGTGGGCTGTAGACGCGAGGGATGCCTTTACCATTTTATTTGCCATGGGCAAAGCGGAAAGCATGCTGCGGCCTGAAAGGTGGGGGATATTATGAACAGAGTGTCCGTCTTTGTAATACCGTGCGCACCGGGTTGAGTAGCGCCGGAAGGTTAGCGCGGAGTTCCGACCGTGGCACCATCCAGACCATGACCAGGGAGGGAAGCCTTCCCGTCTTGTGCAGGACTGGTTGGATTGCCAAACCATGGCTCTAGGGAGCTGCCTGTAAGGGAGGCCCCAGATGTATTTACCGAGGAGGTCTCCGAAGTGGGACAGAGCACTTTCGAATGCCGCGAGCGCATCCTACTCGAATGTCAGGTTCCGGCCGGCGCAGAGTCGAACGAGCTCTAGGTACCTTTGCCTGTTGCCCCTGCTGCTCCTCTTGAGATACGATGAGATCCTATCTTAGCTGATTACTAAACTGAACGACAGATAAAAAATACAGTAAGGAAGGGGATTAGTGGCAGTTATGGTAATATTACGTTTATACGGCTTTTATGGTAGTGCTTTAGAATTGGACGTTTCAATATATAATGTAGAGATTTTTTAAGGGTAGGTTAATTACGTGGTTACGATTATGTAGTAAACCTGAGGTTAGGGTTATCTATGGGGTTTGCCGTGGGTTATGCCAGTGATGCAGGTTACGGTGCAGTGTCAAATGATCGTGGCTGTTGGGCAGGAGCCACTCGGGCGCCATTGCGCGCATGGACCACCGCGCCCTGCAGCATGCCAGAGAGAGACATTGCGGCGGGCCGATCACGTGCATTGACTCAGGTGGAAAGGCGGGGGTGGAAAGCACTTCCAGCACAGCACCGACATTGGAACCAAACGGATAACCGAGCTATCAAACGGGACGAACAGCTCTCGGCCTTGCGAAGATGGGCGGCACCTCGGGGCCGGCTGGGACTGCTCTAGCGGACGAAGAGGCAATAGACACGTCGAAAGTCTGGAAAGCCGCTATCGATCAGTATGAGAAGATCGCAGGCGTCCGAATCGCGACCTTGAACAGCGTCAACACCATCGACGACATCCTCAAAGAAGTCAATACGAGCGAGAAGAGCTTCCTAGGACGCCGCCACAGTGGATCCAGGTCAGACCGGTTCAGGGCCCTCCTCTCGCAGAGTCTCCGTCCTATCGAGCGCCTGCTCGAGGTCGCGGCACAGGCATCGAAAGGGGCAAGTTTGTTTGTCCAATCACCAGAGACCAATCTCACCCAACACCACCCACTGCATTGAAACTAACGTGCCTAAGAAAGGCCTTTCCCCCCAGCGAAGCCATCTTTGCTGCTATCAAATACCTCATCACTGTATGTGCAAGGCATTCCGTCGCATACGTCACGCATGCCACAGCCGCTGACGCCTGACAGACCGCGAACACCGTGTCCTCCGACTATGATAAAGTTTCCAGCCTCTTTGAGGAGCTGCAGTCCTATCTCATCCGCCTCAAAGTCCTGGAAGGCAAAGTACCGCCATCGCCTGAGCTAGTTTCCATTGTTACAGAGATCCTGGCGTCCGTCTTGGTCCTGCTGGGCTTCTTTACAAAGTACATCCAAACGAAACGAATTGGTAAAGACACTAGTTCTACCCTCAAGTCCTATTCGTCAGAGCCACCTACTAACAGGGGAAATCAATACCAGTGAAAACACTTCGAAGTCTCGTCTCTGGCGAGGATGTCGACCTTCGAGCGGCACGCGATCGCTTTCGCAAACTGGTAGAGCGTGAGGAAGGTGTTGTCCGAAACGCCATACTTGTCAGCGTCACAGTAGTCAAGTCAAACGTCCAGTCTGCGCACGCTGACGGCCAGAAAGGAGTGACGGAACTGAGTCTCGGCATTACAGAACTGAAGACGGAGGTCCAGGCCACGCAAACCGAAGGCCGGGCAGGGGTGGCTGAACTGAAACTCGACATCGAAACAGCACACAAGGGCGTCACAAATACTCTGACAGGAATCAGCGACAATGCGAAAACCATCTTGACGAACACCGGAAGAAATCTCGTGGCTGCGGAGAAAATGGGCGATAATCTCCAGTCCGTCCTAGACGAGATGAACCAAGCACGCCGTGACAGGAAAGGTTAGGTAGAAAAAAGGTGGCACCGGTGCACAATCGTTGCCCCAGATCGCTAGCTAACACGTCTTTGTGATAGACGACAAGACGCGCCAAATCTCGTCAGAAACCTCCCGGGAACGAGAAGAGATTCTGACGTGGCTGTCACCCCTCAATTACCTCGACAAGCAGGACGCCATCTTTAAGAAATATCACCCGGGCACTGTCCGGTGGCTCATGGGTTCAGAGCCCTTCCAGAAATGGCTCCATGGCCATCAGAACTCGACCCTCTGGTGTCCTGGAGATGGCAAGTCTACTCAGTCGCTCGCTCACATGCTCTGACCCCTTTTTTGGCTGACAAGCAGCCCACTCCAGCTGGTGCCGGCAAAACTGTCATGGTGTGAGTGTTCGTTTCGCTTTGCAAGCTTATCAACAGGAGAGAGAATGGGTCTTCAAGGTTGCTCTAGCATCAACACTTACACAATACGCAGCTCAGCGGTCGTCGATTACATTGACACGAACATGGACAGATCAAAAGTCGCGATGGCATTTGTGTACTGCGAGTACAGCAATCCCATCAGCCGATCCGAAGTGGATGTTTTGTCCAGCATAATCCAACAGCTCGTCCAGCAATGCGCCCATATGCCCTCAGAGATTCGGGCGTTCCGCGACAGATACGCTGGTAGAGTCTCTCGTCCAACTGTGGAAGAGCGTATCGGCCTCATTCGGCTTTTGGCTCAGCTATTCGATAGAACGTACATCCTGATAGATGCACTTGTAGGTGTTGCCCTCGGCTTGCTTTGCTTCCAGGACTTGGCTAGTTAACCCGCTGCCAACGACAGGATGAATGTACCGAGGAGGGCGGCGCCAGCCTTATTCGCTGCATAAGCACACTGGAGCGTGATGTCCGCTTACTCGTCACTTCTCGGCCAATCATAGACCTACAGGGGAAGTTTTCCAGTCTGTGTCGCATCGACATCACCGCCCATGAGTCCGATATTCGGGCGTATCTAGAATCGGAAATTGACAAGAATGAAGGAATGCAGCGCTACACGTCCAAGGATCCGAATCTCAGAGAGAATATTGTCAGGAACCTGCAAGTGATGGCCGACGGCATGTGAGTTTGCCCCCCCTAGCAAGAGAGATTGATTGCACTCTTTCATATTCCGACCTTGCCTAGGTAACTAACCTGGAACCTAGGTTCTTGCTTGCCTACCTTCATATCCACCTCCTTTGCGACCAGTCTAATATGCGAAATGTTCGCAGGTCCCTCGACAAGGCACCCGCAAACCTATTCGCCTTTTACGACGTGGCCATGGTGAGGATTACAGATCAGCCGGAACCCAGGAAACAGGTAGTCAAGACGGCACTTTGCTACCTCTTCTGCGCCAAGAGACCGCTCAACACGGGAGAGCTACTGCACGCTCTGGGCACTGAAATCGGCGATGCCGAGCTGGACGAGGAGGCCATCCCCGATCTCCAATTCGTCCTCAGCAATTCAGCCGGTCTCATCCGGGCCGACACGCAAACAGGCATCGTGGGGTTAGTCCACCACACCCTGCACGAATATCTCACACTGCGCCCCGAACAGCTCCTGGCATGGCCAGAGAGGGAGATGGCCAGGGCGTGCCTCGTCTCGCTGAACTTTGACGAGTTCCAGAGCGGGCCATGCGGCGATGCGAAGGATCTCGACGCGCGGCTACAAAAATACTGCTTCTTTGACTATGCATCTCATCACTGGGGATCCCATTTTCACGACGCCAGCCAGACCGGCGACACACCCGAGGAGGACATGGCCCTCCTACGAGACTTCCTCGGGCACAGCGGGAAGCTGTCCTCTTCGATCCAGGTCCTGCACATGTCCCGCCATCGAACAAAGGGGTGGCACGATCGCTTTCCTAGACAAGTCTCAGCTCTGCATGTCGCTTCCTACTGGGGCTTGGACAACGCCGTGGCCCTGCTCCTGGAAGGGGACGAAAAAGTCGACGCAAACCACCAAGATAGCTATGGAGCGACGGCGCTGCACTTGGCCGCGCAGAACGGCCATGTGGCCGTCGCGCGGCTCCTGCTAGATTGTTCAGCCAGCATCGACGCCGTGGACATCCGAGGCAGGACGCCGGTGGCCTGGGCGAGCCGGAACGGCTACCAGGCCATGGCCGAGCTGCTCATTTTGCGCGGAGCCGACACGCTCCGCGAGGATTCCTCTGGCTGGACAGCCCTCCACTGGGCTACCATGGGCGGATACGACGAGCTGGCCCGCGTCCTTCTCAACCACACCGCCGGCCCGGCGCGTGCGCATCGCAACCGAGCCCTCGTTCTCGCCGCAGAGGCTAGAAGCGTTGGTATCATCAGGATGCTCCTGGATGACGACGACAGCAGCGAGAGAGCGGACATCGACGGCAGGGACGACGAAGGTAGCACTCCGCTGACATTCTCGGTGTCCCTGGGCGACATGGAGGCGGTGCGCATCTTCCTCCAGAGGGGTGCCGACGTCAACGGGTTAGACGCGTACCAAAACGCTCCGCTGCACTGGGCCATTGCGCACGTGCCGATGACACGGCTACTGTTGGAGGAGGGGGCTCGCGTCAACGCCAAGAACGACGAGGGCAGGACGGCGCTCCATTGGGCGGTGCAGGAAGGACAGGAGGCGGTCGCCAAGGTGCTCATCGAGGCCGGCGCCGACGTGAATGCGGCCGACGAGAATGGCTTCACGCCCCTCCATGCCGCGTCGCTGAAGGGGCTGGCGGGAATTGTGCGGCTGTTGCTGGCGAACGCCGCCCGGGCGGACGTCGAGGACGTGGACGGGTGGATGCCGCTCCACGCTGCGGTCCTCCGGAAGCACGACGCGGTGGTGGGCTTGCTGGTGGGCAGAAGGAAGGACGGGCCCGAGATTGTTGCGCAGACGACAGAGTTGCTGCAGGACGGCGTGGTACGGACTATGTGGGACGAGAAGGCCCAGGAGAAGTCGGCTGGGAGCACCGTGGTCAGCGGGCTGCGGTACGCTGCAAATACCGGAAACGCCGAAATGGTGCTCGCGCTCTTGGAGAACGGGGCGGATATCGACGCCGAGGACGATGTTGGAGGCTCGACTGCTCTGACCGTGGCCGCAAGCCTGTGCTACCCGGATATCATGCAGCTGCTGTTGCAAAACGGCGTGGCCATCAACAAGCCCGACCGCAAGGGATGGACGGCCCTTCACTACGCGGCCTACAGCGAGGAAGGCTTGGATTTGGTGAAGCTGCTGCTCGAAAACGGCGCCGACATCGAGGCCAAGGTCCACCGGTGGACGCCTCTACTTCTTGCGGGAAAACACTGGCGGCCTGAGAGCGCTACGTATCTCGCTACCAGAGGGGCCAATGTCAACGTGGAGGACTACCACGGTCGAAGAATACTGCACTGGGCTGCCTGGAACAACAGCACGAAGCTAGCGCAGCTCCTGCTAGACCGAGGGGCGGACATCAACGCGGCGGACCGCTGGGGAAAGACCGCGCTGATCTGGGCGGTTGAGTCGATGAATGGACGCATGACAGAGCTGCTCCTGGAGCGTGGAGCCGACGCCATGCTGAAAGCGCGAGACGGAACCACGGCACTCTACATGGCAGCCTTTGCTGGCATCCCGAGGCTTGCAAGCCATCTCCTAGCGAAAGGGGTGGGCTGTAACACCCGCGCTGTGGGAGGCCTCACGGCGGTCCACATCGCTGCGTTTATGGGCTACCGTGCCGTTGTCAAGCTCCTGCTTGCGGGCGGTGCAGCTGCTTCCGACCAATGTCAGTGGCGCATCGGGGAATCCGTATACAATGGATTCGACACAAGCGGCGGTATTGAGCCGTTTGGGTTGCTGAGCAACCAGTTTCGCCGCCTGGTGAACGAAAGCGGGGAGGATGCTAGTAAGGATACCAGTGAGGATACTATTGAGGAGGTGGCGGAGGAGGTGGAGGACCAGAGAAGCCTCAGTGCGCAGCAACTAGCTACGCTGGGCGGGAGCACTTCCGTGTTGCGTCTTTTCCATGGAACAAGCCTAATATAAAATCGGCGAAATCGGTGTCATAGGTCGAAACCATTCGACATCAACTAGTTCTGGGCAGTAGCACTAGTGAATCACTTCGAGGAAGCGATTGGAGTCCAGTGCATCCTTGGACTTCGCGTCATGTCAGAACTCTCGGTCACTGCTCATACCTAGACATTTGATCGCCTGGGAAACGGTCGCCTCGATCTGCCTCCATCTCTGCCCAAGAAGTCCGCGTTGGGCGCTTTGCCCAACCTGCAACTCGGCAACCTCTCGCACAGCCTTCCTAGCTGTGGCCAAATACTCGAGAAGTAACGACCTCAGCAACGCATTCATGCCCTCTTGGCAATGCTGTCCGCAGCCTTCGTCATCCAGAAACGCTTCCCGTTGCGGTTGACTACAGGGACACAACAGCCGAATGGCGGCCTGCGTCTTTCTGCATCCAAGCGTCGCGGCATCCAGCAGAAACGGGCCAAGGAGCTCTCTATCCCGGAGCAGCCTCTTCTGAGCTGGGCTCAACCTTGGCAGGATCACGTCGTCGAGGCAAGTTTTATCCCAACTGTTCGCCATCGAGACGAAACCGTACTCGGCCAACAGAAAGTCGTTTGTGTGTGCGCCGTAGGAAATGAAGATTTCTTGGCCGACGTGGTATTCGCGATCTGCCGAGACAACGAAGCCGACGTCTGGTGTGAAGCTGACGCCACACCCAGTGTCGGCATGGTTGAAGAGATCCGCCACGGGGACCAAGGCCAGCCGGTCAATCGGAGGGTATGTTTCCATCTGCGGCGTCGAGTAGTAAAAACTCCTGGTATTGACGATCAGCCAACCGCGAAGGTAGTCTTCTCGCTGCAGGTGGGGAAAGGCCTTGGCGACGCGAGCCCAGTCCCGGCCGAAGCTGTGCTGCTGGGTTTCAAGGAGCTCTCTAGCAGGCTTCGGGAGGAGCTGCTGGAGGCTTTCGTGCCACGTCAAGGGGATTCCGGTGCTGAAATCGGCCAGCATAGGCAGAGAATCTCTCCACAAAGACAGTTCTGTCATGGCGTTGGTTGCGAGGTCCGCAGCCAAGAGGGCGTGAATTGACGTGTCTGATGGCAGCTTGCGAGAGACATGCTCAGGGACCGTGTGCAAACTGCGGATTAGCCCGATAGGGATATGGAGGATGTCCTCTCCTTTCTGCGACCACCTGGTTAGATCGCCCGCTTCGGCCGAATGCAGCTTGTTTTCGTAGGAATCAGAAGGTACCTACCTCGACGCGGCGACAAGCGGCCATTCCCGCGCCTCGGCCGGGGCTTTCCGCGGGGCAAACTCCGTGCAGCAAGACCCCCTCACCCTTCGCCCAATCCAGAAGCCTCCCTTGTTCTTCCATTGGCAGATATTCACCAGAGATGAGACATGTGTCGAAGTCGGTTGCGCTGAGCGACAGCTCACGAGTACGCCCAAGAGGTCAGTTGCTTAGCGGGGCATTAGCGACGCCTGAACTGGTTCAAACGTGGAGTGCGGGGTAGCAAGATTGGAACAACAAAATCCCGTTCCGGGGACCGCTCCGGCTTCCATTTCTTCATCCCATCATCTTTTTATCGAGTGTGAGGAAGCCATGCCTGCTACATCTTTGGGCTTTAGCGCGTAGGATTGGACCGGGAGAAGCTTCTTTGAAAGTCCGTTGACAAACCCCCTCTGCGTCTCGGTTCGAGTAATACGCCAACCTGCCTCCTCGAACAGACTTGAAAAGCTCGACTCCACCCTCGTAACACTCCCGTCGACTTCATCGAAGGCATCCGAGCCACTAGTGCTCAAATTCTCCTTGACGACCATGATTCCGCCATCAGGGTTCAGCGCAGCCCTGCACCGCTTCATGAAAGCCACAAACTGCTCGTCGGTCAGGTAGCCCACGCACCACTGCACCCAGATCAAGTCGTACAACGTCCCCTCAGCGGGGCTCCAGTCTTCTAGCCCGACATTGAAGACGTTCCGCACCCCTGTCACCTCTTGCAGAGGGGCGACAAACTTGGCAACAGGCTCTATGACATCGACCACATCTGCCACTTCGACAAGCAGACCTTTCGTAATCCTCCCAATACTGTCTCTCGCATGTTCAGCATGAGCAACCGTGACAGCTTGTCCCGTCTGTCGACCGCCAAATGAATCAAATCACTTACCCCGCCCCGCCTTCCAGCGCGTTCGCAACCGTGCGTCGACCATTCTTCTTCCCAACCCCCAGCTTCGCGAGAAAACCGCGAGAACCTTGGAGGTCCACTTTGGAGACGTGGGAAAACCCGGTCATGGAAGGAATGCCGCCGAGCATGCCGTTGATATCGGCATTAACGCCCTCCCAATATTCTTTTGCGGAATTGGCCATGGTTGCTGGGATGTGGGGTGGGATGGGGTTGTGTGCCGAGTAGCCCGGACAGGTTTTTAGCCCGAGTGAAAAATCTGCTTTGCCTGGTAGGGCAGGAAAGGAGAAGAAATCACGTGTGGTGCCCCACTCTTAAACGTGGGATTCCTCGTAGCTATCCGTCAATGCTTCGCCGTCAGCCATTGCAAAGATGTTTTCAACAACGCCGGCTAATGCGAGAAGCTCTACGTGCGACCAACTAGCGAGCACTCTGGCTTTGGCAAGCGGCAGCTCGAACACGCCACCAAGGAGCCAGCGCTCCCCTTCCAATGCAATCAAGGTCTCTGCCAATGCGAGTAATGCCTTCCACTGTTGAGGCAGACCATGCGTCTTGATATTTTACGCGTTATCACATTTTTGAAGGGCCTTCCTACATTCCAGAACGGCGTATTACAGTGCACTCGTCCTCGTCATGCTCCCATTGCCGCTTCACATCGGCGTCCAACCCTTAGAGCTCTCCCTAAAGATCCGAGATCTGGGTAGCATGTGTAGCGTCAGGTCTCATACTCTAGAGATATTTTCAAAGATTTCTCTCTTTCCTTCAGCGAAGCTTCCTGCAATGCCTCGTTCCCCTCCCATTCCTGAACCCGTTCTAAATGCGCCTGATGTGCGGCATCGATCCTGGCTTGCCCAAAATTGGGCACATGGCTGGAAACAGAAACTGGTATCGGCGCGCTTCGCTGGCGTTGACCGCCTGTTACGACAGCGAAAAGAGTGGGGGAACGGCAGCAAGCGGGGCATTCTTCCAAGCAGGCACGATAGGTTGTTGATGCCGAACTTGAAACTGCCTCAGCCAGCTGTAATTCCTTTTCCTTCGCGGGGAAAAAGGCTGGCTAATTCCCATCTGCTGATCAGGCCGCATTGAATATACCGGCCGCACGAGTAGGCGGTAAACAGATGCAACAGCTTGCAGTTCAAGATGTCCCATCCGGTGCCCCCTCATTGATCAGGCCGCATTGAAGATGCCCGACGAGGTCAAAGCGGATTTGAGCAGAAAAATATCTCTCGCAGCTGCAAACACTTTGCCCTGCTTGCCTACACCTAGATTGCGGTTCTACAGTCCCTTTGTATCAACCCTGTACTCCCCTCTACCATGAACACCACTGTCTCTGACCTGCTCTCGACCCACCCTGAGAACGAGGTCTACAACCCAGAGTTTGTCACACAGAGTAACAAAGCCTGGGCCCAATCCTTCTCTTGGATCCGAAATTTGACCGTCCACACCTGGATCGAGGATGAGCTGGCCTACGCCGATTTCAAAGCATTCATCCAACAGCATGACGATGACACCTTACGCTTGAGTGAACTTGCCGTACACCCGAACCGGAGAAAATGGCACTTGGAGACTGAAGCCGACTGCGAGTTGTGGTTCCACTCTGAAGTCTCCAAAATCGTTCTCGCCGCGTGGAGCCAGTATCCCTCAGTGACGCAAACCTCGCAGACGAAGCCGCCGACAACAGACGTCTCTATCCCCGAATCGGTAGACTCGACCTATTCAATGAAATTCCAGAAAGACAAAAAGGTACTCGCGATAGGGGAAATGAAAAGGAACCTAATCAACCCAGACCTGTGGCAGCAGGGCGACATATCTTCCAACGAAGGCCAGAAGAAGCTATCACGGGAGCTTCGTGGGTACGTGACCCTAATTACCATGTTAACCCACCTTGGTCAGAGATAGAACTGATGGAAGTTGTACCAGCTACGCCGCTAAATATCAATGCCCGCAGGTGTTTTGTTTTGACGGCGAGATCTCCCTCCTCCTTCAATTTCGAGCCAACTAGGCTGAGGATATTAGGATGTCAAACTGTCCGGTAGATTGCTGGGTCCTGGGACGGGAGGACAGCTTCACTACGCTGCGGGCTGCACTGTACATGCTGCTTGTCCAAGGTTTCAGGCGGATTCAAGGTGCAGAGCACTTGCGGCATCTCTCAGTCGGTGGGCTGACGCCACGGCTCTACCGGTTCTATGACGGCCAACCTATTTGGGGCCAAGATAATCTCCTCGAACATCCGGGTGGCTACCAACGTTCAGTGGATGCCAGTTCTGGAGCCATAAAGTGGACGCATCCCGAGGATCCTACAATACTGGTCTGGGAGACTCCGGCCTTCTGGGATCCAACCTCTAAATAGCAAAGTCTATACTAGTACTAAAAGACCGTCTTCTAAGAAACACAATTGGTTATCCTCATAACGTTTAGCAAGGATATTAACTGTAGAGTTAATACCAAACTCAAGTTGTTTGTCTAGCAGTTCCTCCATACTTAGATTTTCAAGGTCAACAACCATAATTCTATCCCCAGTAAGGTGAAAGTTATCGAGTTTGATATCCTCCTGCAAAATCCCAAATTGAGAAAGGGCGGTCAACACCTGGCGGAGCAGCCGGCGGGAATCAGCAATATCAAGCAGGGCTCCCTCAGGCGTAGCTAAACATACGCAACCAATGTCTGACAGCAATAGTGCTCTAGCGTTATCGTATCCGAGTTCGGCAAAGAGTTCTGGAATGACAGTTCCTTGTAAGGGACGTAGACGTGCGTAGTTTGCCTTTTCCAGATCGAATTCTTCTTCCCAATCTTGTTTTTGTTTCTTTACGATGACGCAAGAAGGAAGATTCCACTCGGGAAAGATCGAATCGAGCCACGTACGTAGCAGGAACGGAAGAAACCCAAACAGTGCCCGGATGAATTGCTGCAAGATGGAAGGCTGGATGTCAAGTCGGAAAACGTTGCGATGAACGCCATCGACGAGGGTAGCCGTTGCGCGGATGTAGCGCGTCCGAAAGCGGAACCCCTAGTCTGTTGAGGTTAGAATTCATCTCGGTGTGAATAACCGAAACCGGACAGAAGAAGCCACGTACAGCTGCTTCGTGGGGTTGCGTCGAAGCGCGAGCGAGGAAGTTGGGACTGAGTTCAAGCCGGCCTGGAGGCCGCCGACGTCGAGGCGGGGGCTGCGAGCCAAAGATTGGCTGTTGCCGTTGAGGAGTGTCAGCGCGGCTGTCCATGCGAGCAGAAGTAGGTTAATCTAAGATCGCGGTCGAGGAAGGACGAGTCGAAGATAGTTGGCGGGGGTCTGGGGGCGCCAAGACGCTTCGTGTTCCAGGGCCATTTTTATCCACAGCTAGCACACATTAGTCATCATCCAGCGCTGTTGCAGACTCCCAATTCTCCAAATCCGCCTCACAACGACTTGCTTCGCTTCACCACAGCCAGTCCTCACCGTCGCCGAAAAGGTATACAGCGCCACCCAGGGGCTCTTTGACGACGAGATGAAGGAGCAGGAGGAGTTCGTCAAAGCAGCCGTCAAGTCTCTCCACGAAGGAAATCCCGGTTACAACGTACTCATCTACCACAACCAGGACAGCAGATATGAGCTCAGCTCCGACGCGGTCCATGATCACTATGAGCTGCCCACGCTGCTTGGATTCACCAAGGGCTATGAGATATTCGTTTTCACCTCTGGCAGCTTCGACCTGGCTGGCGATCGCGGACCGAGCAACTGGGATTTTACGAGGGGCTGCATCAAGCATAATGGCAAGCATGTCGACTTTGGTGACCTGAAAATCAACTGATATGGAAGACAAATAGGTATTCCATACACGGGTACCCGTTTTATTTCCATCTTCGCATACGATGCGGATCCGAACTCCAACACCTCCTTTCTTTTCATCCCACGGCGATAGTACTACAAGAGGACATTCTCTTCGCTCAATTTCTGATTAGCTATAAGTTGGGTGACCAGCTTTTTGACCGCCCCCCCTTTCGACTACAAAACCCACCAAAACCACTAGATTCCACAACATCACCATTCAACCACCACTACACTAAAACTAATGCAACTTCACGCATGGTTTTATAACACTGTTATAAACATACTGTGAGCTTTTCAACTTTACAGCATTTTTATTACAGCTGTAATAAAAATAATATGTTTTTACATATTAATTTAACCCTTTTATATCTCTACCATTTTATCATATAAAGTTTTAATATTAATTTAATATATAATATAGATATAATATAACTTGAACCTAAATTTATAAAAAACTTTTTTATAAAGTGGTTAAATAATAACTGTTTTAATTTCCGATCTTTTTATACAGCTATAACCCTTAGGGTTATAGTAAGAGTTTCTTCTACCTTTTTCAATCCTAATTATTATAACCACTTAATGAGATGTGTATTTTTAGTATTTAATTATGGCATCTTATATATGTAAATTACTTACTTAATTTATATTAAATTTTTATTACGTAAGATGGTAAAGATATAAAAGGGTTAAATTAGTATGTAAAAACGTATTATTTTTATAACAGCTGTAATAAAAATACTGTAAAGTTAAAAAGCTCACAGTATGTTTATAACAGTGTTATAAAACCATACGTGAAGTTGCATTAGTTTTGGTGTAGTGGTGGTTGAATGGTGATGTT
>Ga0247770_1001590_pt1 | contig 16653 bp, 18 predicted proteins | sample UWRJL136409B6_FD_179943 | JGI IMG/M metagenome (GOLD analysis project Ga0247770, IMG submission 179943) | Plant litter microbial communities from Arlington Agricultural Research Station in Wisconsin, United States - UWRJ-L136-409B-6 | ecosystem: Environmental > Terrestrial > Plant litter >... | reverse complement strand
GTTGTGGTGACATGTGGGTAAACTGTGCGCCGGGGTGGATAGCTGCTAGGTAAGAAGTAGTGGCTCTTCAAAGTTAGCGCTTCGTTGCAACACGCAGTGTTGGGACTAGCATCTACCTTGCGACTCAAACAACGCGAGCATCCTTTGTCCCTGGCCGCTGTCTTTGCCGATTTCGCACGTATCACAGCCCTCGGTGTACATCCGCATATTTTGCAGTGCCGAGAGCATCCACCGCTTCTTCTCCATCTCAAGCTCTCTGTAAAATGAGGCATCACTGGAATTGCCCCAGTTCTCATTGAGACGGACAACGACAATTTCGGCACTTGCCGCAGCCATCCTAGCAACCTCACGTTGCATGGCAGTAAGGTCCAAAGCCATTGAGTATTGCATTGCATCTTGCTTGCGTGGCGAAGTGTTAAAGGGGCTTGGGCTCTGCGAAGCAGGCTTCTTTGCATCGGTTGTCAGTTGGCAGTTCCAATTATCAGGCGGCTTCCATGCATCCGGGTTGTTGGCTCTTAGTCTTGCCGACGAAGTCGTGTTTTTTCGCCTTGGAGAACGTGCCGTCTTGTTGGCGATCGGGCTTGGTGGATTCAGGTCTGGGGCTGCCTGGGTTGACTCCAAGTCAAACGATCCTTGGGGGTGTTTGCCATTGGCCGACTCGTCTTTAGCTACTGGCGACAAAGGGCTGCCTGGACTGTTGACGGATGTGAACCATTTATCGATCAAAAGGGAGGCTGACACGTCCGTATTCGGGGCGATGGGCGATGAAGGCGATGAGGGTGCCGAGTACGAAGGTGCCGAATGAAACGAGGCGGAATGTACCAACGGGTTACGAACGGACACCACTTGAGTTTCCGTTCTTTTAGCATCGTCTTTGAGTTCATATTTCGTCTCAGTTGTCTTGGTAACTAGAAACCCAGGCTCTGCAACCGGCGTGATTTTGTCGCCTGTGCATACCGAGTCAACCACTGGGCTTTTGCACGGGGATGGAATTGTCAGGGCGGTTGTCCCAGTTGATTTTGAAAGCACTGAGCCTAAAGGTTTGTCAGAGTCTCTCCGGGAATCAAGATCTTTTTAACACGCGAAATACCTTTTGAAGATCGATTTGTAGAGTTATCCGAAGTCGCCGTTGATGTGTTGAGACTTAACCCACCGATTGGAGGAATCGCGACACACAATTTGTCCTCGGAGACAGGTGTGTAGTCGTTTGAGCAAGCGACCGATGGAGTTACAGCAGTTTGACTGAGAATTGATGCGCGCTTTGAAGCACCATCGTCCGCAGGAACCTGTAGGGTGTTCGGGGTGAGCCTTTTGCCCCTCAGAGACGCGCTGCTGATTTTCAGGCCAAGGCTCCCTAGGAAACCCTGCGACTTTTCTCCGGAGGAGAGGGAACTCCGACTCGAGACAGACTCCCGCACACTGCGACGTTCATCTTTCTTCTTCAGGTCGCGCTCAACTTCCTTGCGAACACGCCTCTGACCAACCCTCTCGATTTCGTAGTCGGCCCAATCAACGTCGAACATGTTTTCCGAGGTAGAATATCGCGCGATCCATACAATTGCGCCCCGGGGAACAGGATATCTGAGGTCGAGAAGCGCTAGCGCGGTAGGACGTCGGTGGTAGGCGACGTTGGTGCGAGGATGGATGGTCTTCTGACTGCCGCAGTCGGGGCAGCTGGGCTGCAAGTGCGACGAGAACCCAAATGGTGAGGAAGATTGTTTGCTTCCACCTCGGCCGCGTGGTGAAACTGCGGATTCGAAAGGCCGTCGAACAATGATCTGGTGTAAAGGAAGGAATTGGCGGGTGGAAAGGTCTTATCGCTCGGCGATATGCGGTGTGAGAGAAGAGGAACCGAAGATGAAACGACTTCGGGCGCGGAAGGAATGATGAAAAGAAATTTGGCAACCGGCCAAGTTGATTCAGAGCTGAACTCGCGGTCACCAAACAGTGAGGGGAAGGAACCGATTTTGAGACTTCGCGGGCCGTGAAGTCAGAAGTGAGACATCACCAGGGTTTCCGTCTTCGTAGGGCAAGAACGCGAGACGAGGCACCAAATGAAAACGAAGCCAATGCAGTGTGAGTAAACTTCGGAGCACATGACCCATCAGCTGGAAGCGGCCTCACAGTTGGGAATTGAGGGAAGGTGCGATGGTGGGAGCGCAGACTTGTTGCTAAGAGCCACCGGCCTTGCAAAGCTCACCGAGTACCACACCACTGTGTCTCGGCCGTTGGGGCTAGGAAGAAGGCGAGATTATATCCTATCTCCCTGTACCTACCTATTTTGTGGGTGGCTGGCAGCATCATGATCTGGCAGGCAGCTTGCTGGCTTCTGGTCGGGATGACATCCACAGCTCGGCATCTTCGAGAGCTTTACCGGCACCGAGTTGTGTCTAAATCCGTGATCTGCCCTTTGACTTCCTCCAGCACCTTCCACCGGTACATGCGATGAGCGATGAAGAAGCCGCACGCGATTGCTAACGATATGACTGTACTTGGCTATCATGAGCTGGCCCACAATATCAGCTTCCTCTTGGGCACAAATACTTTCCCGTAGGTAGTACAGAACAATTTGATGGACGGGACCGACGAGGTTGGTGGCACTATGAATGCAGTAGTTTCGTGAGCGCACAAGTAGATCAGGCATACAGTGGTATAACCGCGGCTGCGTCACCTGTCTCTCGTACTCCAGCATATTCCTTCGATTCTGCATCCAGAAACCCAGACGTTGTATTGCTGCAGCCTCTCAGTTGCTGGCACCTCGAGACCCGCCGTACTGATTAGCAAGCGTCGCCGTTGCAAGCTCACCACGACTCGGCGCAACTGATTTTACCACACGTAGTTAGATCCACCCATTTGTCCTCGGTGAATGAGGCTTGATGAGATGCTGAAAGGATGGCTTCCTCAAACACGAACTTGTCGACGGGCGTGATTGAGTCAGAAGTGGTTATGATGCGTTCGGTTCGATTAGATGTTTGCCTCTGGCTTCCCCCCCCTCATGCGGCCCGCCTATGATATATGCCGGGACAGTGACAGCAAGGTAAGACGAAGGGTGGTACTAGTCACCCTGACATCTGCTCTTAGGCTCCGGGAACTCGGGGGCCCGCCCTTCAAGAGTAACCATGATGGTTGCGCGGAAGCGAGGGAGGACGGCGCCTGGATTTCGCATAATTCACAATCTTGCTCGCACCACCCAGGCAGGTTGGGTATGGTCTCCTTTCAGCCAGGGCAGTTTGGAATGACTGTGGGCAACAGTTCAGGGGACACCCAGTCGGATTGAAGTCAATCCGATGATCCACTTCAATATGCGCCAGTATATTTATGGCTAGTGCCGGATGCGGCTCGCAAATCCGGGGAGAGCCATTCGGCAGAACTGCAGCAAGCGGGTCACTTTCAGCCCAATGAGGTGGAGCCACTGATCAACGCCCCAGAATTGACCGCATCGAGGCATCGAGAGAAGATTTGAGCCTCAAAGACAGCCACCCAAGCACGGAATACTGGGCACGCGGTATCACCCCGCCAGTCTCCGGCAATCGCACAGAGCAGCTGCCGGTGTCAAATGTGCCGGTGATGACTAACTCGAATGCAACAGATATCTGAAGTCCCAAGCGCTTTTTGAAGTTGACTGGCCAAAGTTGAGGACACACACACCTATGTTCGTACAACGCTGTGCATAGCCCACAGCTGCAGCTTTCCGTACGCCGAGACCAGCGTGCTGTCTTGGACGACAACGTCTCAGACTGTAGTACGTGGCCCATGCCCATCTGCCTGTCCTATCAGAGACACCAGCACCAGGTTTCACGCCCAACTTGGTGTCTAGTCCTGTCGTACGGCAGGGTACCTGCAGCAGAGTGAAATATTTAAAAACGGCCGGCAATGCTGTGACGGTAACCCATGACAATATATCATATGCAGGCAAGCAAGATTCACCCATGCAGTCAACCCTCTGTTTTCGAGCCAGTAACGCGACTCACCGAGCGAGCTGCCTGCCATTGGTTCTCTTGCTGGGAACTGCCATCGGATCAGACGACACGACGAGTGGCACGGCCTCCGCGAGCGAGACCTGGTAGTATGTGTCACATACCTAACCTGGGCCAGTCTTGGTAGTAGAGGAAGGATCTCCTAATTTCTGCATATATCAAGTCTCTGAAGATATTGCAAGACAACATGGGTGCTTACTGCATTGATGGAAATATAGGTAGGTATACCATTGCTGAGATGTTGCCGAAAACTGACCCGCACACCCTTGACCAGTTTCGATCTGAGCTGCTCCATGAATGATTCCCAGCTCTCCATCGAAAGTGATTCTATCACTTCCACTGCCGAGGCTTCCCTTGGTGCTGACATCCTGTCCTTTTCGAGTATTCATCCGACCTTTGTTGTAGCGTGCATGGACCAAGTGTAACCAGTCTGGCTTCGATGCTGCGTGCCGAATCGACTGTTTTGGTAACGGGCCGACAAGCATTTATATTTTCTCTCCGACTTGCCAACTGCCACAGTCCCTTGCCCCGGATTGTACCTCCGCTGCTGCTACGGAGATTTGATCCGTCGCACCAGCGCACCACCACACCAGCGTCCAGATTCCTCCTCGACCCAGGAAATTCACGATTAGATAGGTGACACTCGGCCGGTGTCTTGTCTCTTCCTGCTGCTCCTAGAACGAGATTCTGGGTTAGGTCTCCGGGCGCGCCGAAGCTGAGAAAGGGGAGCACGATTTACTACCCCGCGGTTGCTGCCGACCTCGACTTACCCACGAACAACCCCAAGCCGTTACCCAATAGATACACTCTTTATGGCAGTTCTGCTTTCTTCCGATTAAACCAGACATCACATTTCTGATGTTTGGCTAGCGGCCTATCAGAATGCCCAGTCCGTAAGTCATTTTCCCCCATTCTTGCACCGCCGAGAGATATCGATAGGCATCGCCGAGAGGCCGGGGCTCCTTCCACAGGGAGTTCTTTCCTTTTCCCACCAAGCCCGTACTTCCTCGCACTTTCGAGTCCAGGTTGTCTCTTCCACTTCACGCTCGGTGTTACCCAAGAGGGACCCAAGCACTGAAATTCACAATCCTCCTCCACTACAACCTACCCTACCCAACTCTTGTCTGCCTCGGTGTCGCGGAATCCCCCCTGTGGCTTGCCCTGAGTCGTTAAACTCGCTGCTAACACTGCTTCAAATCTGCTTGATCATGCCTTCCGTTGCTGATGGCATACCCAGGGAGGAGATTGAGATGCAACCCCCGGGTGCTCACCAATCCCAGCGGGCGTCACGGTCATTCTTTGACAGGGAGATTGACCGTGGTATCGCGCTTGTCCAGTCCATCGACGAGTATATCAACACCTCTACATTCGGCCGCATATTCCGGCTAAAAGGCTCCGGCCACGTAGGTCCACACCCAGCTAACCATCCCTTGGGGGTGCATTGTCTGAATGTGACCTTCAGACGATCAAGACTAACCCGCTTCCAACAAACAGCCTGACGCAATATCAGATGCCAACTTCTCGACAGAGCTCCGCGCTGGCTTGACTACGTTTGCCACAATGGCTTACATTATAGCTGTCAATGTCAGTACCTGCCAACCCCTTGTTCCTTCCCGGGCAAGTGTCTAACAGCCCGCAGGCCTCAATCCTCGCCGACACAGGCTTCGATTGCCTCTGCGAGGGCCCGATTGATGGGCTTGGAAACTGCCAAAACAAGGAAGAATGGGAGCAATGCCACCAAGGTCCTCACAGCCCCTCTCGGCGATTCTATCAGGAATAAATTGGCTAATATTCCACTAGAAGTCCGTCTTGATCTCATTACCGCAACCGCTGCTATCTCTGGTCTTTCGAGTATTATGATGGGTTTTCTTACTAACCTCCCGGTAGCTTTGGCGTAAGTCAGATAGTAACACTAGACTGTGTGAATGATCTTTATACTAACACATTTCGTTCGCTTCTGCAAGACCGGGAATGGGCCTCAACGCATACTTCACCTACCAGGTCGTTGGCATAAAGGGCACTGGGGCAATCTCGTTTCGACTTGCTCTCATGGCTGTCTTTCTTGAGGGATGGATATTTGTAATCCTTGCCTTGACGGGAATGCGCCACTGGCTTGTGAAGATCATCCCTTCCAGCATCAAGACTGCCAGCGGTGTAGGCATCGGTCTGTTTTTGACTCTGATTGGAATGTCGTACTCCTCGGGCGTTGGCCTCATTACTGGTGCTTCGAGCACGCCGCTGGCAATTGGGGGATGCCCAGCCGAAGATCTCTCAACTACAGGAGAGTGTTCGCGGAACATTTTGATGAACCCAAAGGTACGCCGCCCTGCGACCCAGGGCCACATTTTGTGTTTCTAACATTACGGTGGCAGATGTGGGTCGGGATTCTCTTTGGTGGAATATTCACGGCTTTTCTCATGGCATTCCGGGTTAAGCCGGCCATTGTGATTGGTATCGCCCTTGTGTCAATTTTGTCATGGCCGTTAGTACCACAAACCCTCCTGAGAACCGCATTCAAGAACTAACGGGGTATCGGCAGGCGAAATACCCCCCTGACATATTTTCCTGACACAGAGGAAGGAACTATCAGGTGGGAGTACTTCAAGCAAGTTGTGTCATTCCACCCTATCCAACACACCCTCGGCCAACTGCAATGGCATATCGGAGACCCTGGCCGGTTCGCAATTGCTTTGTTCACTTTTCTCTATGTGGACATCATCGACTGCACTGCAACATTGTATTCAATGGCCCGTTTCTGCAAAAGAGTTCGGCCCTCAGAGAAAGACTTCCCGCGTTCCACTCTTGCATTTTGCACGGATGCGGTTTGTATCTCCATCGGAGCTTTACTCGGAACGTCTCCGGTGACAGCCTTCATCGAAAGTGGCGCGGGGGTGGCTGAAGGAGGACGGACAGGACTCACAGCGATGACGACGGGGTTCTGCTTCTTGGTGTCTCTCTTCTTTGCTCCTATTTTCGCATCTATTCCTCCATGGGCTACTGGGAGCACGCTCATTCTGGTGAGAAAGCAACTGAAGCTTTTTGACTTGGCATCTAACTGACGAGAACACAGGTTGGCTGTCTCATGATTCGACAAGTTACAAGGATCAACTGGGGTTATATCGGTGATGCACTCCCGTCCTTCATCACTCTGACATTCATCCCCTTCAGCTACAGTGTCGCCTACGGGCTCATCGCGTAAGCATGGTGCGCTATTGATTTATTCACAAGGTCGTGGTAGCTAACCTTTTCCAGTGGTCTCTTCTCGTACACATTACTGAATCTGATGATATGGCTTGTGATCAAAGCATCCAGAGGAGCCATCGCCCCCCAGGACTACGAGCAGAAAGAGTACTGGACATGGAGGCCAGCAGGGGAGAAGCCGTGGATTATACGAATATTTACTAAGAGTCGGGTTTGGGATGATGATCGGGAGCTCAAGCAAGATGCTGGCTTCCCTTCGCATTCGGCTGAAGGCGACGGTCAATCATACCGCTAATCACCTATCCCACCCCCCCGGAAAGTCTCGAGCCATTTCAGCAGAGCAGAGTAGCTGACAGGCGCTTCGATTATTAGCCTGGCGGTCCGACGTACCTGGACTTCCCATAGGGCAGAGATCTGGAAAGTAAGACGGTGGGAATAGAACTGAACGAGATTCAAAGGCTTCTTTACGTCTGATATGAGGGTGCGATTGTTGCGGTTTGGTTCTTCACTGTAGCCCCGCTTTTGATGGGGAAATGAAATGATGAATTCCAGTACTCTCAATCGCCGGGACTTTGGGACTATGTATATAGAGATTGGTGTCGGGATCCTAGTATGGCTCCCAAGCGAGTGTGTTTATCAATGGGTGCCGTCACTTGAAGATGCAGTTGCGTGGTGGCGGGAGGTCCCGCTTGCCTGAAAAGGTCCCAAGCTTCCCAAGAGCTCACAGCTGCGGCCTCTTATCTTATCGGGAAGCGACACCAACCTACCTTGATGAGTTCATCCCAAAATTTCAACCCGTGTCCTATGTTACGTGCCGTCGTTTTGGTTTTCTCGTGCCACAGAGACTGGAAGCACATCGTTCTGTAAAAGCCGATCATAAGTCAAAAAGCAGTGTGTGCCAACCTGATCAGCCTCAAACCTGATCTCCGCCTGTCAGCGTCCTATCCTGACCCCACTTCTAGCCGCTTCAGAAGACAACCGAGTTCGACAATCCCGTGGTATTTGACTGCAGCGCAGTCTGCATTATCAAGATGAGTGGTGGTTGGAATACCAGTGAGTAGCTTCAGCAATGTCGGTCGACGCCGCACCGCACAAGCAAGACGGCTGACCAGCGAATCATAGTCGAGTCCGATGCGGTACGTGGAGACATCGCGGGGAGGCGCGGTTGCTCAATGCTGGTGGCTTCTCATGATTTAAGCCAAGGCCAAATTTGCTGACCCAGCAGAACGGGCTTCTTTGGCTATAGGGCGTATTTACCTATCTGCTTGACAACCTAGGCGTCAAGAACGTGCAGTTCGAGGAGCTCCTGTCGCTCGATTCGGACGCCCTCGCACAGCTGCACCCCGTGTACGGCGTCATCTTCCTCTTCAAGTTTCCCACCGATGCGCCCTACCATGCCGGAGAGAAGCCACTTGATGGAGTGTTCGATAACGAAGCTGGCGAGCACCTCTTCTTCGCCGCGCAGACGATCCAGAACGCCTGCGGTACCCAGGCATTGCTGAGCGTGCTGCTCAACAAGTCCGATCCCGAGGCCGGCGAGGCCGGCTACGTCGACGTCGGCCAGAGTCTACGCGAGTTTCGCGAGTTCACTATGGTCCTACCGCCCGAGTTCCGCGGCGAGGCACTCTCCAATTCGGAGCTGATCCGGGACGTGCACAACAGCTTCGCCAAGAGCAGTCCCTTCGTTGACGAGACGCAGCGCCAATCCGACGAGTCCGAAGACGCCTTCCACTTCATCGCCTACACACCTATCAACGGCACACTCTACGAGCTGGACGGCCTCCAGCCCGCCCCTATCAGCCATGGATCCTGCTCCCAGGACGAATTCCCCGTCAAGGTCATGGAGGTGCTGCAGCGCCGCATCGCCCGCTACGATTCTACCGAGATCCGATTCAACCTGCTCGCCATGGTGCGCGACCTGCGCATCCGCGCGCGTGAGATCGGCGACTTTGAGCTGCTGGCGCGCGAGGAGCGCAAGCGCCGGGATTGGCAGTTTGAGAACGCACTGCGCAGGCACAACTTTGTGGGCTTCGCCGGCGAGGTGCTGAAAGGCGTCGTTGCAGCTAAGCTCAAGGAGGGCGGCGATGCCGCGTACAACACCTGGGTTGACGATGCCACAACCAAGATGAAGAAGAGGATAGACGAGCGCAAGAAAGGCACTGGCGCAGGCCAGGACGTTGAAATGGAGGGCTAGCTGGATGCCCAACATGATGATCTTGGATGGCCCGGGTATTTCGGTGTCAAGACAAAAGACACCAGCTAAATACTACTCAACGAGGAGTTCCCACCTCATGAGACATGGTTTTTTTTTGGTTGCCAAGACGTTGTGAGCATCTTTGGCGTCTGTATGAACAATCAACGAACAGTCTCCATGAGGGGAACTACGAAATCCGATACAAGTCCCCCTAGGCGGCCAAACTAGCTGCAGCCAGGAGACGCCACGGGAGTGAACAATTGCCTTATATAGGGCGGATATGGGCGAGGTGGATATGGTGGGGGTGTAGAGTGTTGGTTCGATGTGTCAAGGTACATATTTCTGTATTCATCAGACTCTGTGCTGGCCACCCATTTTTATCCGATGCAAAGTCATCTGCACGTTACGTAGATAGCCCAGAATCGAGGACTGATGAGGCACATGTCTCTTCGGACATAGCCAGAGATGCTCAAGCATATACACATGTTCCAGCTCCCTTATGGGTCGGCGCTCGGGTAGCAGCTCCATGCTCTCAATGATCCTTTTATTGAGTATTCATGACCGACTCCCTTTCTGTGGAATCGTAGCCTTGACCCGAAAAATGCCATGCACGCGGTACACCGTTCCGGAAGATATCAAGCCCTCAGTCAAATGATTCCCCACCCAATCTCAAGTCCCAGCCCAAAATCTATGCGGCAGTGATAGCCTGGCGAACGCGGACACCACGCTGCCTGGAGGTAAGGTGCTCCTCACGGACAACAGCCTCCGATTTCTGGATCGACTCCTCAGCCTCGGTGAGGATGAGCTCGATGTGGCAGGGGTTGGACATGTAGGGATTGATCTGCAACGGATATTAGCCTCCCAAATCACATGGAGTCAAGCTGAGGATTCGATAACGTACACGACCGTGAGCACGGTATGTGCGGCGGCGCTGCTTGGGGGCCTGGTTGACCTGGATGTGCTTGACGACCAGGTTACCGGTGTCGAGACCCTTAGCATCGGCGTTGGACTCGGCGTTCTTAAGGAGACCGAGGAGGAACTCGGCCGACTTAACGGGCCAGCGGGCGCGGGTGACACCGAACTGCTTGCCTATTGACGAAATCGTCAGCAGAGTCCAGAAACCTTCTGTGGCTCCCAATTCCCTGATCTGGCGGGCATGGCTCCTGGCAAACACCAATTCCTGCCTCCGTCCCAGCAAACCAGACTAGATCGAAAACGGGCCCCATTGATGTTAAGTCGTACCTTGAGCAGTGCGACCGATGCTACCGCAGTAGCGTCTCATGGGGACGGCCTCCTTCTTCTCAAGGACATTCTCAAGGAACTTCTGGGCACGGGCGAGCTTCCAGCCGTTGATCGCTTGAGCGGTCTCGCGGGTGTTCTTGAAGGAAACACGGAGGTAAGAGCCGCGCGAGCGGGCCGACTTCGCCGGGGCAATTTCTGTCGCTGCGTACCGAACCTAGAGTCGTGAAATCCGCGGTCAGCCTCTGGTTCGTGGAGTTGCGGAAAATGCTGTCGCAAGATCGTCGAGCATTGCGGCAAACGCCAAAACGGCAGGATTCGTTTCAATCTTCGTAGAGTTGTGCAATCGGGTCATATTCACGCTCGCAATGGGTACTCACCATCTTGGCTGGTTGTCGATGCAAATGCTGAAATCGACGAGGTGGGTGTTCGGAAGTTGGAGGCGGGAAGGTCGATTCAGCTTTTGCTAAATTTTGGCCGATTTTCGCGATTTGGCTCTGTGGGTGGTAGGTGCAACGGGCTTGTGGGGAAAAGGGTTTATCTGCCTCAGGCAGAAACGAGGTGCTGTGGGGTCTTGGCGTGCATTTGCCTTGAACAAATTCAGCTCAACGCCAATGCTTGTCTGAGCGACCAGGGTTTGTGAAAATTGATAATGTTCCTAACAGTCGAACATACTCTGCACTGTCAAATCGAGATAGTGCTGCAACAGCCCTATTCGCACCAATTGGCGGTGGCTGGTGGCGGGGTCGCAGGTGGAGTGTCGGCGGATCATTCGCCGACCGAGAAAAACTGAGAGTTGACTTTGGGACCCACTATTATTTTCTGGAGTTCAGAAATTTTGCACCAGCTCCAAAGCTCCTCGAGACTATCGAGGCAAGGTCGCGCAACGATACCAATTGTTTGCCGCACATCACTAGTACACCAACTCGACGCTGTTTACGAAAGCAGTGCGCATCAACACACAAGTTCTCTACGCTAATTACCAAAAGTTTCACCATGGGCTTCGAGCGCGGTGGACGGGGCGGTGGCCGTGGCGGTGGTAGCCGCGGTGGTGATCGCGGTGGCTTCGGTGGTCGTGGTGGTGGCCGCGGCGGCTTCGGTGACCGTGGTGGTGGTGGTTTCGGCGGTCGCGGCGGTGGCCGTGGCGGCTTTGGTGACCGCGGTGGTGGTAAGTCTTCATTCTCCATGCCATCCCAACTGTGATCTTGTCGACAGGTCCTCCCGCTGCCCAGCACCCAACAGCTTTGGGCCGCACAGGCCGGGCCCATCAAGCCTTCTACATCTTCACGGCTGCTTGGCTGAACAGAATAGCTAATAGGTCGCATTAGGTCGTGGACGTGGTGCCCCTCGTGGCCGTGGCGGGTGAGTCTCGCCTTGCGCTTCTCTTGCGACATGAAGACATGAAGACTAACCGAACTATAGTCCCTCGCGCGGAGGTCGTGGCGGCGCTGCTGGAGGTGCTGGAGGCAGGAAGGTTGTTGTCGAGCCCCATCGCCACAAGGGTGTTTTCGTCGCCCGTGGTGGAAAGGAGGATCTCCTCGCGACTGCCAACCTTGTTCCTGGAGAGTCCGTCTACGGCGAGAAGAGAATCTCGGTCGAGAACGCCAGCAAGGACGAAGGTGGTGCGACCACGAAGACCGAGTACCGCATTTGGAACCCTTTGTCAGTGAACCGCGTTTGGATCTGTTGGTCTTAGTCTATTGCTAACCCAAAACAGCCGAAGCAAGATCGCCGCCGGTATCTTGGGTGGCCTGGAGAACATTTACATGAAGCCCGGCTCTAAGGTCCTTTACCTTGGTGCTGCTTCCGGAACCTCGGTGTCTCACGTTGCCGATATTGTCGGCCCTACTGGCGCTGTCTTCGTAAGATTTTCGCAGTGTGTTATGTGTTGCGACGGCTCTAACAGTAATCATAGGCTGTCGAGTTCTCCCACCGATCCGGCAGAGATCTCATCAACATGGCGGTAAGTTCTTTGCGCACTTATCGAGTTTAGTGGTCATAAAACTGACATTCACTAGACCCGGAGGACAAATGTTATCCCGATCGTTGAGGATGCTCGCAAGCCTATGTCCTACAGAATGCTCCTCCCCATGGTTGATGTCATCTTCGCCGATGTTGCTCAGCCTGATCAAGCTCGGTAAGCTGTCTATGAATTTCACGTTTTCTGAGTTCGGGGCTAATATGATTGCAATAGTATTGTCGGCCTTAACGCAAGGCTTTTCCTCAAGCAGGGTGGCGGTCTCTTGATTTCGATCAAGGCCAGCTGCATTGACAGCACAGCACCCCCTGAGCAAGTCTTTGCCAGTGAGGTCCAGAAGCTCAGGGAAGACAAGTTCTTCCCCAAGGAGCAGCTTACTTTGGGTGAGTTCTTTTCCCGCTTCTTGTATCAGACGGCGTCTAACTGCAAACAGAACCGTATGAGCGTGACCACGCTATGGTGTCCGCCGTCTATCTCCAGAAGGAGTTCGAGGGCTGAGCTAGGAGGTCGAATCATGGCATCGTTCAGTGCTCTGCTCGAGGGCCTTCTCCCATTACTTGGTGTTCAACTGGCTGGTTGGTTTGCGTGAAGTCTGGAAAGGCGAATGGCGTTCTGGGGGGGATTGCTTATTTCAGCATGTGTGAAAAGTAACATGTCGGCGAAACTAGGGGGGTGAGAGCAGTCTCGCGCCCTCGACTCGACATCGCCTGGGCGAGATTTGACGATGGTTATCAGAGCTCTTCAGATTTTGCCACAGCGCCAGATACTTCACTGCGGTGGTCGGGAATGACATGTCAAGCCAATGTCAAACATCTAATAAACCGTCAGCCAGGTGTTGTAAATACTAGATAGATCAACAGAGTGGCTTCGTTGAGTTGGACTATGTTTGCCATGTTCCATGCCGATCGAAAATGTGCGTAGCCATGATCTCCTAACATGTACAGTACCTGGAACATGGAAATTTCGGAGGTATTATGCCATCTGCAGCGCGAAGTATGAGGGGCATCCATACATGTTGCGCAACGGTGACACTCGACATTGGACTCAGCATTGGCTGACTACTGAAGCGTTTGACAGAGAGTTGGCAACCCGAGAGCAGGTCTCGGACGGAATGTCCAATATCGCAATCAGAATAAAATGGCTGGTTACCTTTGCACCCAGCAGGGCTGGTGTATCCGTCTCATTAGGTATCTCGTCGTCGAGGCCGTCGTGGGTTTTGGTGCGAAACTATCCACAGGCACTCGTTCATTAATGATCTAAATATATATTCCAATTACACCACATAACGAGTTGGCTCTCGTACAATGCAAACAAATGCCTCGGCGTCATTCATTGAAATGTGAGGACTTCTTCAACACACGTTGCTTAAAGCAGCGCGCCCCTTTCTGTCAACCACCTCAGTCCATCGTGCAGCACTTTGAAACCGACAGCAGTTGAGCTCTCCTATTCTATAGGTACAATGTTATGAACTGTCAAGAGATCACCGTTCCTGTACTTTTATAGGGGAAATTGTTGCACTCGTCTACTCATGGCATTGACAGATGTAGACCCTCTCGTTCAAATGCGAGCTGCTATGATCCGGGAATGACCATTCCAACATAGAATAAATACATCTTTTACGTATCAATCAAGTAGGCCGAACCCCCTCTCTGTTGGCCCAGACATCATCATACAAATCTTTACTCGCAAAAGGAACTACATCCTCACCCTCCCCAAGCAATTGACCTCTCCCATTCCACCTCGCGCATTCCCACCTACCATACCGACTGGTGATCTGCAGAATGATTGCCGCTTTCTCACCCTCCCTCCCACAAGCTCACCACCTTCTCCAACCTTTCAACCCGCCCGCCTGCCCGCCTGCCCGCCCGCCCGCTCCGATTCGACCTATCACCAACACGGCATGATACCCACCCCTCCATCTTCCTACTGGCCAGCTGGTGGGGTGACATGAAAGGCACGTGTGGTGGCTGGACTCTCATGCCGTCGCTTCTCTCTTCAGGACATTGAACATGACTCTTGGACCTAAAGGGGGGGTCGCATGCCGCATCTAGAACTGACGAGCTCGTCGCCGTCGAGCCATACCCGACATACATATGCACACACACACACACACACACACACACAGCAGAATGTACACATTGCATGTTTCACGATGTTCTCGCGCGGGCCTGGGACGCAAGCCTCCGGGCGGGCGGGTAAGCAGGCGCTGCTGGCCTCGAGCTAACTGACCGTCTTTCTGTTTCTGTTTATTCTTTCCAGGAGTCTCCTCTAGTCTCAATGGACAGACAGCAAGCACTCTGACTCAAGGGCAGACGGGGGAAGAAGAAAAAAAAAAGGGGTGGGTGTCGCAGCCTTGCGGTGTGCGTATCTATGTATGTGTGCGTGTATCCGTACTTACCTTAGTCTACATCCACTCGGATGTCAAGATACATGCTGGCTGCTGTGTAAGAGGCTAGTTAGCCCCTGTGTTGCGGGTTGCACAGACGAAACTATTGCAATGATACGCACATTCCCGATTACTCAACGGGTCTCGTTTTTTGTTCTGTTGCCCCATTCCCGCCGCACAGTACGTGCACATTGTTTTCGTCTCGCTCGTCAGGCACGGGAGCTACGAGGGCGAGGCTGGGCCAACTGATAGGGGATAATAGAGAGCAAAGCAGTAAGTCTGACGGCTCTCAGGGACCATGCAGCAAGCTCTGCGAAAAAAATTCATCCGCATCGGCGTCTCAGCAACGGGCGGCTCAGGGGACTTGGACGGGGCAGGCAGGCAGGCTAGAGACGGCCACGGCATTTGCCGCTCGCTCCTTAAGGAAACTGCAGGATACATAGCTGGGTACGAAGTACGTCCCTGTGTCCTGCGAGTCCATATCACACCACATTTCTTACACGCAGCATGTACTCTACTTGTCATCAGTATTTCCGCCTGTCAGAGCGAGAGCAACAAGGGGGTTCGATGGGAAAGGAATGAGGATGGCTGCAATATTGTTGATTGTGTGTAATCTTGTCAAGATGCGAAAGAAATGAGGTTCTAGACCGCGTCTTCCCCCGTGATGCCGCGAAACAAGCACACCCTTGCTTTGTGTTCAGGGGGGAGGACCCTGTGGGCGCCTCCGACGCGCCCCGTGCAAGCACACAAGCCGAGAATAAAAAATAAAATAAAAAGCAAGTTCCACAGCGTGGTGGTGTCTGTCCCAAGGCTTGGTTGGGGTGCACTGGGCACCACAATCCATGTTCACTCGAGGAGGACCAGGACGAGGGAAGAGCAGGGCCCCGATCGCCCGAACCGAGCGCCAGCCAGCCTCAGATCGGCCATCATCTTCCAGTTGGGTTGGGCGCTGGGGAGGACCACAGTGCCACGTTTAGTCGCGTCAGGGAATATCGAATCTTGTTGCATTCCCTGCCCGTACAGTTTTAGCAACGAGCAAAATCCAAGTCGTACAAACCAACTAGCACTTCTTGGGAAGAATTAAGCGTGCAGACTGCCATTACTACTCTGTCTGCGGGGCTTCGGTGAGCGTCCACGGCATCTTCCTCCCCACCCGATCTACCGGGAGTTCAGACTGCTGGGACTTGATTGCCCCCTTGGATTCGCTGGAGCAGGAGGCGCGCTAGGCTGCGCTATGCTGAAGGAGGAAGGAGGAAAACAGCGACCCAGATCCCCGGGAACAAGTTGACGAACCTAATGAGATCAGCGCCCCTCTATGTCGGGACTCGGGATTCATCGATGACATCCTCTTTCCGCAGAGAAAGTAGAAATCTGCGGATCAGACAGAGAATTAATCGAACCGATCCCACAAGGACACAACTGCCGTGCAAAGAACTGCGAGTGGAGACTGAGGTTATGGATCTTGAGTGCTCTGGCACTCAAAGTCGCCCCGGTCGGTTTGTCTCGCTCGTCTGTCTGCCAATTAGATTGGCCAGAGCTTGGGGGTCCAGGCAGATAAAAATCGGTCCCCGAGTGGCTTTGTTTGCAGTTGTCCCCGAACGGTCAGTCATGTGGTTTTGTCTCGGGGGAAGGCTCGCGCTGGTGTACAGCATTCCACGGTAATTTTCGCAACTGAGGT
>Ga0247770_1001589_pt1 | contig 16677 bp, 15 predicted proteins | sample UWRJL136409B6_FD_179943 | JGI IMG/M metagenome (GOLD analysis project Ga0247770, IMG submission 179943) | Plant litter microbial communities from Arlington Agricultural Research Station in Wisconsin, United States - UWRJ-L136-409B-6 | ecosystem: Environmental > Terrestrial > Plant litter >... | reverse complement strand
CGTATTGGTAGTTTTCGCTTGCCACCACGTAGCAACTTGAGTTTTCAGTGCTACATCATGAGTTATTTGCTTGCGCCATGTTTTAGGTTTTTTGTCAACCTCTTTTACTGGACTGGCGCTCTAGGCTCCTTTGATTGAATAGGTACGGGGTCTGGTGCAGATGCTTCCGGCTTAGGTGGTGTAGCGACTGGCAATACAACGAACGGTGGTGGTGTTGCGGGCAATGCAGTTTCCGGTGTTAGCGATGCTGTGGGTGTTGGTGCTGACGATACAACGAATGGTGGTGTTGGGACTGGTAAAGCTTCCTTTGTACCGAAGACAAACTCTTTGATCGCGGCAAGAGTGGTTTGCGTTTTTTGGTACTCATGTCAACGCTCCCATGATTTCCTTAAATAGTCGGCTGTACTCTTTGCCAGAATATGAAGCTGGTTGACCGCCTCGCATCCCACACCGTAGCTGCTTGCCCCGAAGAATCGGCGATCGCTTGTTTTTGGTGAATGGCTGATTTGAGCACGGCTTGAGGGTGGGTGTAAGTTTTCCTAACAACTCCATTGCTTCGGTTTTGAGCTTTGTGCTTTTCACGGCACGGCTGAGAAACATCACTGCTTGGGGCGGGCCCTGTCTTACTGATTGAGCTTGTTTGATGAGCCTCACCGCATCGGTGGCTGATTGTACGTCAATACCACTTAAATGAATTCCAGTCCAACAACACCCAATTTGTAAACTCCAATTCCTTTTCCCTCATGCGTTACAGCGTCATCGCCACAAAATTAGAGACTTGATGGCAGGCAAAAACACGCCCCTAATTAACGAATTACTGAGGCAACGCTATAAAAACATTCAAAACATAGAGTCAAGCATTTCGGTAACGTCTTGTTGGTCGCGCCCCCGGTTATCGTCGTATACCATGAGCGTGTTTAAATTCCTGTGCCTGCTGAGTTTCTGGACTTTTCGCACATCCCCGTCTGTTGCGTCCAGCGCCGCTGTGATAGCTGAATGCCTGATGCGGTGAGGGGACATCTGTTTTTTGATACCAGCATTTTCGCTGTGACGGACAACCATCTTGCAGATACCGTCGCCGCTAAGTCTGTATCCACTGTGAGCGGAGTCAAGTGCTATAAAAAGCGGGCTATCGGGCGAGCAACTTCCCCTGGCTTCTAACCAATCGGCGATCGCCTGCACTGTCGCAGAACCCAAATCGATAGTCTCAGCTTGTGTACCGCGTCCCTTGCCAAGAATTCGCAAAGTCTTACCGACAGGATCAAAGTCACACACACTCAACTGACTGATTTCATTTCGCCGCAGAGCATTACCCCAAAGCAGACGCAGCAAAGCATAGTCCCGCTTGCCCGCTTTCGTTGCCAGATCGCACTGCTGCAAAATTCGCTCAAAAGTTGGTCGGTCAACCCCCGTTGTATCTCGGTAGCCGACAATTTTCTCCCCCTTGATATCCTCCAAACTGTAATGGCACGCACCGAGCTTGCGGCCCATTTCCACCAACGACTTGACAGCCGCCAGCCGCCGATTAACAGTCGCTTCCTTAAGTCCCTTGTCAATCAGCTTGGCTTTATACTTGAGAACCACCGACACGGCCTGACGCTCTTCCAGGTGCAGGAACTCCAAAACGTTATCAGGCACGGCGGGCGTCCCCGTCATAGTTTTTAAAAAGTCATTGACATCACGCTCATAGGCGCGTCGTGTATTTTCGGAGCGCTTGTCGGCGAGTAATTGTTTGAGCACGTCGGGGTCAGTGTCTAAAGTGTCGAAATATCTCGAAATTTTGGCATCGAGGGAAGCTTCAAGGCGGGCGTAAGACAGTTCTGGTTTATTCATTTTATGCCTTTGATAATTTCCGATAACACTAGGACAAAAAGGGGCCCCATCCATTTTTGTGTGGATGGGGCAACTGGGATTAGAGATTGCTAGGGACTCCCCTGACAAGATAAAATTCCACTGGCACCCCTGACGCTCGCAACTGCTGCTAAACGGTAGTAGCCATCAATGATTTTGTAGTTTTCAGAAAAAATCAATATCGAGCCAGCTTTCCACTCGCCGTCCTGCATTGAAAGCGCGTAATCGTCAATTACAGATTGATCAATCTCTCGGGGCTGTGCCACTCCGAAAGACAGATATCCTTTGGCCATGTCAGGGGTAATGGTGACAGGAATCAATTCGCTCCTGTGACCATCCGGGCTATCCGAGCGGATAAGGGATTCGAGGTCATCGTTGCTGTTGTTCTGCAGGCAAGCGTCTTTGTTAACTCTCTTTTGTCACTTTCGGCAGAAAATAATCTGGGATGGTTATAGCATAAGACTTTTACCAAAAACCTTGATTTCAGCCATTCTGTTGGAAAATAAATGCTCAAATCCTTGATCTATCTACAGTTGAAAATTTGGATCTTATTTTTAATTTCCCAGAGTGACAAAAGAGGGTTAATTACCCCACCCCTTTTTAAGCGAACGGTGGGCTGAGCTTGGACGGATGCTGTGGTGTCTAAGTGGCTCTGTGTTTTAGTTTCCCTGCAGCGCCGGGCCCGGCGCTGCAACGAGAATTTTCGGCCTCCAACAGAATCGCCGGAATCGTTTCGCTGGCTTTCGGGCCCGGCCGCCGTGTCAGAACGGAGGCGTGGTACAGAAAATGACCGCTAAGAACGAGAGAATCCGTCGAGAAAGAGAGCTGATTCACGCCTGCACGCCTGGGAGTTACGAAGCCGCCGAGCGCCAGACGCGAGCTCACCTGCAATGAAGGCGGGAGTTGCGATTAAAGTTGCAGGCTGGGATATCCGATTTTATACGTTTGACCTGGACTTGCGACAGCATTAGTTTCTTGGTAAGCCTGGTGCTTTGTCTTACCTTGCAGGCCTTACGCGATGATAGTTTGTATGATATTTTTCAAAAGGGTAGTAAGACAAAATTGTCCGACATAAGTAAGACAAGTAATAATGTAAGACTGGCTGAAGTAACTTTGAGGCTGTGTAAGACTGGTGTCAAGAGGTAGTAAGACTAACTTGTTAGACATATGTAAGATTGTGGGAGCTATGCGTCTTACACTCTTAGTATGAGTCATTTGCGGCGCGGTTGCCGCGCGGTTCCTATTAGGGTGGCGTCGAAGTTATTAATTTTTCGCTCGTTCGGTGTAGTGTGTGGCGTCTGGGCTTGTCTTACCCTCAAGTCTTACATACAGAGCGATATGTATGACATTAGTCGAGAGATAGTAAGACATTATGTCAGACATAAGTAAGACCACTAGCAGGCAAATGTAAGACTATTCTTGCTTATATGTCATACAAACAGATCCTGGTGTTATACAATAGCGTCATACATATATGACCGAGGTAAGACAATGGCGTCAACATCGTTAACTTTTCGTTGTCCAGATGAAGTGTTGGAGGTGATCGACAATCTAGGGAAAGAGCGTTATCCGGCGGCTAATACTAAACACGGGTGCGATCGCTCTAAGACTTTGATCGACATTATGCGGGCGGGCATCAAGGCGCTAAATGATGGCTCCGTTGTCTTACCCGCACCCGCAGAAGTCAGACAACAGCCGGATGACGTAAGACAAAGCTTGTCAGACAGATTGTTAGACGCGCGTATTACAGAAATGCTTACCCGTAAGACTGAACCACTTCTGGCAGAGCTAGCTGACATTAAGGCATCGCAGGCAGACGCAATCGAGCGAGCAAAAGCAGAATTCAGGACTGAACTGCTGGGGGAGCTAACCGCCTGAGAGAGAATAATGATGACTCGCTCAGGCAGCAACTCAAACAAACTCAAGAGCAACTAGCAACTGCTAGCCAGGAATTAGACGCCACCAACCAGAAACTCGCAGCCGCCGAACAGCAGCTAGCAGAATTGCGATCGCAACTTGACACAGAACGCGCCTCACGAACGCAAGCTCTTGCCCAACTCTCCAAACTTCAACAGAATCCAGCACCAGCAATCGACTTATCTGGCAGAGCCGGGGACATCGTGAACTTCTTTAGGACTCTCCTGCCAAAAGACACGAAGCTACCCAAAAATACTATGTCGAAGCTTAGGGAAATTTTGGAAGCAACAGAAGATTAGAAGCCCGATCGTCCCAAACAAAAAAGCCCCCGACCGAAATGTCAGAGGGCTTTTTTCACACAATGGGTAATTTGCAATTGGTAATTGGCAATGAGTCTTTGCCCCAATTACCAACACTATAAGCGGTTTCAGGATTGCTCGCGATCGGCCCAAACTTCGATGTTTTTGTTTGGGCGTGAGGCAACGCTGACGGCTTTCTCCCGGCCTCCGTCAAAGCCAACCCAGCCGCTGTCCCCATCGGGGGTATTGTAGAGCCGCTTTCGTCTGATCGCTGTACACAAGGCAGATAAAATTTTTCTAGAAGAATAAATCTTCGATCGGTTTTGAGGGCGGCAAGGGACGGGGCATATTTTTGGTTATTGGATATTGGTTATTGGTTATGGATATCGGATTTACGAGATCCAGAGTATCGAGCATTTGCCCGCGCCACGCTGCCAAATCATCTCTGACAACGTAGCGCTCGGTTGTTTCGGTGCGATGTGAGCGTGTTCGATGTGAGCGTGCCATCTCTATCTGATCGTCGGTTAATTGTTGAATCTGCTGTGGAGGTTGCCAGCGTTGACCAAATTTCTGCCGAAGTTTGGAAAGTGTGATCGGGCTTGGCAAAAGTTTAGCAGCGCCCACCCAAACCCCAACACCCGATTTCTGGTTGGCGTAGTAAGCATCAAATTGTGCTCGCGATACTTTTGCCAGTTGCCCTTGCTGAGATTGCTGCCACAGTCGATCGATAGGCAGTAATTCACGCTTCAGAACCCGGACAGTTCCTAATACTTCCGCAGTTGGCAAGGTGGCATAGATTGCAATTACATCACCCGGTTTTAGGGAGGCTCCAAAATTGCCTTTACGCAGTTCAATTGTTTTTGGGTTGCGGTCAAGAAAGAAGGCATCCGCCCACGTTGGGCGAACTGAGATTAGGTAAGTATTAGTCATCTGAATCATCCTCACTATTGCTGATTCCTGTTAACCGCTCTAGCATTGCTCTAGCATCTGCATATCGTTGGTGATTACGTCCACCACGAGAAACACCCCAGAGTATCCAAATTGTTTTTTTAAGTCCTAAATCTTGTGCAATTACAAGCTTTGCCAGTTCTATTTTTTCCTCGTGTTCCAGAGGTAAGTCAGGGGCAAAGACTGGGGTTTGAAGTGTTCCGGCTAAAATTTCAGCCAACATCGCCCTAAGGCGTTTCACTGCTGTATTCGTTGTTCCGTCTAGTGTTCCAGTTTTGGGGGGTTCAGTTTCTGGAACATCTGGGGGCGTTCCGGCTTGTTCCGGGGTATCAGGATTTGGAGCGGTCGGAACACTGTTTTGAAGTCGGGCAATAGGGTCTAAGTATGTACTATCTTGCTTTGTCGGTTGATGATTACCAGGGTTAGAAAGCTTGGGAACTTGCAGAATAAAGCGCTTGTTCAAAGGCATCCCAGGCAGTTTTACAACCGCTTCATAACGAGGTATAGCATCGCCCGTTCTCGGGCATTGTTGACCAAGCAATTCGACTTCTAAAAGCGCCTCATCACGCAATTTTGCCATGCCAGCAGCATTAGCCAATCCTGCCATTGTGCGGGTGTGTGAGACGATTAAGCCAAACATTTTAGCTTTGCGAATATCGCTCAAAGCTGATTGGAAAAACTCGCCCGCAGCACTGCATCGCCCCGCCCAATTGGTAAATTCATCGCAGCAAAGAGTAAGCGGTTGGAATGTTGGGTTAGGTTGAGATTCAATAATTTTGTAGCGTCGGCGAACTTCAGCCGCAAACCATTCAAGCTTGGCGTCGATCGCCGCGTAATCCATCCCGCCGCCGACAACGGAGCATCCAGCCCAAGCGCCATAAGCGGCGTGAGGGTCGCAAATAATTACCCGGTGTCCCGCTTCTAGGCGGCGTTTTACTTCCTGTTCTGCAAACGTCGTTTTTCCGCTGCCGGGAGCGCCATAGATTAAGACGCTGGGATAGTTGGTTAGGACAGGCATTTTTGGGCTGTCCGGCTGTTCCGGCTGTTCCGGTTCGATCGCCCCTGGTGTTGCCTGCTGCTGTACTTTGTCGCCGGGATTGCTGATAGATTCCAGCGTCGCCGTCCCCGTAAGCAAGGGCTGCTGAGCGTTCGGGTCAATCCCCAACGACTGCATATAAGCAGTTTCGATTTCACCTTCGATCGCAACTTCGTCAGCTTCTAAAAGCTTCTTGTATCGCTGCTGAGTTGCAGCCATTGAGTAGGCAGATTCAGCAGCATAATCGAATTCGTAAGCTTGATTTTTGTACTGTTTAATCCGCTGTCTAATTGGCTCTTGTTCCCCTTCTTTGCGGGCGATTAGCATGGTGGCCACCATGCCACCAGTAGAAAGCAGAGCAAGCAATATCTTGATACCACCATACCCGCGTTTGATCGCCCGAAACTCTGCTTTCGGTGGCACTAACCAAGCTGGCTGAGATTCTATTCTGTTGCCGATTTTGTATTCAATTCTGTCGTTAAAGGGTAGGGCAACCGCGCCCGCGAAACCTGCAATTTCCAAGCTCAACAGAGAAGATACAATCAGTTGGTTTTTATTACTTACTAACATTGAGTTTGCTCCAAATCTGTACACCAACAAAAGCGAGAGTGATTACTGTTACGGCAAAGCCAAAAATCAACAACTGAGAATTGGCAATTACCCAAGCCAGCCACGCATCCCAGTTCGCAGATAACAAAGCAGTTGCTACGGGAATTAAAATTAATTGCGATCGAAGTTTGGCAGAACCATCAGCGGTCAAAGTGTGGACTAAAAGACCCAAACCAGCGGCGGGGATAAGAATTACAGCAGCAGGAATCAGCGCCGGAATTGCCCGCACGATAAGGGATGCGGACAAGCCCGCGCCGAAGTAGCTGCCGAACTCGCCCCAATTTCCGGTGAGATTCCAGAACCTTTCAATGTTTGTAACTTCTGGTCTCGCAGGCTGATTTGGTTGCTCAAACTGTTGGGGAGTTGCTGAGTTGAGATAATCGAAGTCTGAATCAAATTCTGAAGAGTACATAAAAGAAAAAAGCGGGCATTAACCCGCTTGCAAGTGTTTACTATTTGCGACCAGAGAAGAAGTCGAAAAGTCCGCCTAAAAATCCTTTGCCGTTGTTGCTCGCGATCGAGCCATTGCCACCAGCCGAACCGCTTGGCACAGCAGGTATCGGGTCAAAGTCTTCCGCGTTGATGTAATTAGCAAAAGCTGTCCGCTTCTGCTGCATAGCAATTGCTTGCTGAGGTGACGCTTGGATTGCTTTGAGTGATTGCTGAAAGCTATTCTGCTGAATCTGCCCTTTTGCTTGATGGTTAGCACGGATTAACAGCAACCGCTGTCTAAAATCAGCATTAGCTAAGGTTTGTGTCGAAGCTCCTTCAACCTTAATTAAGCCCAATTCTTGCTGGAGTTTATGGTTGAGATTGACAATATGCTGATCATGTTTGGCAGACGCAACCAGCGCTTTCTTTACGTACTGGTCAATCTCTTCTTTCGCCCTTAAGCCATTCTCGATCGCCTCTAAAGTCAAGCGTTCGATTTCTGGCTTATTGGCGTAAAGCTTGTTGAGATGCCTGGTCATTGCCGTGGCAAGTTGTTTCTGAAGGTCGGATGTTTTGGCTGCCCGTGCTGCATCACGCACGAGTTCCGGCGTCAAGTTTCCATACTGAGCCGGAGAATAGCCAAATTCTCTTGTTACGTGGGCAGCGCCGCCCGTTTTTCCTACGCGATATTCCATTACAATTGCTCCTAGGTACGGTGTTACCAAAATCCCCCAGCTCTTGCTAGGGGACGATTTGTGAGGCCGGCGGGTTACTTTTCCAGGGCTTCCCGTCGGTTTTGCATTTGGTTGAGTCTGTTACTTACTCGATCGCCCGCAGGATGTCCAACGTCGGGTAAATATTCGCCCCGCCGCCAACTGTCCCCCAGTTCGATCGCACTTCCCAAGTCCAAGCCGACCGCTACATATTGGCACTCAGGAAAGTCCATCTCGCAACCAGAGCATTCATCGCCCTCTGGTGCGATCCAGCCGATCGCGAAATTATCGACCGCTTGCCGCTGTTCATCAGTGAGGGAGCCGTCAGGAGCCAAATGCTCAAACATATCTAAATGTGATGCCAGCCGATACCGAGAATCATCGCCATAGTGCGGGATGCGCTGGATATGGCGCAAGATGTAGTCGGGCGAAATTGTCTGGGAGCTGGGGGCTGCGTCGTCGAGGTCGTCGCCATCGTCGCCATCTTCATCATCAAAAAAATCAGCAAACTCGAAAGGGACTAAATCTTCATCAGTAATCATGCTCAAAACTCCATCGGTGTAAACGTTTCGGGTTGTTCGACCGACAATTCGGCGTAAGGCTGCTGTACTGCTGCCACCTGCGGGCAATTGGCAATCTCCCAAGTATTCAGGAGGTGCTTACCGTAGCGGCTCAAGAGAATTCCGATCAGGGTGCTGTAATCACTGGCCCCAGTGGCGGCGAGTAGCTCATCAGCCAGCGGTACGAATTTACTCGGTAATACGGCGCGTGTTTGTGCCATTAATTTTGCTCCTTGTTTAGTCCGTAGAGGTTAAAGAACTGGGGCCGAGGGGCAACTTTAAACCTGCCTTTGCTGGCTTCGCACATGGGTTGTAAAAGGCTTGCTGAACCCCCAATCACCACCAGTTCTCCAAGCGAAGGCAAGTATTTCGCCCAATTTGCTTTGAGTTTTGCCCTGATGTCGGCTGTCCAGGCGTCCCGTACTGCTGCGAACTCGCGGCTGAAGTCGATATCAGTTGAGCCGTAGCAGAGGTTGCCGGAGGCGATCGCATCCATCAACATTCCGGCGTCGGCGGTGTTGCCCACCTTCGGGAGAATGGCTGCCGCCAACCTTTGGGCTAGGTGAGAAGTTCCCGGCAAGACAATATCCGCATCCCGTAACAACGCGCCACCGGGGGCAAACAATCGGGCGATCGCAGTTCCACCGCCGATATCAAGGATGCCGTTCGGGTTTTGGGGATAACGCCACATCTGGCGACCAAGTGCGAGGTCATACGCACCGCGACACTCATCAACAGCCACCACTGATCGGATTGTGGTCAAACAATCGTGACCGTTGACCGAGAATTCGATCGTGGTTTCCAACTCTTTGAGTTTGGCGATCGTCGCAAGATTGCGAGAATCTGGCGTCGGGATAACCAAGCGCTCAATTCGCTGCGGGGAGTCGGAGGCTAGGGCCGGCAAAATTAGCAGATGAGCCAAGTCAGCTTTACCACCTTCAACCGCTGGCAGTCCGCCCATTAACTGAGCCAGTCTGCCAACTAGGTAACGGCGGCCAGAAAATTCGATTTCATAGCTTTGACCATCGGCGCCGCCTTCCTCCCAGTCAGACAATTCCTTGACGTAAGACGGGATCGATCGCACTGTCTGACAGTCAACCCATTTTGTAAAACGATTGCCGGGGTCTACCGCCAGTTGTGGACGTGTCACGGCACGATGTGGCTGGATTTCGCCATAAGTGGCTGGTCTGTATGAAGTTGTCATGGTTCAGTGTGCCCCTTGTGGGATATAAGTTTGAGACGCTTTTCGAGCTACTTAAGAGCAACCTCGCGGGCTGGTACGGCGAACCGTTTTACGTCCTGAAGTGGCTTTATTGCGTTCATGAATGTATGATACCATGAATTCATGCTATCACGATAGATTCATGCACAACAGAATTCAGGAGGACGTGAAATAATGATTTCAAATAGATATGAGTGCGATTTAATGGCTACCAAGCGCAATGACCCAGACTATGAGCAAGTTTCTGGCTATGTCCATAAAGATTTGGCGTTACAGTTCCGCATAATTTGTGCAACCGAACGCATCACTCAGAGTGAGCTATTAGAAGAAGCTTTGAAAATATTGATAGAAACTAAGGACAAAGCAAATCGGCTTCCTCAAACTGCCGATCGCCCATCCGAACCGCCACCCCCTGACCCGCAGCCAACAGAAACAAAGCCAGCAATAGCGGCGAAAGCAAAACGGGGCAAGGCAGGTAAAAGTGCTAGTTGATGTCTAGCGACTATCTAACAAATGTCTAGCAAAGGAAACAGGCAACCATGATCCAAACCCAAACCAAGACAGTCACATTTGACGAGTTCGCGGCCTGGTATCCAGAGAACTCAGTCCGCCGCTACGAGCTACACAAAGGAGTAATTGTCGAAATGCCTTTAGGAACTGGCCCCCATTCCCGTGTTACAGGTTTTACCAGGGATGAAATCAGTGCAGAAATCAGGCGACTAAAATTGCCTTACTTTATCCCCGGTGACTGTCTACTTAAACCCATTCGTGATGAGGCAGGTTATCAGCCCGACGTAATTGTCTTAGACCAAGTGGCTCTCGCAAACGAACCGCGCTGGGATAGGGAATCCATCATCACGATGGGGTCTTCTGTACGGCTGGCTGTAGAGGTCGTTAGCACTAATTGGCAGGATGATTACCATTTCAAGTTTGCCGATTATGAAAAATTGGGTATCCCGGAATATTGGGTTGTTGACTATGCTGCTTTGGGTGGCCGGCGGTTCGTTGGCAATCCCAAACAACCCACTCTCTCGGTTTACCAGTTGGTGGACGGCGAGTATCAAATCAGCCAGTTTCGGGGAGATGACCTGATTGAGTCGCTAACTTTCCCAGAATTGAAGTTGACAGCCTCACAGATTTTTCGCGCCGGCTTGCCACCAACCGAACTGAGCTAGAGACTGGGGCGTGAGCGAAGAGGTGACGATTTTTGAGAAGAGGCTAAATTCCCAGATGTGGGAATGGTTGGTACAGAGGAGCGTTTACCGATCGAGCGCGGGTGTAGGGAATTTAGGGGCGATCGGCTCTTGATAGTTTCACACTCTCTTTTATTGCGTGAAAAATACGTTTTTGCGTAAAGTGGTAACGCCGAAAACTCGCTCTCCTACTCTGTCTTTTGTGGGTCACAACACATAACATCTGGCTTAATACAACTTTATTATTTTTGTGAGTCGGTCACAATCGGTCAGAAGCGGTCAAACTTGATTTTTGGGAAGCATATGCGATCGTACCTTTGATCGCATATGGATTTCAGGCATTATAATAAATTCAGTTGCTGATCCGTTATTGGGATAAACTGTATGCTTTACGATCATAATAAAGTACAGATCGGAGTTTGGTTAGAGCCAGAAGTTGTCGCTAATTGCGACACGTATGCCAAATACCTTTCTAAATCTCGTTTTCGGTTTATTAACGAAGCCTTGAAACTTTATATCAAGCACGCAGAAAAACATTGCGAGTTATTAGCAGAAAATGAAAAAAACGAATCTAATTTTCACGTACACAGCGAAAAAGCGCTGGCAGCGTAACTGTTCCAGCGCTTTTTTACAATTTTTAATACACCCTAACTTTGCTTAGAAAAAATCTTGGCGGGTTTTTACAACAAAGTTAGGAAATCACCGCAATAAGGAGCGGTCTTACAAATATCATGACATATTTTGTCTCACGAAACACGCCCTCGACTGGCGCTGTGATGATTGATGCTAGCTTGCTGGCTAGCTGTAGCGGTACGATCGAGCGGATTCAGAACTCTGACACTACCCATAGCATCAAAAGATCTTCAACCCCAGACTACAACTCAATTTTCTCACATTCCCCGCAAAATACGATTGTTGACCGTGGATTTTCTGCACCCACCTTTGAAGCAGCGATCGGGGGTGGCGTGTAATGAGTACCACACAAGCATCTTCCAAGTTCATTAAAGTCAGCGAAACCAACCCATGCCCTCTCTGCGGTAAATCAGATTGGTGCAAAGTATCGCCAGACAGTTCGGTTGTGATGTGCGGGCGCACGGGTACCGCACCGACTGGATGGAAACGGATCAAGGAGACAACAGACGGGCAAGGGATTTATAAGCTAGAAACCGAAAACAATTTTCAGCAACAAGTCAGTGGTCGCCGCCCAGTAAAGCGCACCAGAAAATCAAAACCCGCCTTAGTTCCGCCCGTTCCGCTCGGCTTAAAACTTGCCCCCGTTGAAAATGCCACAGTACCAGAGCGCGAGCCGATATCAGATACACTCTGGGCGATCGTCAAAAAAGAAATTCTCAAAAAAACACCGGGAATAAATCGGGAGGATGTCTGGCAGATTGCCTACTCCTACGGCGACGACAAAACCGTATACAGGGCGGAATGGGCGGACGAAACCAGCGCTAAGGGATACCGAAAAACCTACCGTCAAAGTCATATTGACGACGGGTTGCTCAAGTGGGAGAAAGGCAAAGCAATCTGGAATGCCTATCGGATCGACGAAGTGTTAGGGATTCTTGACAATGTACCCATCAACGAACCTGTTGTTCCGTTGATGGTTGAAGGGGAGCCCAATGTCGAACTTGCCAGATCCCACGGCATGGCCGCCATCACGTTGCAAGGTTCAAACTGGACTGAGGAGCAAATCACAGCAGTAGTCAAGGAACTTCAAAGGCTCAACTGTCGAGCGCTGCCTTATCTGTACGACAACGACGACATCGGCCGTGCCAAAGCCAATAAAATCAAAGCCGCGTGTTCACGCCTGCAATTCCCTTGCATCCTGATTGACCCAGTTTCTATATTTCCAGATATCCCAGAAAAAGGCGACATCAAGGAAATTTTGATTGAGATGAGCGTGGAAGAATTCATCCGGCGCATCGAGGCGGAATTGCATTCGCGCGCAGTACAAGATAAAGAGCATCAGCAAAATCTGGCGCAAGGCGACTCCGACGGCAGCAAGAAATCCGACAAGCCGCCACTGCCGCAGATTATTGGAGGGTGGTTTGCCGAAGACTTGCGGGAACGGCTTCTCTACTCTGACCAACACCAATCTTGGATGAGCTACGAACTCAAACATAAGGGAGTTTGGACGGCGGTCGGCGATAATTACGTCCTGTGCGCGATCGAAACAATGTGCCGTAACCGGGGAATTTACCCAAACAATTCCTATGTCTCAAATGTTTTGGGGACAATGAAGCGGATTTTATTCTGCCTAGAGTGGACGGAGCGCCCGTCGAACGAGCTGCTGCCATTTGAAGATGGCGTACTCTTCATTGAAAGCAGTCTTTTTCAAGATCACGCCCCCGGTTTCCGCCTAACTTGGTCGCTCCCCCGCCAGTTCAGAGGTAGCGCGGTGAATATTAATGGGTGGGGTTCGATCGCCAGTTGGCTAGACGAAGCTACTGAGGGAAACAACCGGAAAAAGGAAATTTTGCTAGCGTTTGCCGCCGCCAGTCTGCGCGGAATGGCAAATTTGCAAAAATTTCTGATGTTGACAGGACCGGGCGGTACGGGGAAAGGCGTTTTTAGCCAACTATTAACGATGGTGCTTGGCGAACGCAATACTTGGATCGGTAATTTGGAGGATTTGAGCAAAGCCGATCGTATTGCCGAACTCCAAACTAAAAGGCTAGCGCTTTTTGACGACCAAGAGAAGTATATGGGGAACCTTTCAAATTTTCGATCGCTCACCGGTGGCGGTCAAATTAGTGGGCGGAAACTGTACAAAGATCCAATTAATTTCCACTTCAACGGTCTGGCGCTTATCACTGCCAACCAGCCGTGTTTCCCTGCTAGTGGTATTTCTTGGTTGAAGCGGCGAATTATTCAAGAGGAGTTCCGACACCACCCGAGCAGACCCAACGTTTACTTGCAAAAACAACTAGAGCCAGAGTTAAGTGCATTTACTCAATATTTGCTGTCGATTCCGGTTGCTGAGATTGAGCGAATCTTATCGCCAGAATCTACGGGGCTAAACCTGACTTTTTGGGAGGATCGGATTCAGGCTGACCCGCTGGCATCTTGGATTAATGACCATATCATTCACGAGACCGGAGCGTTCACGGCGATCGGCAGCGACAAAGACGAATGGAAGGAGGGCGACTATGACCCGACTAAATCGACCTTATTTGGTGGCTACAATCTCACCTGTCGCCAAGGCAACAGCATTCCGTTGAGCAAAAACAAATTTTCCGCAAACTTGGTGGAACTATGCCAAAGCGTTTTAGGCTGGCGGGATGTCGCGAAAATTCGGAAAGGAGACGCTCGATACATTGTTGGTATTCGGTTTCGGACTGCTGCCGACAGCGCGATTCTGCCTCTGGATCAAGCGTTGAGTGACGACGAGCGTCAGCACGATGTCAACCTCAATGACAACCTTAAACCTATACAGGATATGGGTTGTGCTGACCTTGATGACTTACTCTCAAAATTTTTAGAAAAAAATACATCAACTGAAGAGTTAGTGCAAAAAATGAATTTTCAATCAGAGTCGTCAACCGCTGATCTATTTATAGAAAAGTCTGGAGACTCCGACGCCAACGTCAGCACAAGCCATACACAGCAAGGAAATGGGTCAACATTAGAGTCGTCATCTACGTTGTCAACTGGGTCGTCACAGTCAAGATTATTGCTGCTGCAAGAATATGCTCAGCGCATTATGGAGGCGATCGGGTTTCAATCCCCGGCTGTTGGGCGCGCGATTGCTGGAGATATTCAAAGGTCTCTAGTCGCCAAGGATATTGCTGAATCTGAGTTAGTAGAATTAGTTGGAACTGAGACTTACCAAGCATTTACCGCTCTTCGAGCGCTGACTGACAATGAGGTCGATTTGGTTGAGATTGTTCAGTCAGCGCTCGCAAGCAATGACGCGGAGACAGCAAAAGATGTTTTGATTTCGCTCAAAGAGGTTTGTGATTCTGGTGCTGCCTCACGGCAGAAAATTTGGAACTCCGGTTTAACCGAATCTGAACGGGCGGCGTTTAGTGCGCTGATTCAGTAGGTGCGGTTGCGGGCGATCGATCGGCTACCAGTCACCGGCCGCGGCCACGGCAGAATTTACCCGGTTCTTGCGGATTGCCGAATGAACCAGGCGTGAGGCTTGAGAGAAGCCGCCACCAAAAAAATTAGCTGATTTTTTGTGTGCGCTAAAGTCAGGCATTTGCAGTATAAAGTCAGGCGGAAAGCAGTATAAAATCAGTGAGATTACAGGCATTTGCAGGGGCTGCACTTTACCTGCAAATGCCTGTAAATATCCTGCAAATGCCTGCAATTTCCTGCCAAATTACTGCTTTTTTGTGTCGAGCGTACATTTGCCTGTTGAGGCTGGTTTTGGCTGTTCTTTGTTAGTAGCAAGCAATGTTTTTGTGATCACAAACCTGACTTTTACGTGCAGAAACAAAAACGATGCACCCTTATGAATGGGGAATCCTAAGTGCAAGATGATCGCGCTCTTGCTGGCTATCGAACGAACGATTCCCTCGCCATCATCGACATTAGCAGGCTGCAAAATCGCAAACAGGATAGCGGGCGCGCGAAAGCTCTTGGCGTCCGCCGCCAATGCCAAACTGCACCAACTCGAATGCGTCGTGGGATGCCCTGCTTGATCGTAAAGGCGGCTGCCCTGTACACCAACTGGCTCGCTCCTGGCTTCAATATTGACTCACGCGAGCGTCAAGCACAGTTCTATCCAAGTCCAAACTGCCCCCGCCCGATTTTCGAGCCAAGGCTTTCGAAAGTGACCGTGAGCTAACTTCAACTCCCAACAATTCCTATGGCACTTTTGCAAAAACCATAAAAACCATAAATTGATCATTTTTACCCCCCTATAACGTCTATTTGACATGGCTTGCTATGCGACTAGCACACTAACTAGGAGGATTCAAGAGGTGTCGGAGTACAAAAAATCCATTAAAAAGCAGCGAAACTTAATTTAACTTAATTAAATTTTGGGAATTTTGGAGGAAATATTAGGAAATATTAGGGACAAGTAGGAGATATTAGGAAATAAGAGGAAATAATAGGAAATATAAGGGTTAAAATATAAAGATTTTTATTGCCTTCAGTAACAATTGTGGTGTTATTTCTTCTTACAAAAAGTTGCACCCTCTGTGTGGAGGATGCAACTCATGCTTTTTGTTAGCAGGCATTACTTCTTAGAAGAACCTGACCTTTGTAGTAGTCGTAACATCACTGGCATTAGTACCTGAATCAGCGAGGCAACAGAGCAGATGAAGATAGCGATCGCTCTGCATGAGCATTCTGGCAGCCCGAAAAAAATACTCTTCCACTTCACTTCTCTTATACAAAAGTGCGTTAGCACTGCATTCAATAAAGCCAAACAAACTCAACTGCAACTCTTGCTAGAAAAACGCTACCGCTATTGTTCCGATACATTAATATGCAATAGCTGAATGGCTATCACAAGGCGGCAATCTTTTAGGCAGCCTTAACAGCCTATTCAATTAGTTCGACTTGCTCAATTGTGAAAGTACAGCGTTTGCTGTTAAATTGTTAAATAAATCTTAAGCGTACCGGGACAGGAAAAAACCTCAAAATTAACTTTTTTGGACTGGCTTTTCATGATTTTTTTTGCATAAATTAGAGTTTTTGTGAGTTTTCATGAGTAAAACTATGCAAGCTCAGCTTGAATTATTAGCTGAAGTCGAGGCAGTATTTGCAACAATAAACTCAAAAATGTGCAAATTTATGCAAATTTATGCGGCTCTCTGGAACTTACGGTGATATTTTTATCTAATTAGAAAAGCAAGCTAATACACGATCTCGAAAATTGTCAAAATTAGAAAAGCCATATCCTTGTCGCATAATCAACTTAATTCGATTATTTA
>Ga0247770_1001587_pt1 | contig 16707 bp, 8 predicted proteins | sample UWRJL136409B6_FD_179943 | JGI IMG/M metagenome (GOLD analysis project Ga0247770, IMG submission 179943) | Plant litter microbial communities from Arlington Agricultural Research Station in Wisconsin, United States - UWRJ-L136-409B-6 | ecosystem: Environmental > Terrestrial > Plant litter >... | reverse complement strand
TCTCACCCACAAGACGAACAAGTTGTCATCTAACAAGGGATTAAAGTGCGAACTCAATCCATATTGGATTACCTTATTAGAGCCTGAATTCCCCCCATTTCTGGGTTTCTTCAGAACGAAACGCACGGAAGCCTTAGAGGTATATGATTCTTCGGTTTCCACAAACCGAATCCCGTACTGTTCGCATAACTGAGCAATACGGGATTTTAGCCGGCTAGTTGGAATCTGAACAAAATTTTGATTAGTTTTAGATCCCAAATTAATACCATTTTTCAGTCCAGCATTCCAGCCGAATACTACAGTGCCAATTTTATTGAGCCAGCAATGATTTATTACTTTTCGAGCTGCTTTGTTGACAGCATCTCGCATGGTGCGATGGCGATTCTCAGTTAAACGCTCCAATCGCTTTGACCAGTAACCATTCGTTTTCCCTTCCATTAAAAACGCAACACGCTTGTTATATCCTTGATTGATGGACTTCAGATGTCGTCCGTCAATTATTAAGCTAGTCCCCACATTGCTGATACAAGTCAACCAATTGTTCATCCCGTGGTCTATCATCAAGGCATTGGATTGATCTACCTCTACTTGGACATCTTTCGATTTGTAAATCAACTCTAAATAGAAGGAACCGTTTCGAGGTAAAATCCTATATTCTCTGATTGCTTTGTAGTCTAAGTTGGTAGGCATAGGGAGATAGAAAGCATCCAAGCCGAACCAAGTTTTAACTTTGCTGCCCAATGGAAATCTCAGTAGTCCATCCTTAAGCCGGACAGAGCGACCTGTATAAGTCACTAAAGCTAGACCACCTTGTCGATAATTTGGCAATCTGGGTCTTTGAGTTACAGTGCCTTTGCCAATTCCTCTCAGTAGTCCAATGTAGGATTTGAAAGACTCAGCGACGGTAGTTAAAATCTGTTGGGCGGTATCCGAATAAAATGCTTTGTAATGCAAGTTTTGGTTTTCTGTACCAAGCACTTTGTGCAACTGGGCCATACTCGGTATCTTCCCTGTCTTAAAGTACATTTGACGAGCATAATATATTCCGCAATTTGTCAACTTCGATGACTCGCTGCAAAGGAATTCTAGAATTGCTTTTAAGTCTTTAGTTAGGCTGATTAAATTCTGTTGACATCCAAACATATTCTCTTTCCTCCTTGTTCCAGTATACTAGCATAGTAGGATTTCATTCTATCAACAATAAACAAGATAATTCTGTTTGTATTCACGATTTGACCCGTGCTGTAGATCGATCTACAGCACGGGTCAAATCTGTCGTAGCCTATCTTCTGCTATGAAGGAATTAATTGAACACAAAAATGTTAGGCGACGGTCGTCGCTGCCGCTTTCCTCCCCATGTCTAAAGCTAGGGGCTTCTCGCTCGTTTTTTGGTGACTACAATGGGCGATCGCCTGAATTCTGAAACTACCAGTAGCAGGGTGCGCCGGGCCGCGCACCTTACCACTAATTCAAAACTCACAACTATTTCCCTAGCCCGTATTCCGCATCCCCGCAGCAATTCCATTAATCGTCAACAGAGCTCCCCGCAACAATTCACCCTTGCTGTAACGCGAGTGAATCACCCCCGGAATCCCGCTACTACCGTGCTGCCGCAAGCGTTTCAGCAGCGAAACCTGCAACAAACCCAAAGGCACAATCGTCGCATTTCGCAACTGCACCGAACGCTGCAATGCCGGATCTTCGTCCAACAAACGTTGGTGTCCGGTAATAGTTAAAACCAAATCGCGAATCAAGTGAAATTCGGCAGCAATTTGATCGAATAAAGCCTTAAAACGCTCCCTGTCTGCCGGCAAAGCTAACTCGTGCACATAGTGTTCTGCAATCTGCAAATCCACCTTAGATAAAGTCATTTCCACCTTAGAAATTACCATTCTAAAAAACGGCCATTTCAAGTAGAAATACTGCAAAAGTTTCATGTGCTCTTCCGGTTCCTCCAGCAAAAACTCTTGCAAAGCTGTGCCGACACCGTACCAAGAAGGAAGTAAAAAGCGGCTTTGAGTCCAGCTAAACACCCACGGAATTGCTCGCAAACCGCTGATGTCTTTTTTGCCACCGCGACGGGCGGGGCGAGAACTAATCTGCAACTGGCTGATTTCTTGAATGGGGGTAACTTGGTGGAAGAAATCGACTAAATCCGGCTGTTCGTAGATTAAATGGCGGTAGTGCGATCGCGATCGCGCCGACAACTCCTCCATAATCTCATTCCAAGGGTCGATGCCATCAAAACCAGTGTGCAGCAAACTAGCTTGAATTACCGCTGCCGTCACAGTTTCCAAATTGTAAAGCGCCAACTCCGGCAAAGAATATTTAGAAGCCAAAACCTCGCCTTGTTCGGTAATCTTAATTCGCCCGTTAATACTCTTTCCAGGCTGAGCCAAAATTGCCTTGTAAGCAGGCCCGCCGCCGCGCCCTACAGAACCGCCTCGGCCGTGAAAAATCCGCAACTCTACATTGTATTTTTCCGCAACCACTTGCAAAGCCTTTTGAGCTTTGTGGATTTCCCAATTGCTGCTGAGGAAACCCGAATCTTTATTGCTATCGGAATAGCCCAGCATCACCTCTTGCAATTTGAGAGTGTCGATTGGACATTGGATATTTTCTTCGCTTTTTTCCGCTATTTCCTGCGCATATCCTCCTGTTAGCAAAGCTCGATAAAGTGGCAAATCAAATATTTGCTGCATTACTTCCGGCGCTTTTTTCAAATCTTCCACCGTTTCAAACAGGGGAACTACTTGAAAGCTGCTAGTTCCTGTCGCCGGGTCGTAAAGTCCTGCTTCTTTTGCTAACAGCAAAACCGCCAGTAAATCGCTGACATCGTGGCTCATGCTGATGACGTAAGTTTCGCAAATTTCTCGACCAAACTCCTGCTGCATTTGCCGCAATATTCGGAAGGTATTAATCGTCTCGCAAGTTTTGGGAGAAAAGGGCAATTCTGCTGGAATTAAAGGGCGGCGAGTTTGCAGTTCAGTTGCGAGCCAAATAATTCGATCGCATTCCGACATTTGATTGTATGACTTGGGCAAAATTTGCAAGTATTCAGCAATTTCGCTCAAAGCGTCGGAGTGTACTGTTGACTCTTGGCGGATATCTAGGTAAGCCAAATTAAATCCGTAAATTTCTACTTGGCAGAGCAGATTTTCCAAGTCCCGACAGCTCAAACCTGTTTCCACTAAATTGTGCTCGATGAGCTGCAGCTCGGTCAAAAACTCAGCGCCCGATCGATAAAGGCCGGTCATTCCGGGATTTTCTGACAAAGCTTCGCGTTCCCGCTGCAACTCGTCTCCTTTGTAGAGCCGCCAATTGCGATCGCGCGTATTTTCCAGTCGCTGCTGCACGTAGGCCAGCTTCAACCGATAAGGTTCTTGGCGGTAGCGGATCGCCCACTGTTCGTAAACATCGGGAAATTCCGATCTGTCGCGATCGAGAGATTCGAGCAATTCCGGCAGCACGTCGCTCCAGTGCAGGGACAAACTCAAAAGTTCGTTCAGCCGCTTCACCGCGCCGATGTACTTCTCTAGCACCAAGTGGCGCTGATAGCAAGCCGTTTGCCAAGTAACTTTCGGAGTCACAGAAGGGTTGCCATCCCTGTCCGATCCCACCCAAGAACCGAACTTGCAAAAATTGTAACTCGGCGGTTTCAGATAAGGATAAGAAGCGTGGAGCGCTTGCTTTAAGCGGTGGTAGAGTTCGGGAATAGCATCAAACAGAACTTCCTCGAAGTAGTGGAGAGTGTATTCCACCTCGTCAAGCACAGTCGGCTTGAATTGGTGCAGTTCGTCAGTGCGCCACCAGAGGCGAATTTCTTCCATCAGTTGCTCTTGGAGAGCGGCCGCTTCCCAGCAAGACACCGGGTAGGGGCTTTGAGAGTCGGTCCCGATCGCCTGAAATTTCTCGTCAACTTGGTCTAGCTGTTGGAGAATCTTCGCCATTCGCCGCTGCTTGGTGCGGATGGTGTGGCGGACAATTTCCGTCGGGTGAGCGGTGAATACTAAGCGGATGTCCAACTGATCGATCAAGCGCTGGATTTGCTGGCTTGGCACGTTCAAGCGCTGCAGCATCGGGAACAGTTGGTGAAAAGTTCCGGCATCTCGGGCGATCGTCTCGCTGCTGTCTGCCTTGCTCAGAGTTGCTTGGGCGGGACCTGGGCCTTCCCTGTGGCGCGGGCGATCGGGGGCATCCGTTGCTTGTCCGGGCAGCTTAGAAAACATCCGCCCACCAGCGTCGTTGCTGCTAGCGTAAGCTAGCTGTTGGTCTCGCTGTTCGTAGTGCTGTTCGACAATGTTGATCAACTGGAAATACAGTGCAAAAGCCCGAGCCGCGCGGATTGCGGCGTTGAGGTCGAGCTTTTCGATTAGCTGTACCACATTCGACTCGTGAAACTGAGTGGCTTGTCCCTCGGCGGAATTGACCGATCGCATTTGTTGGAGCAAATCCACCAATTCCTGCCCGCACTCCTGTCGCAGCACCGATTCCCACAAGTCCTCTACTACTTTGAGGCGATTGCGCAGAAACAGGTCTGATTTTGAGTAAGCGGGAAAATGGGAAATAGATGTTGCTTCAATAGCCTGTTCTGAAGACTGGAGGACTGAACTCATCGGGCTGTTCCTCTATAGCTGCGGGTGTCAAGAAAATTGTATTGTTTAGTTTCGCCTAAAACACTTTTGTTTGCAGTCAAATTTGAGACAACTTATTACAAAGTAGAAAGTAAAAGGCACTTATTTACAAAGTATAAGGAAAGACCAATTCTCACAGCACGGATTGTACCGATTGTCAAGCTTTTAGGTCAGTTGACTGGCGATTTGAGATTTTAGACGATCGGCGTGAGACGTTCGGCGAGCGATCGCGACTCGACGCGATCGCGCCCTTACGATTTGAGATTTACTTCAAAGATGAATCTGGGATCTTGAACTAGGGTCGAAAATTTTGATCTCTCCACGACAGAAGTCGGGGGCTGGTATTTGTTTTTGGGCGGGGTCAAAAAAATTAACTTCTAGCTGCAGCATCCGGACTTGGGCCTTCTATTCCTGTGATTGAGGAAAGTTGAGCACGGGGAGGCGCGATCCCCGAAAGACTTCTTCGCTTTCAATGCCGATCGACGCAACAAACTCAGCAGCCGCCCCGGCCACCACCAACCCGCCCAGCATGGGTAAAGCGACCAAGCTCAATAAAATGTCTGAGGGAACGGGCAACTTTGGACTGTTATGTGTTTGATTTTTGAGCAAGTCTTGGTTTTCCGACGGCATAAATTCCTCCTGTGTCAATCCGTACTCGTCAGTTTACAAGGCAATTGACACTCCCGGGCGTGAACGCACGGGGATTCTTTAATCTATGAGCCGACTTGCTGAGGCAGGATTTCTCCAACAACAGTAGAGGTCAACTCTCCTAAAGCGTTGCTTGGTTCAAGACCAAAGGTTCCGACGTGCCCCGCCGTACCCAATCCTCGACTAAGGATATTCCTAGCTGCGTTTTCATCTCTATCCATTACACATCCACATTTACAAATATGTGTTCTCGTGGATAGCGTTTTCTTCACAATTTCACCGCATTTAGAGCATTCTTGGCTTGTGTACTGTGGGTTCACCACAACCGTAATCTTTCCAAATACTTTACCGAAGTATTCAAGCCAAACACGAAATTGATACCAAGATGCGTCATTAATAGACTTAGCTAGACAATAATTTTTCACCATATTTTTGATTCTCAAATCTTCGTAAGCGACTACATCGTTTGATGAGATTACGCACCGTGCAAGTTTTATTGCATGGTCTTTACGCTGCCTACTTATTTTGAGATGGCGTTTGCCTAGAATCTGCCTAGCTTTGCCCCTATTCTTTGAACCTCTTACTTTCCTGGAGACACGACGTGCTGAACGCTTAATAACTTTTTCACTTTTGATCAGGAACTTCGGATTTTCAACCGTAACTCCGTTTGAATCGGTGTAATATTCCTTTAGCCCCACGTCTAATCCGATGGTAGTACCGGAGGGTCCTGTGTTTTCTTTTCGATCGACATCGACACAGAATTGGACGTATACGCCATCCGCACGTTTTACCAATCTCACCCGTTTGATTTGACTGATTTGGTAGAAGTGCAAGTCACGTGTGCCTTTTAGTTTTAATCGTCCAATCCCTTTTTTGTCGATAAAGTTGATTGATTTCCGATCGTCCGCAAGTTTCCATCCACTGGTTTTGTACTCAACAGAGCGGCAGTTTTTCTGAAACTGTGGATAACCTTTTTTACCAGCAATCCCTTTCTTGCAGTTATCATAAAATCGGGAGATAGCAGACCATGCTCGTTCTGCACTGGCTTGTCTTGCCATTGAGTTGAGTTCGTCAGCAAAGGTCAAGTCGCGAGCTAGTACAGCACAGTATTTATTTAAGTCGTATCGACCCACTTTTTTGTTATCCATCCAATAGCGCAAACAGCTATTGCGGACAAATTTAGCGGTACGAATTGCTTCCTCCACTGCATTGAACTGATTCTGTTTGCCGTAGGCTTTAAACTCAAAAACTAGCATGGCTTTACCTCCTGTCTTTATGTTAGATCGTTTGACATAAGACTGCTCCTTAAAGTAAAGAAAGTTTACAGTATAACTCGTATTGCTGATGAAGCAAGGATTTGACTGGGAGACTAAGAGTCTCCCGCGATCACCCGTCCGTGGACCCAAGTCACAGGGTTTTGGGCTTATTTCCTATAAAATCGCGATGCTCCCCGAATCAGATCGATCGTGCGACTGTCTCCGCGGAGCAGGGCGAAACCACAGCACTAAAGTCGGAAAATAATAGACATTTCCAGAAAAGCCAGTCTTGAACAGGCAGGATGCCTGTTCCACAAGAATTATGAGAGAGGTTTAATTATTATTCGGATGGAAACGGAAACGATATGACTAATGACGAATAACTTTTTGCTTGGCTTAATTTGAACCTATCTGTGCCAAAATGTCGAGGTATTATCAACACAGTGTTCCCCAACGGCTCGAAGCCGAGGGGATACAAGACCTGACAGTAAGTCCAGCAAGGCTTAAACCTGACCAAACGGTTAGACTCGGCAAATAAAATAATTGTCTGTAAAATTTGTAACTGTGCTATTTCTAGAAAACACAACCAGCTTTGGCAAAATTTAGAGTTTCATGTTGAAGGCGAACGGGAGCATATTGGCAGACAATCGATCGACCGCCTCGCAGTGGGCCGGGGAAGCTTTAGGGCTTCCCGAAGTTCAAGTACAAGCGCGTTTGCGGGGAAATCACCTGCACATTTTGTGCGAAGCAGCGCAGTGTCCGTCTCAAGAATTGGTGACGGCGAGATTTACTCTTGCGATCAAACAAACTGATTTAACGCGACTGCTGCCCGATCGACCTAAAATTTACCAGTTGTTTCTGTGCGGTCGCAAACTCGGTTCCCGACAAAATGACTGGACAGTCCGACTCGATTGCAGCAGTCCTGGGCGACAGCAACAGCCACAGCAACCGCAACCAAAAGTTGCCGAAGAGCCGCCGCCAGCGAGTCCCCCCGACGGCGAACCGCCAGATCGCCCTAAAAGAGGCGGATTATTCGGCAAATTTAATAATGAAAACCGCAAACTCAAACAGACACAAAAACCGGTAGAAACATCGGCCCAGGCGCCGCAAGTACGGGAAGAACTGGATTTTGACGCCGAAAGTCTGCCCATCGCCAAACGGATTCAATACCCAGAAGTTTTTGAAACTTCCCCCGTGACGATCGACACAGCGGCTGCTGCGACGCGGTTCGCTGTTAATTCCGCCGTTCCCCCGCAGCCTGTGGCCAACCGTGGCGGGGTGGCTTTGATTGAATCCCCCGAAGCCGACTCAGGCGAGGGCGATCGCGCTGGAACATTGACGGTTTCGCCGGAAACTTTGGCGCGCCAAGGCTATCCAGAGGCGATCGCCAGCTATCTCAGCGAAATCCTCGGGCCGATGGGAGTTTCGGTGAAAGTAAGCATTCGCGAAAAAGAACTCAAAAGCAGCCGGGAAACCCTGCCGCCTCAGGCGCCAGAAAATATCAAGCCCAAGGAACGCCGGCTGCTGGTGGTGTGCGAGTCAGCTTACAGCCCCGACCCCTCCTTGCTGGCAGAACCCATCGCCAGCAGGCTGCGGAAACTACAACTAGAGGATTTCCGGGAAGCAGTGATCTGCAGCCAAGTGAGCGGCGAAGCGAAGGCGGACTGGCTGCTGCGGGTGGATTTGACTTCGCCGGACAAAATTCTCAAGGAATGGGCCAGGTGGGGAGACGTGCCTGCGATCGCCAAACTGCTAAACCAACACTTGGCAGCATCGAGAGTCGAAGTGCGGGCCACCCTCAAAGAAGCAACCCTCCACCTGTTTTGCAGCAAAACTGCCAAAAAAGGACAAAAGCCTAAACGGCAAGAATACCCCGATCGGCAGCACACCACCGACACGATCGCCCCTTTGTTAGCCTCCTTCGCGCCCCAAGGCCTCCGCGCAGCTACTATCTACGGCGTAGAACCAGCCAGCGGCCAAGAGGCGAATCCCGAGTCGCCGGTGTGGATAGACTGGGTGGACTTGCCTGCCGCCCACCACCCCGACTTGGCGGCGAGCGCCAGAACGCTGGCTGCAGAGGGCGACCAATTGGCTCTGACTTTTTTATTGAACAGGTTGCTAAACCCCAGTCTCAGACGCAAGCTGGAAACTGGAGGGATTCGGGCTGTCGTGCTGCAAAAAGCCGACGTGCTGCACGTCATGACAGAAGCTCTGACTTGCCCTTCTCAGTCGAAGGTAGGGCCGCCGGTGGCTAAATTCTTGCGGCAGTTACAAATCCCGGAAGTGGCAGGGGTGCGAGTCTACGGGCGCCGCGCCGGCCAGAAACAGCCCCTGTGGCGCTACGCAATTGACCTGAGAACGGCGGTTGACGAGGAATCAGCGGCGGCACCCGCACCGGCTCCCTCGCAACTGGCTGTCTTGGAAAAGGAACCAGTGCCGGAGTTTGCGCCGGCCGAGGATGGGAGTTTTTCGGGTTTGGGCGAGAATTTGGTGTTCGATGCGCCCGTACCCAACTCCTGGCGGCCCCGCTTCAAAATCAGACTCCCCGGATACAATCTGGGCGAGCAGTTAGTTCAAGCCGCAGTGCAACCGCTTGTCGCTTCGGGTTTGTTTGTTCCCAACGATGGTTTGTCAACAAATGCTGCCGAACCCGGGGGCGTGAGAGCCGATCGCGCCGTCAGCATGGCTTTGATTTGGGCGATCGCCGGCTGTCTGCTGACATTCAATACCGATTGGCTCCTGGGTCTATTTCTGCAATCTGCGACGGTCAGTCAAGCTCCTACCGTCTCAGAAGTTTGCAGCGACCAAAATTGTCAAAATCCCTCCCCCAAGGCTTTGGGCGACGTTCCAGCCCCAGGGACGAACGAAACCCCCGACCCCGTTCCCCCTTCTTCTGAGGTGAATTTGCCTCAAATTCCGTTGCAGCCGTTGCCCGAAGCGAACGGGGAAGAGGCTTTCAATGGCTCAGGGTTTACGAAACCGGGAAATACTAGCATTCCTGTAGCTGATGTTTCTGCTGCACCCGTGTTCCCGACTTTGAGGAGCCAGCAGCTTGACGAGCAGATAGCGCGCTATCAAGAGTACATCCACCTGCACAAAAAACCGCCGGATATTTTAATTGTCGGTAGTTCGAGGGCGCTGCGGGGCATCGACCCAGCGGTTTTAGAAACAGCTTTGGCAGCTTCGGGCTACCCGGGACTGAGGGCTTACAATTTTGGGGTTAATGGAGCTACTCTCCAGGTTGTAGATTCGCTCATTCGCCGGATTTTGCCGCCGCAACAATTGCCAAAATTGCTGGTGTTGGCGGATGGGGCGAGGGCTCTCAACAGCGGGCGACCGGATTTGACTTTTAGCGCGATCGCTTCTTCGGAAGGTTACAGGCAATTGTCCCGGGGTAGTTTTCTGATCCGCACCAATGAATTAGATGCCGAAGGATCGAATCCGAGTGCAAAAAATCCGGTGGCGACTGTCACTGAATTGGTGCAGAATTTGGAACAAGCTCAAGCTAACGTTCAACAATTGGTGAGCCAAAAGTTGGTGGAGGGTTCTGCAACTTACAAAAAGCGCGATCGGCTTAAAGGGTTTTTGCGATCGATCGCCAATCCATCAGCCCCTGTTGCAACCGAGATTCCCCAAACCGCAGCCCTGGGTCAACAAACAACTGAAAATGCCCAGCCAACTGCTGCGGGTAAACCACCCAGTCAGTTTGAACCAAACGGCTTTTTGCCGATCGATATACGCTTCAATCCCGATACTTACTTTCAGAGCCACCCGAAAGTATCTGGCTACTACGACTCCGACTATCAAGATTTTAAATTGATAGGCGAACAAACTGTAGCACTCAAAAATCTGATCGAATTTACCAAGGTTCGCAACATCAATCTCGTGTTTGTCAATATGCCTTTGACTGAAGATTATTTAGACCCGGTGCGGACAGGTTACGAACAAGAATTCCGGCAATATATGCAAGAATTAGCAGCTCAAAGCGGACTAATTTTCCTAGATAAAAGTTTATTGTGGCCCCAGGCGCGGGAATCTTTTTCCGACCCCAGCCACCTCAACCGTTACGGTGCTGTTGCAGTTTCTAAGCGGTTGGCTCAAGATCCCATGATTCCCTGGCCGGCGAAACAATAGTTTTGACTTTTGAGTTTTGAGTTATTTTAGCTAAACAGACGGGAATCCCCACACTATATCCCTTCGATTAGTGTGGGATGAAAGGCGCGTTTCCCTGTGGATTCCACCCGTTAACCAATTCAAAACTATGTTTTGAGCGGTGAGCGGGTGGATGACGACATCAAAGCACAACAAGTATCTTTATTCAATAAGCCAATCTTGTTATTCGATATAATTATTTAATTGCTTGACACGGTATAGCATTTTCTGATATTTTTGTACTAAATAAATGCGTAAAGGTCGTAGCGCGATGAAGACAACATACCAGTATCAATTTTATCCCGACACCAATCAGAAACTATCTCTTAACCACTGGTTGAGAATTTGCCGTTATTGGTACAATCGCCAGCTAGGAGATCGTTTTGATTGGTGGGAGAGAAACCGCACTACTGTGAATGCTTGTCCATTGATCGCCAGTATCTCTGCACCCAGGGAAAAACCCAACTACTACTCGCAAAAGCAACAATTGCCCGTCCTCAAGAAAGACTTAGTAAAAGTTTTTCATAGTGGCGAATTGTTGGACTTCAAGCAGCTCGATTCAACCATCCTGCAAGATGTTTCTAAGCGAGTAGATAAAGCCTTTGAGCGGTTTATAAGAGGGGACAGTAAGGGTGGAAAATCGGGCAAACCCCGATTCAAGACTGAAGCGGATTATCGGACGATGACTTTTTCTACGGCTAACAACGATTGGATTAAATTGGTTCGCAAGAATTGGATTTATATTCGATTACCGAAGTTAGGCGTTGTAAAAGTTCGGAGGCACCGCTCAATTCCTGATGGATTTACCATTAAGCAAGCTAGTGTTACTAGGAAGGTTGATGGTTGGTTTATTCAATTAATGCTTGAGGACTCTTCTGTTCCTAATTTTACACCTGACAAAAATAGCCCAAGTTGGGATAACTCAATGGGCTTAGATGCAGTGCTACACGAAGATGTCTATTTGGCAACGTCGTCAGGCCAGAAGCTACCCTCATTGAAACCACTTCGCAAAAATCAAGCCAAGTTAGACCGTATTTCAACGAAGCGGAACAAGCGGAAACATGGCTCTAAAGCTAGACGCAAATTAGCCAAAAAAGAAGCTAAACAGCACCAAAAACTAGCTCGAACTCGTCAAGATTTCCACTATAAGACGGCTCACGAATTAGTACGGTCAGGAGCTAAATTCTTTTTTCACGAAGACTTGAATTTAAAGGGCTTAACAAAGCGGAACAAAGTTAAGCAAAATGATGAAAGAACTTACCTTCCAAACGGTCAATCAGCCAAATCAGGACTGAACAAGTCTTGGTTGGACGCTGCGTTTGGTCAATTTTTTAAGACGCTGGAATACATAGCAGAAAAAGCTGGATCAGTTGTCATAGAGCAAAAACCCGCTTATACCTCAATGATTCTCAGTTATCGGAACGAAATTATTTTCACCGATTGTGGTCTTCGACATTATTGGGATAAGCAATATTCTTTAATGGTCGATCGTGATATTAACGCCGCGATCAATTTAAAGAAACTGGGGTTGGACATTTTCCCCAGTATAAAATACCGTGGCGGGAATCTTTCTATAGTAGGAACTATAGACGACAGTACCGCGAAGGAAATTTTGCACACCCTTCGTCGGGCTGCAAAGACGCCTACACCAATGGTGACAGCTTGTGTTGGTGTAGGAGTATGTCACAAGTTAAAGGATCCCAGCGTTGCGAGTGCGGCGCGGCTATCTCAAAACAATTCTTTCCTGCGGCTGGATACTGAAAATGAAAAGATTAATATTTCCTGAAAATAGTAAAAATACACAGAAAAAAAGTGCCAGAAAAAATCTGCCTGTGATATTTTTTATATTATCTTTAGCATTTTTCTGTGGGAGTTTGTATAAAGGTTTCTTTTTACCTTTAGCTTTATCATCTCCGGCGCCCAGCTACGAACAAAGTAGCGAACAGCAAACTCTGGCACCCTTTGAACAGGTTGTCCAAGACGCACAAAAGTTAGAGGGATTATTTACCCTTTACCGCAATCAAGCAACTAATAAAGTTTATCTGGAAATTACACCGCAACAACTCGACAAAAAGTTCCTGTGTTTCGTGACATTGGCATCGGGTTTGGGGGAAGCGGGCATTTTGAGCGGAATGCCGATCGGCGATTTCTTGTTTCAACTGCGCCGAGTCCAAAATAACGTGCAGTTTGTAATACCAAATATCAATTTTCGCACCAGTCCGGGCGACCCACAAGCTGGTTCGGTGGAAAGAGCATTTAGCGAGTCGATTCTCTATTCTTTGCCGCTCAAAAGCATTCATCCGGAAAGAAAAACTCTGCTGATCGATTTAGGCGATTTGCTGATGAGCGAAAAGCGCGATTTACCAGGGGTAAAGGCAATTTTGCCGATGATTTTGGGCGCTTCTTACTCGATCGATGAAGACAAGTCTTATTTTAAAGATGTTAAAGCGTTTCCGCTGAATGTAGAAATTGCTTCTATTTACGGTTTTTCGAGCGATAATGACAGTGAACTTAACTATTTACCTTCGATTCCTGACAGTCGGGCTTTTGACCTCCGCATTCACTACAGTTTCTCGGAAGTGCCACTAAATAACGGCTACCGCCCGAGACTTGCGGACGAGCGAGTGGGCTATTTTCTTACAGCATATAAGGACTTTTCTGACAAGAGCAGCCGGGAGCCTTTTGTGCGCTATATCAATCGCTGGCATTTGCAAAAGCAAATCCCGACGGCGCCGATGTCGCCTCCGGTACAGCCGATCGTCTTTTGGATTGAAAATAATGTGCCTGTGGAATACCGAAACGCAATTCGTGAGGGCGTTTTGGAGTGGAACAAAGCTTTTGAAAAGGCAGGTTTTACCGAGGCTATTGAGGTCAAACAAATGCCGGACAATGCTAAATGGGATCCGGCTGACGTTCGCTACAATACTATTCGCTGGTCGAGTTCTTTTGAGGCTGAGTTTGCTGGCATCGGGCCGTCTCGCATTAACCCGCTGACGGGGGAAATTTTGGATGCTGATATTCTTTTGGATGCTAATATTGTCCGGCAAATAAAACAGGGCTATCGGTCTTTGGTGGAACAAAATCGCTCGGTATCTAAGAGTTTTCAAGGGCGAAACGGTTCTAATACCAATCCCTGTCAGTTCGGGATGTATTCTCGCTATTTGAATGTGCTAGAAAATGGGGAGTTAGGAAAAAGCAGCGGGGAAAATTCTCAAGGTGGAATTGCTGATGATTTGCCGACTTTGGTAGAAAGATACCAAGAGCAAAAGCGCTCGCCTTTATCGCGGTTGATGTCGAGTTCGGATATGTGTTTTGGGTTGGAATCGAGCCGACAGTTTGCGATCGGGGCAATGTCGATGGATCTGTTGGAAAATGCAGCGCCTAGCAGTGGGGCGATTGACAATTATGTTAATGAATATATCCGATTTTTGACTGCCCACGAAGTAGGTCATACTCTCGGTTTGAGGCACAATTTTCACGGTAGTACGATGCTGCAACCGGAGGATTTGAACAATACTCAGGTAACTCGGACGCAAGGTATGATTGCGTCGGTGATGGATTATGTGCCGATTAATTTGGCACCTGCGGGAACTGTGCAGGGCGACTATTATCCAAGGATTGTAGGGCCTTACGACGATTGGGCGATCGAGTACGGTTACAAGGTGATTGGTGGCGTAAACCCGAACAGCGATTTACCAGCGCTGCAACAAATTGCCAGCCGCGCTGCGGAAGCCCAATTAGCTTACGCGCCGGATGAGGATTCTGTTGATATTCTCGATCCCGCTGCGAATACCTTCGATCTCAGCGCTAATATGCTGAGGTATTCGCAATGGCAATTGGATAATGCTAGGGCAATGTGGAAGCGTTTAGAAAAGCGAATTCCGGTTGGGGAAGAGAGTTATAACGAACTGCGGGTGATGTTTGATTCGGTGTTTGGGTATTATGTTCAGCAGGTGATGAATGCTACTTTGTACGTCGGGGGACAGTCGTTTAATCGGATTCGCCCTGGAGATACTAATGCGAAGTTGCCGTTTGTGCCGATCGAACTTTCTCAGCAGCGAGAAGCTTTGGCAACATTAGAGAAGTACGTTTTTGCCCCGGATGCGTTTAGTTTTGCGCCGGAATTGCTCAACAAATTGGCGCCTTCGCGCTGGGAACACTGGGGAAGTCCGGCTTTGGTGTTTCCTCTAGATTACCCGATCGGCGATCGAATTACTTTTTTGCAGCGGTTTGTGTTGCGGGTTTTGCTATCTCCGACGCGGCTGGCGAGGCTGCGGGATGCCGAGTTAAAATCAGCGCCGGAAACTGCTTTGAGGTTGCCGGAAGTGTTGGATACTGTGCAAAAGGATATCTGGCAAGAGGTTTTGCAGCCGACAAATAAAAAGATGGAGATTTCAACTTTTAGGCGTTCTTTGCAGCGGGAACATTTGGCGATTTTGATCGGAATGGTGCTGCGAAAAACGAATGTTCCTGAGGATGCGCGGAGTTTGGCTTGGTACGAGTTGCGGCAGTTGCGGGAGGGTTTGAGCAAGAGTATTCGGAATTTGGATCGGAAGGCTGATGCTTATACGCGGGCTCATTTGGAGGAAACGCGCGATCGAATTTCTAAGGTTTTGAATTCGCAAATTCAGTCGAATTAATCTTATATAGGGCTTACGCATGGGGTATCAGAAACCGGGTTTTTTACGATAATATTTCGTTGCAGCCTGCAGATTCGATAAAAAACCCGGTTTCTTTGGTGGAAGTGCGTAATTCCTGACTTATTAATTGAGTGTTTCTATCTGCAATAAAAAATTATGACTACAGATACTTCCAAGACACATCACCTGCGATTGGCGCTATTTTGGGCATTACTGGGGAGTCTGGCAGCGTTGGCATTATTTCCTTATCTGCTGTCTCTGAATCCAGCAGTCGGGCAAGTGCCTGCACCGTTACCTGTTATAGCTATTGCGTCCGCCCTTCAAACTGGACTTCTTTTGATTCTCCTGAATTGGATTGGACTACGCCTAGGCAACTCAATGGGACTCGATACTCCCCTGATTCGTGCGCTGGTGTATCGACAGCCTGTTCCCACTCTTTCTAAATCTGGTATCAAAACGGCACTGATAGTCGGTGGCGTTGGTGGAATCGTCTTAATTGGATTGAGTTTAGGGTTTGAACCTTGGATGCCTCCAATGGCTTCAACAACTGCGTTAAAAATTGACCTCTGGAAACGCATATTAGCTTCTTTCTACGGAGGTATTACCGAAGAACTATTGCTTAGATTATTCGGTATGACATTGATTGCATGGCTACTTTGGAAGATTTTTCAGGGGCGCCGATCGGAACCTAGCGGGTCAATTTTTTGGCTAGCAATTGTGGCGGCGGCGATTCTGTTTGGTGTGGGTCATTTGCCTGCCGCTGCCAATCTCTGGGGACTAACCCCAATCGTCATTTTCCGAACGATTGTGCTCAATGCTATTTTGGGGATTCCCTTTGGATTTTTGTACTGGCGCTGGGGGTTGGAATATGCAATGTTATCTCATTTTTTTGCCGATGTGGTACTGCGTGGAATAGGAGGAAGTTAGAAAATTGTTCTTGCTTTCCATCCACCCGAAGTCCGACAGCATACTGGATATATCAGTGGTTGCGATCGCAATTTGATCTTTGTGTTCTAGAACACGATTTATCAATGGGAGATTAACGTTTTGAGTATTCATCTGACCTTATGCCGGCCAAAGACCTTTATCACGATACTGTCTGCACTGCCCTCATCAAAGATGGCTGGACAATCACTCATGACCCACTGATTCTCAAAATAGGGGGCCGCTCGGTCTTTGTCGATTTGGGTGCCCAGAAACTAATTGCGGCTGAACGAGGGTCTGAAAAAATTGCGATCGAGATCAAAAGCTTGGGTGCATCTCACTTTTGCGAATGTGTCAAAAAAGAGTTAAAATGAAAAAGCTAGTAAAATCGTCAAATAAAGATGAGGTAAATAAAATGACACCCTCAGACCAACAACAGCTAAAAGCCCACTT
>Ga0247770_1001586_pt1 | contig 16711 bp, 4 predicted proteins | sample UWRJL136409B6_FD_179943 | JGI IMG/M metagenome (GOLD analysis project Ga0247770, IMG submission 179943) | Plant litter microbial communities from Arlington Agricultural Research Station in Wisconsin, United States - UWRJ-L136-409B-6 | ecosystem: Environmental > Terrestrial > Plant litter >... | reverse complement strand
GTTTTCCCACCTTTTCCATCTCCTTATTAACGTTATCTTTCTCAAAATCCTCTTCTCTGTAAATGATGTGCTTAAAGGGCCTAGTGTGGTTAGTGAAGTGGGTGTGATTACGCTTAGGTTTGCCAATAGGAGGACAACTGTACTTCTCTATAAGTTAAATCCTTTTACACTCGATCTCTAGGAAGGTGTTAAAGACAGTCTCCCACGTTATAGTATTAGGATTAAAGCTTAATTCCATAATACATATGCCATTAACCTGGACGATGGGGTTTCCATCTTTACTAAGCTTATCCCGGATATGTATGTTAACGATAACAGGTTTTAGGAAACTTATATATAAAAGAACAAGCTGATTCTTAATAAGGTCTTTAATATCGGCAACCTTTACTAGGTTTACTATAAACGCTTTAAGATTAATGTTAATATCCTCTCCCTTATTTCCCTCTTCTAGTAGGCTGGAGCCCAGGAGGTGGATAATAGATAAGTAAATCCTGCTAATAAATAAAGCTTTATTACTTAAGTAATCGTAGATAGATTAGGGTGGCTTAACCGCCTAACCGAACCGGTTTATTAAGATAGTCAAGCTGTGTTTAACGACCTTATATGCAAATAACAACTTTAAGACTGGGTCTTTGACCTTTACTAGCATCTAGGGGCTGATTTCTTTAACCTATTAATACATATTAGTATAGAATCAAGCTAATAATAAACCAGTTAGTATAGTTAATAAGTACACTAACTGGTCTAGTGTTAGGTTTATATACCTTACGCAGTCTGCGCTTTATAAACCACTTATTAATAGTACTGATAATAATAGGGAGATATTACTAGACAGGCTTTATCTATCTAATGCGGTACAGTTAACTAATATACTGTTAGATAGTTACTATATTCCATATAAACCCTGCTCTAATGCCATAGTTATATTAGTAATATATGTTAAGTCCAGCGCTAAATACTAATAAGTTTAATACTAATATGTTAAATGCAGTGTCGGCCCGATTCCATTACTTTATAATAGCCTAACGCTCGTTTATCAAAAGTCTTAAGTGAATAGACTTAACTTTAAAGTTCACCTTAGTAAATATAGTAATGACCTCCCTGTATTTAGCTGTTAGTATATCTATCTGTCTAAATCGGCTAGGGGGATATTAAACCTGTTAGTATACTTATGCGGTATACTAGCTAGTTTAATTTTAACCTTATTAGGATGCGGTTCACTTACTGTTATATAATGGGGCTATTTATTATAATTAAGACTCTAGCGTTTTCTTAGCCAGGTTTAGATTGGATCTCCATCACTTATTAGAGACAGTACGACTTGATTAGCGACTTGGAGTATACGAAAAAGAGGGAGTTAAGTCGGTCCCTAGGGGGGATATGGCTATCATCCTCGTTTAATATTACGTACGTGTAGCTGATGCTACTGTCTATGCTGTTATGTATTAACAACTAGACGAAATCAACACTAAGCTTTATTAAGCCTAAGCTATTAAGGTTAACCTTTATCTGTTACCTTAGGTTAAAGGCCCTGCTGAGTGTGGATTTAAATGCACATTTCGCCTTTTTTACAGTCTTAAGATTAGTAATCGTTTGAATCTCCTCCTCCGTCAGCTGACAGACGGGATTGTTATATATTATTATTATATATATATGTTTACTCTAAGCCTTTACTGTAACGGCCTGGAGTAACACTATATTAAGTGTATTAGTCCGGTCCAGATCCTTCTCTTTACCTTTCTTAAGATTGCTGTTAATATGATTGTTAGCAATCTGATTTATCTCCTTAAACGTAACATTACTTAAAATTTTATTAGTGTTATTATAAATAACGTTATAATCCTTATTATATCTAATAAAAGTCGAGTTAATTTCCAGAAGGCCTAATCTGTCTTAAGGATAATATTTTAAGTTATTTAACAAGGTTATAGGAATATTTATTCCCCTGTTAATAATAAACATGTTATTCGCCTTTAAGATATCTTTAACGTTAAGGTTAATGTCCACCTTACTAGAGTCTTAGATATTATTTTAGTAAAAAGGAACCAGCTTCTATTAATACCACTTATACTCCTAGTAGATACCACGTAACTCTATAACAGTATCGTTTTTATCGGCATAATACTTAATAATAAATATATTAGACCCCTCCTTATATATTAGCTTATCACTTATATAATGGAAGTCTGGATTAAGCTGGAATATATCTAATATCTTTACTGTGGTAGCTTATATTATCAGGCTAAAACCTTTCCAATCCGTAATCTTATTCTAAGTGGGAGTTACAGACATACCACCCTATAACACTTTCAGGATAACCTGTATAAGATACCAGCACTAAAAGTTGGAGTTATGTAAATTAGTAGCTTTATTATATATTATAAGCTAGAATTTAAACTTCTTACTTTTCGTAATATAAGCATCAATATAGTAAACTTAGTAGATCTTAGACTTCTGGCGTTCTAACATAGGGATTATAATAAAATTAGTTACATATTAATAAATATAATAAGGTGATTAGAAAGTAAACCAGTTAAAATATTAAAATTCATATACTAACTGGTTTACTTTATAATAAGGTAGGGTGTGAGGATAAGATATGTAATTAATACTTACTTAAGGTATTAGTTAAAGAATAATCTGTATCTGTTTACTTTAACGTGCTTGCTGTAATTACCCCTAAATTTCTTATTAAGCTTACTTAACTGCTTAGCGTACTTCTTATCACTATTATTATTAACATTACTCTTATTATCTGCCTTAGTGAGCTTGCCAGCTATAATGTCTAAATCACCCCCATTATCCTTAGATTTGCTGCCAGATCCTATATTATCAGAACCCTTAGGGCCGGGGGTTACTAGGCTTATGGGAGCAGCAGAGATCCTCAACTTTTAAACCACACATTAGTCATACACCTATCGTCCAGTATACTTAGATGTGTTTATATTATGCTTAGTTATAGTCATCTAGCAAGCAGCCATAGTAGTGTATGCTGAAATGTACATAACCAGCACCATTTTAGGGTTTTCTATATTATTTACGTAACTATAAAGGTTATCGTCCATCTACTACGTGCTCCAAGTTCGTGCACGGTAGGGGTTGTCTTACGGAATCTAGGTAATGTTTTAGTAGAAAACGTAGAGCTCTAACTTAGGGAAATTTAGGTGTAGCTTATTAAATGTCTAAATAACCAGGGGTGTAGGGTATAGGTATAAGGTGGGTCTAGCTTTAATCTTCTTACCCGCCTTCTTCTCTCTAATAAGTTAGTGGTAATGTATAAGCACCGTTAAGGCCATTATAAAGGTTTTACCAGTGCCAACTTTATTTATACAGAATTAGGACTTAATTAGCGAATTAAAAAGGTTAAATATAACGTACGTATCTTTTATAGTCAGTTTTAAATATTAAACTAATTAGAATATTATATTAGTATACTAACAGGTATAATATGTAACTTACCAATCATCTAATAGGGGAGAAGATGTTTTATTCCTTTACAGATTTCCCAATTCCAAGCCTAGCTATACTTGTTCTTTATCTTCTTATAATCGAAACGTGGGGAGTCCTTAATACTCTTATCAAACACCTTTTCAAAATCGTCTAATGTAACCAGCTTTAAGTGATTAAATGTTATACTTAGGATAGTTAGGTTATTATTAACGCCAGTGAATGGATATACCTGTAATAATAACGACTTAATACTATATAATCCTTCAAGTCTAGCCTTTATTAACTTAAAACGCTTACTTTATAAATACTTAATCAGACAATTATCTTTATTATATTCCGGCTTAATATTTACGGAGATGTTAGTAAGATTTTCCAGAATGGTTATCTGTAACGTAATAAATTACGCTAAGTTAACTTTTTACTTAATACCGAATAGGTAACTAAACTAAGTAATAAGGGTTTTGTCCAGCTTATAAATAACGGGTTCTAAGAATAATCTTATGCGTTAAAGGTTCCTTATTAACAAAATCAGCACTGGGATGCTGATAAGTTCTGTGTTAGTGTTATCTGCAGAGTGCCGACCCTGGTTTTTATTTATACAAACTACCGAGATTTTAACCCTAGTAATCATCAAGCGAAGACGTTTAATCTAGTTACTAAACACCCTCTTATATCTGAATTTATCAATCAAGGACGTAGTGGACCTGCCTAGTATACGTATCGTCAGGGAGTAGAGTTACAGGTTTACAACACCCTACTTATTAACCTCACTTAACTTATACTGTTCTTTATTAAGCTGTTTGCTAATAGATGTCACGCTCATTCTTATAACCTTAAACACCAAACCTTTCTTAGGACCCTTACCATCTAGAGGTAACTAAAACGTGTATAAGTAACGCTTATTAAAGTATAATAAATGTAACACAGTATAGAACCAGTTATCAGTAACGTAACCTCCCCATATATCCAGAGTACCGTCAGGATGGTGAGTGTATTAAGGTGTTATATTCCAATTATAGTAAGTCTTCACGTTACGGAGATACACATATAGTATGGTGATATTCGTCGCCATAATGTGGTATTAGTGCTAGGCTTCTTCGCTAGTCGCATTAACGTTACCAATGTCGCCTCGCTGGATGAAGAGGACTGGGATGTCCCCTTCCATTTTAGCAAGTGCCTTTAAGATTTTACCAACCTTAAGATGGTTAAACATGATTAGAACATTTATGTAGATATCTATCCACACCTTTCTAATATGTAAGTTACTGGGAAACGATTCTCTGCCTAAGGGGTTATCGTAAAGATCACCGTTCTTAAATATTATATTACTGTGTTTTAAGAAACATTAAAAGCCGAGGTAATCTGTAACTAAAAGATATATAGTTAGTAATCGTTATTAGGTATTAAACCAGTTAGTTTATTAGGGAGTAGTGAATATTAAACCAGTTAGTTTATTAAGGAGTGGTGAATATTAAACCAGTTAGTATATTAAGGAGTAGTAAATATTAAACCAGTTAGTATATTAGTAACAGTATACTAACTAGTTTAATATATAACTTACCTTTAAGGTCTAAGTGTTTAGCTAAGTTAGCCTTATCCTTATACCCCAGTACAGTAGTAAAGTCTCCGTCATTTTTAAAGCTATTAGCATCTAGCACGTACGTAAATGTCTAACTAGGGAGCATCTTGTCCTAGATCTTAAGGTACTCTTTTAAGAAGTTTAAGAAGATAAACTTAGACTTATGCTCGACTATCTTATATATAACGTTTGCGTGCCATGTAGGCGCCTTTATGTGGTATAATATAAGAGTTAAGATGTTGTGGAATCTAACATAGGGTATAATTATTAACTTATAAATGAAGCCTTTCTCTCTACTAACCTCCACTACCTTATATAAAGGGTGATTCTGCATGTTATTTATATTATATCTTTAGATCGCCAGCTTAAACCCTTACTGTATTATAGTAATGTCCTTTAAGACTGAAAAGAATACCGTCTTCTTACTTCCTTTAAGGTTAACATTTATGCTAATAAACGTCTGTTCAGCTAATTTCTAAGCCTTTATGTTAGTAGTATTTATACTAGCAGTCGCCTTACCTTTGCCCTTAGCTTTAGCTCTAGCGGCCTTTAGAGGTATGGTTATGGTTGGTGGGGGTGATGCGAATTAAGGTGCGGGGTTATAATTAGCAAGGCGCAGTGTCGCGATTAGCGAGGTTAAAGTCTGGTCAATTAATAACTAAGCTCTAGTAAACCAGGCTAATTAAAATAGGTTAGGGGTAAAGATTAAACCAGTTAGTTTACGGAAATCGGTATATTAATAAAGGTTATTAGTCTATTCTCTGGAAGTTTATAGTTTTTTTTTAAAGGGGTAGGCGTAATGGTTGTATAAGGTGGGGGTAAGGTACTATTTATACCCTTAAGGCTAGTAAAGTTTACACCTGTAGATTAACTAGTTTAATTACAGCTTAAAGTTTACACCTATAGGTAGATTAACTGGTTTAATTATTACCTTTAAAAACTAGCGTGCCTTTAGAGCAGATTCTCACCTTTTAGTGGGGTTTGCTATACTACACGTTTAGTGGGGATCTAGTGCTCCAGTTTATTTAATTACCAGCATAATTAACACTTACATTACCACAGGCTAAGGGGTCTATAATGTTATATATTTAATAGAGGTTTAGTATATTAGTTTGTTTAGTTCCGGCGCAGTAACTTAATCGGTTATAATGGTTTAAATAGTGTTTCACGTGTTTTACTACAGGCGATGTAATATCTTAGGTCTAATGTTAACTGGTGATACCATCTGCTTCGCCTCACAGAGCGGCCAAGTGCTGTAATACAACAGGTCGGCCTTTACCTACAGTAAGATCTGTAATACCATGCTTTTAATAGAGATTTAGTACGTTTACTCGTTTAATTCCGGCAGTGTAATTCGCTTAGATCGTCATAGCTAAGTGGTGTTGCTTAATGTAGTGGGTGGTATTATAAGTCTGGTGTTAGCCCATCACATCCCCTAGCTTAATTTAAATTAGAAAAGTGGACATGTCTTAAGGTTACCATATTTAATAAATCGACTTAAAGGGGTCCACTATTACCTAGGTTTGGTAAGAAACGTGATAATTAATATGACAGAGCAGTTAATTATTAGTTTATAAACTTAATTACTAAGTGTTCCATTTTATATTTATGTTATTATTTATAACGTGTGAAAGATAAAGGTTTTTTTATAATGGCGTTTTATAATACTGTTAGGTTAAGCTATTATTATCAGTCTTTATTATAGTAAGGAAGGCTATTATAGTAAGGAGAAACTTCAGGTAATATTAAAGATAAAATATAAGAATATTAAGTATATTAGCACCACTATTATTTACAGTTTATAATAATAATTTATTTATTAATTATATCTTATATCTAACTTAAATCTAAGGTACTGTTACTGCTAATGTAGCTAGTTATATAAGGGGAGCTATACGTTTATTAAACTAGATGTTAAGTTTATCCATTAACGGCGACTTTATAATAATATCGTACGTTAGCATTTAAAGCGGGAAACCAACCTTAACCACTAGTGTTAGCACACTATATTATAAGAGTTAGAAGCGAGCCTTACCAAGCACCTAGGTATAGCTTTTAATATCCTGTAGCTATGCTATTATATCTAGCAGTTTTAGTATACTAAGAGTCTTACCAGCCTGTTATATATCCTCCTCCTCCTCCTCCTCCTCCTCCTCCTCCTTATCCTTATTACTACCGTCCTGTATAGCTACATTATCTGCTCCCTGATATAGCCTGCTTATGCTGTTGCCGTTAGGACTAAAGGAGCAGTACGACTTCTATAAGATTTTTTAAAGATTATTATTAAGGAATGCTATATATAGCTCTTATTTTCCATTATTATAGTAGTATATGTTACTAGAAAGGAATTACTTAATTATATAATTACCCTTACCCTTTATGTAAAAAGGGGGAAATGTAAGGATAGTTAAAGGGAACTATATAACCTGTTTAAACTTAAAGGTCCTTTTATTACTTTTACTAAAGGAGAAGAATAACGTTCCTGTTAGGTAGGGTAAGATCTATTAAGTAAGTAAGATAATGTAATAAAGGTCTTAAAACTACTTATTAACTACTGTTGCTTTAAGGAAATAGTTAAGTATGTTAAATATCCTTTATATTGCCACCTGGTAGTTCTTCGCTAATTATACCTTCCGTGCCCTTTAGTCCCGCCATTTAAAGAGAAAGTGGATAAGCTCCTAAGGGTTGGTAATGCCGGCCTTATTACCATAAATGAGGTAGGGATAGCAGGGCTTCTCTAAGGGTACGTTCTTATTAAAGAACTTCCTAAATATAACACTTTAATAATATATCGGTAGCTTCCAGTTAAAACCCTAGTTAGTAATAAGGACCAGCTCCTTAAAGTTCTCGTTCTGGCAGGTTATTTTATCCTAGACATCTTAGTTAAACTGGTAAAGTATTAGATATGTTAGATACTCTATCCATACAGCCACTGTTATTTTATTACCCTTAATTTACTTATCTTAATACCACAGCTAGGCTTAAAGTAACTGTACTTAAATGTGCTAAACCTCTTTAACTGCTTATTACCGTTTACAGTATTTAGCATAAAGTAACAGGTTACTAATAAGGAGCCTTTAGGTAATTACTCCTGTAAACCGCTAAAACAGCTACTGGAATAGACTTTACTACTACCACTTAAAACTGTAGCGGATTATTAAACGATACATCCCTAGCCTTATCTAACGCCTCTTTACCAGTTAAGGTATATCCGGGTTAGTTACACCCCTATTAAAAGTAACAGCATAATTAATAATAATGCTAGCTGGCGTATCTTCTTTTAATTTGTTATAAGATGTCCACTCCCTTTAAGTCTACTTATCCCTGAAAAGTAGCGGCTCCTTATAGATATTATTACTGTTATAACAGTAGTGAAGGTATTATAAAGTAATAATTATAAGTATTATATTAATAAGTAAGAATATAAGGCCTGTTTAGTTAAGGATGTATTTAAATAAGAAGTAGTAGCAGTTAATCTAGGCATGGAGGAAGTTAAGTACGGTGGTAGTAAGGATTACAAACTAAGTAAGGGGGTAATTAGTTACTATTAGATTAGGTGCACTAGCGTTATTATTATTAAAGGTATCTGAAACCTAGTATATCTCCTGGAAGAGGGTTATTATTATACAGTGCTCCTCTTACACGTTATAAGAGTAGCCCTAACACTCCTATATATTTAAGGCGGCGCGCACCTTTAAAAGTAGGTAACTCTTCTTAAGGGCGGCCTGGTAGATAATAATAGCTTTACTTACCTGTTAGAGTTACTTAACGTAAAGGGGGTTAATAGCCAGGTTCTTATAAGTAGGTGGCTGTAAGGTGTAAACCTTCTACGCGTTAAACAGGGCTTTAGACAGGTTGTACCATTATAAGTAGATAAGCCCACTGCTAATCTCTACCCCCCTAGGTGCTGAGGTTACCGTTATACTGCCAGCCTCCCCGGTTATAGCTTATAAGTAGAAAGCTACTAGTGGCTTAAGTGTACGGGGGCTAAGAGGTCCCTTATCTTCCCTGCTATCTCTGCCACCTTAATGTCTCCTTAAGCACTTCCACCACCCCTACCTACCTCTACCTTTATTATTATTAAATTATACACTACCTTAGGTTATTATTCGCTCCACCCTGGCTGCTACCTAGTTAATAACTCTATTAGCTCCCTCTTTAGGGGACTTAGGTGGGGACGTAAAGGCCCTATAGCAGTAAGGACTGGCAACTTCACCTTCTTCGTCCAGGGGTGTGCCCTCCTTTTCACTACCTAAGCCGCTACTGTTCCTATAATCACTGTCTTTTAGGTCCCGTGTAACCTGCTCTTTAATCTACTTCTCCTAGGATTTAAGGATTGCCTTTAGGTAACAGGTGTAGTATAGGTACGTCTCTGCTACCTTATCCACTACGTTATATAATAAGGTAGTTAGCACAGTAATAATCTGCTTCCCTAAATTAATAAACATCTTATTATTATTTAGGAAGTGGGAGTTAAAGTAAGTCTCTTAGTGCTTTAAAAACTAATTAACTGTAGGTTTAAACCCTTCACTTATTACTACTGCTTTATAATTAACTGATAATATAAACTAAAGCTTAGTGTTCTTACAGGTAATATAGATAATAAAGTCTTTAAAGCGGGAAAAACACTTAGGGTTACCCTTAATATTTACCTAAATACTATCAGTCAGCACCCTAAGGTGTTACCCTCTTAATATAAGCCCTATATATTATATCCTCCCTGTACCTTAAGGTATATTATAATCCTTACCGTTACCACTGCCTTTTTTAGTAACTGTACCTTAGGGGTGGGCTGTCCTAGCTTCTCTTAGTATATATGTAAGATATGTTATAGCCTAGTGACTTTATGGGATATATTAGGTAATGTTTACATTATAGACCATTACACTGTTCTTATCAGGTATTAAAGTAGCTGTAAGGATAGCGGGAGCTAATACAGCGTTAAATTATAAGCTGTACTGTTTACCTAATAATAGTGTTAATATAAGCTTACAGGCTGGATTGTTAACGACAGTGTTAGCTTACGGCCTTTTATTAATAGGGTATTTATATAGCCTAAGAAAGAATATATACACACTTATCACATCCTAGCTTATTACTTACCTAAGGCTGTAATGTGGGATATAATATAACGGTATAAGAACTTATTCCTTTAGTGGCAAGTCTGGTATTATTAAGATAGGGATATTAAAATAAACGTTAGTGATAATATTCTTATTATTATACCTGTTTAAGTACCAGTAGATCTCCTAGCAGATAGCAGCAAGTGACATCTTAAATGTATATATACTGTTAATATTATAAGATATAAGTGACGGAAGGGCAGTAGCGGTTATAGTGCTGTAGTGTACTGTTATGTAAAGGTGTGTCAGCACGTCCTTATCCTTCCAGCTATCGTGGCCTTTAAAAGTAACATAGCAGTTAAGACCGGGAGGGTATTTAGTAAGGCCCAGTCGTCCACTGTTAAGCACGTTTAATATTAAGCCCCCTTTTACCACTGTGAATATTACGGTAAGGTTTTAATTATCCTGCTAAGGCTGCCCCTGGGCTGTGGGTGATGGTCTTAGTTACTGCCACAGCCTATCAGTTATATTTACCAGTAAGCTGTAATCTAGCAAGACTTCTTTACCTTAATAGAGTGTTATATACTTAAGGGAGAGGGGGTTAGCAGCTGCCTTATGTGTTTTAGTAGTATAGGTAAAGAGCTGTTATAACTACTATGTTAAGAACACGTAGAGCGGCCTCCTGTAGGCTAGCTAGGCGTAAGGTGATCCTAGTAGGCTGCTATAGGTTACGTCCTTAATGTTAGTCTCCACCTCTTTGCCCTAGTTACCGTGTAAGGGCAGTTCTTAACGGTCTAATATTAACCCTATTACGCTGCTTTGGACTTATAATAACTACCTACTACCCTAGCTGGATAGTATACCCTTACTATTAAATAGTAATAACCTGTTATTACTCTTAGCCTGGCTGACACTCTTAACCTTATAACTACTGTTACTTTACGGTGTAAAGGGATATAGAAGTGATAGAGACCTTAAGGCGTTACTTCAGGCTTTTAATACCCCCTTACAGTCCTGGCTAGATAATATACCCTTATCACCTCTAAATAGTAATAGCCTGTTACTACTCCTATTATTCCCTGGTAGGCTGCCACTTCCACTACCTTTACTGGCCTGGCTGATACTTTTAACCCTACCTCTATTACTACTTTATAGTGTAAGATTATCTAGCAGTAAGGGGGGAGGTTATAGTGTAAATGGGAGTTAGCGTTACTGGGTGGTGATGGGAGTAGGTGAGCTAGGTTAAGAGTGGGGTAACTTAATACTTACCCCTGCTATTATATTACAGATATTAAAAGTACTAGTTAATGTGTGTTAGGTAGGGTGGGACTGTTATAGGGTAAATAATAACGGCCTGCTTATATATTAGTTACTAGTAGCTGGTAAAGCAGGTTATAAATGTTATAATAAGCTATCGCTTTCTTCTATTTAGTTACAGTTATTTTACATATTAGCTACTATTAGTAGGAGGGTTAGTAATTATAGTGCTGATAGGTGTTACTGTTATGGTGGGTTACTAAGTTATAGGCTGTTACGGCTTCCTGTTATTATTAAACGGATGTTATGGGAGCCGATTGTTACCACCTTTAATAACGCCTTTTTACTGGTTAGTTTAGGGGTTTTCTTACCACTAAGAACTTCTTTATTTTTCTGGCGCCTTAGGTCCTTATTATCCCCAACCTTAACCGGCAGCTATATAGCAGGATTTAATAATAGCCGATTATGTAACATTATTACAAGTTCTGCCTTTACAGTCTTACGCTCTGTGACCTGTTAGGAGAGGTTTTATAGCGCGTTCTTAGGGAAGATGTTATTAAAGTGGCCGTTATTTAAAGGCTTTTTAAGTTCTAAAAGGTATATCTCTTTTACTTATATTTCCTTAAAAGGTCCTTAATTACCCCCCTTAACACCAGCTTATTTATGTTAATTATTACTATTAGTGACATTTCAGGTTAGCTGGTTTGTATCTTCTTATACTGTAATTACAATAGATAGTTATTATAGGTAGGTGGCTAGTGCTGGTTATTACGTCTGGTTAAAGAGGTTATAATATAGTGGGTATGTTATTTAGGAAGTGTATTTATTACTACGCTAGCGTTACTCTCCCTCCCTCCTTTTTATTAATGGTAAGCATTATAAGTGAAAACCTAAACTAGTTATATATAGGTTATTATGGTGGTGGGGACTTAATATAAGGGTAACTGGCTGGGATAGGATCTGGTATTAATGCTGTTAGTCTAGTCGTGCCGGTATTATCTCTTTTAATAAATATAATAAATAGTTATTAAAAGTAGCCTTACAGTAAGTTATTAACGGCAGTTAGATATGGTAGTGGAGTTAGTAGTAGTGTGTGTGGTAGAGGAAGACTGCTATCTATAGTGATGCTGGTGGCTGGGTTAGTTATCTGTATTTATGTTTATAAAGGGGCTAGTTACTAGTAGTTAATTAATAGTCTTACAAGAATGCCTTTACGTTACCTCCTTGTTTAGTTAGCCACGTTATGTCAGTTTTACTCTCTTCTGGCTGCTCTCGCTTCCTCCTTGGTGGTGTATAACTTAGGACGAACTATATTACATTACTAAGCTGGCTATAGTGATAGGTATTAGTTGCGTGAACTTATTAATAAAGCAGCCTGGTATATTACTTTTTAACGGCGGTAATCTGTTAATGTGTAGCTTTTTACGTTTTCCGGAAAACCTTCTTCCCCTTATAGTTAATCTGGGGCGATCTTTTAATATTAGCTCTGGATAATAATAGGGTGTCTATTATTTATGTTTTTATAGTTATGACAATTAATAGTATTACGTCATTACCTTTTTTAAGACTATCTGATAGGCTGTGGTTATTAAACTAGTTAAAGCAGTCGTTTTAGTAAACTAACTGGTTTACTAATAATGTAAAACCTTTATTTATATCTCTTTATATATAACGTGTATATAGTGTTACTTTAATAAAACTTTACTTAGTATTATTAATGCGTATATTAAAAGGTGCCCTAAACATTAACATCTGCTTACGTTATAAAGTTTTATAACATAACACTTTTATAATTTCTATATAAATGTATCTAAATTCTAATTAAAGTTTCTTTATACATTATTTATAATATATATTAGTTTTAGGGATATTTAGATACAGATGGGAGGAGGAGTTAATTTATATGTTAAACTTTTATAATTTATATAATGAAATACATACTTTTTCCCTCTATTATAAACTATACTACTACCTTTTTTTAGATCTTTTAGAAAATTAAATAGAGTGATTAAAGAGGACCAGGGTATTTTTCTATATGAAATATGCAACCTCTAGCCTAATTGTTAGAGTGTAGTTATTAAAGAATTGTAAATATAGTAATGATTTAGGTAAACTTAGGGTTTAACCGCCTGTTACGTTACGGATAATTACCCACTTATAAAACGGTTTACATTATTAGAATCCTTATACTCTTACCTCTCTATTAATATAAGACTTGCTTTAATAGGATATGTATTATATAAAGGATGTTATGGTTTCTCTATGTGTTTAATAGGGGTAGTGGGGTTCTTTAGTCTTAGTGGGTGCGGCTTAAAGAGTCACGTGCGTGGCCCTATGTTAGTGGGTCTTTGCTAGATCTTACACGTATAATAAAGACTAGCGTGATAACCTTAATAATAAGGTTTAAATAGTTAAAAACCCGGGAGTTATTAGAAAAAGAAGAGTTTAGGTAAAAGATAGTAGTAAAAAGCTTTAAGAACTTTATAAATCTTACTTAAGGGAGTTTAATTAGTTCCTAACCCATAACATCTAGGGCACGTTTATTAAAGGCTAGCAGTTACTTAACACAGGAATTTTAATTTAAACATATAATAATAAAAAGTAGCCCTGATACGTCTGCTAGGTAATATATAAGGGCCCTGATAAGGTTAAGCCTTTAATGTTCTTAGGGATTAAAGTAAGAGGATTTAACGTGTATTAAACAGACCTACTGGACTTTTAGATTATACTGTAAAAGTATTTAACTTAGAATAAATAAATCTAAGAGATGTAATAGCGTGTATTAAACAGACCCAGACCCACTAGATTTCCAGATTATGCTGTAAAAACATCTGACTTAAAATGAATAAATCTGAGAGATGTGATGGCGTGTATTAAACAGACCCACTAGATTTCCAGATTATGCTGTAAAAGCATTTAACTTAAAATAAATAAATCTGAGAGATGTGATGGCGTGTATTAAACAGACCCATTAGATTTCCAGATTATGCTGTAAAAGCATCTGACTTAGAATGAATAAATCTGAGAGATACGATAGTGTGTATTAAACAGACCTAGACCCACTGGACTTTTAGATTATGCTGTAAAAGCATCTAACTTAAAATAAATAAATCTGAGAGATATAATGGCGTGTATTAAACAGACCTACTAGACTTCCAGATTATACTATAAAAGCATCTGACTTAGAATGAATAAATCTAAGAGATGCAATGGCGTGCATTAAACAGACCTAAACCCACTGGACTTCTAGATTATGCTGTAAAAACATCTGACTTAGAATGAATAAATCTAAAAGATGTGATGGCGTTCACTAAACAGACCTATTAGACTTCCAGATCATGCTGTAAAAACATCTGACTTAGAATGAATAAATCTGAGAGATGTGATAACGTGTGTGTTAAAGGGTATTAGAGTGTTGAACTTAGATAATACACTACCTGGTAACTTAAGGTGCTTAAGGCTCGGTATACTGGAAGCAGCATAAGGGCTATTATAAGGCTACCTTTTAAAGGTCCTTTTTAACGGGCGATATTACGCCTTCCTGTATTATGAAAAGACCTTTTTCCGTTAGGAAAAGGTCTTCTTGCATTATGAAAAGGCCTTTTTCCGTTAGGAAAAGGCCTTCTTGCATTATAAAAAGACCTTTTTCCGTTAGGAAAAGGCCTTTTTACATTATAAAAAGACCTTTTTCCGTTAGGAAAAGGCCTTCTTACATTATGAAAAGGCTTTGTTACATTAGGAAATAACCTTTTATTATAACCTGCACTTATTACAGGCCTTAAAAGGATTGGTACAGGTTAAGACAGAATGTATAGCAGGATGTTAAAGATTAAGTGGGTGTTCCGAAGACGGCTTATTAAGCTAACACTCCTAGATAGGGGTTTAATGTCACTATAGGTCGTTATTACTATAATGAATAAAGGTGAGTCTAAACAGTAGGACATAAATGAATAATTAAATACTAGCGAGAGGAACTAGGAGTCCCTTACGGCCATCTTAGGCATAATGATGTTTATTTATACTAGCTAATTAAAAGGTACTCTGTACCTTGCTTAGTGAGGTTCTGCTTAGTAAGGGACTGAGCACCCTGTTACTAAACACCTCCTACTTAATAACCCTGTAGATGCTTAGTAGGTGAGCAGGTTTGTTAAGACTGAGTAATAACTAATTAGTTATAAGGGCTTTAGGTCTTTACACCCCTGGTTCAGTGCGTAGCATTGTGTGTGTTACCTCCCTACACTGTTCTTTTTACGGGGGTTTTATCAGGCGGTGCCGGCTTAAGTGACGGCCTGTAGGGTTGTTTAACCTTCCTGTATTAGGAAGACACCTTTTTATATATATAAACTAGCTATCTTATTATAATCCTTATATATATTATTATTAGAATAATCCTATCTTTTATTAAAAGTCTTAATAAGTTAAATCTTAATGTTCTGTAATCTATATTAACTGCCTCTGTGGCTTTTGAGTTATTTATAACTTAGCTGGAGAAGAAGACTTTTTAAGATTAATATCTACTTTATGTGAAACGTTAGGAATCTTAGAATCTGCACTTACCTTTTATTTAACTAATATACTAGTTTAGCTTGTATTTAAAGACTCTTTTTCCTTTAAATGCCTTATAGTAAACCAGCTGGTTTAAAGTGCTGTAGTTTATTAACCCTTACCTTTTAAAGTATTAGACTGTAAAAGGTAGTTTTATATATATTATAATAATAATTATAGTTATTAGTAGTAGTAATAATGTTTTATAGAAGTGGTGTATTATAGTGGTTATATAGTAATGTTAATAGTAATTATATATGTTAATATTAGTTATAGTGGGATTGGAATATATATACTTAAAGGTGTATTTGGTTTTTGTGTAGGTGGGGAATCTGTAGCTGTTAGCTAGTGCACTGTAGCAGTGGTAGTGGCTAATAGGCTAGTGGAACGTGTATACATTAAGCTGCGTTTGGTTTTTGCTTAGGTGGGGAGTCTGTAGCTTTTGGCTAGTGTACTGTGGTAGTGGTGGTGGCTAGTGGGCTGGTGGAACGTGTATGCATTAGGCTGTATTTGGTTTTTGCTTAGGTGGGGAGTCTGTGACTGTTGGCCAGTGCACTGTGGCAGTGGTGGTGGCTAGTGGGCTGGTGGAACGTGTATGTATTAGGCTGCGTTTAGTTATTGCTTAGGTGGAGAATTTGTCTGTTTTAGGTTATTGCTTAAGTGGAGTATATGTGGGGTCCTGGTATGTGTGTGAGTTAAACTGCTTTGAGTTATTGCTTAGGTGGAGTCATTGCTGTTTTAGGTTATTGCTTAGGTAGGGTTCTAAAGTGGGGCGTTTTAAGTGAAAAAATGAAAAACTTGCACTTTTTAAGAATAT
>Ga0247770_1001583_pt1 | contig 16721 bp, 2 predicted proteins | sample UWRJL136409B6_FD_179943 | JGI IMG/M metagenome (GOLD analysis project Ga0247770, IMG submission 179943) | Plant litter microbial communities from Arlington Agricultural Research Station in Wisconsin, United States - UWRJ-L136-409B-6 | ecosystem: Environmental > Terrestrial > Plant litter >... | reverse complement strand
GTGAGGGTGGCCAGTGCACGGAGTGCATTGGCCACACTCGCTTCTGCGAAGCGAGGTTGGCTGACTGAATACGAGGTTGGCAGTGGAGTCTGGCGTTCTTGGCTGTGCAGATCCAAGGATGCAGCCGCGGAGCGGCTGCGTGGATCCAGCCACCCTGTTTTAACCACACTGGCCGGGTTAGGGTTGTAAAAACCCAACACTATTAACTGTCGTTATAAGTTACTATTAATAACGCTTAGGATTAGAACTGTCCTCCTCTTAACGGTCTTTAAGTTAATAATAGTAGCTGTATTTAATCGGTATATAATAATGTAAGGGTTATTTACAGTATGTTTACAGTACGTTTACAGTATATTTACAGTTTAAGTCTTTAATTATATAGTTATCCCTTAATATTATTTACTATCTTATCTTCCAGGTTAAGTCTCTATTATACTACCTTAAAATCTAAGCTGATATCTTAATATCTTCTTCTTTTTCATACCCTATATATTATTAGGGTTAATATAGTTTAGTAACGGTCTGCTTAAACCTCTCCTATTATTATTAAGTATCTTAATTAAGTTATATTCTTCCAGCCTTTTAATTTCCATAATCCAGTTAATAATAATTATTACACTTATTAAGTGTGATAACCTTACTTTTAAATCTTACCAGTTATGGAGTTAAATACTATATAAGCTGCTCTTATTATACTTTAAGTACCTTACGATTATATATACTGCCGTTTCTAAGGCAATACTATACTAATACTGGGGCGACATTACCTTAAGGACCTTTCTCTAGTAAAGGAAAGCGTTTAGGTTAATCTTCTTTATTTTAACTTATATAAAGATAAAGCTCTGAGCTTTTATAAGTTTTTAATAAAGTTAAAGTAATATTTTACTCTTGTTAAGGTCGTATATATCCACTACAGTAATAATGTAACTACAGTATATAAACGCCTTATACCTCTTTTTTCGTCATTTTTCCTTCCAGTTATAAAAGGTAGAGATATCAGGGTTACAGTCTGTCCACTTCTTTTAATTTAGGTTTTCCACTTTTCTTAATATAAGCCCTAGCTAATCTTTTACCCACACGGTTTTCGTCAGACTGTTATTTACTAAAAGGGTGTATGTTATTACACCCTGTTTTTATTTCACCTATTTAATTATCTTTTTATTAATATTATATAAGAGCTTTATAATCTTTATACGTTTAAGTCGTTACTTAACTTTTACTATTTATTAATTTAGGTAAATATTAAATAGTGGGATTTAAACTTTTAATTTTAAGTTCCTTATTAAGGTTACTTTATATACTTTAAGTACGATCTGTAAGTATTATATCTAAGTGGTTTCTAACTTTTTAACTATCCCTTTTACCAGTCCTTTTAGCTTTATTAACGTATATTATATATTTACTCTGTAAACGAGGACATTTCTAATAATTTTAATGTAAATTTCTTAAGTGTAGACGGCTTATACTCCTTACATTTTCCTTATAAGTTAAGTTAATATAAGGGTTTAGGTTTTTATTTTTCTAATAATCCTCTTTTAATAAGTTTTCTAATTAAGCTTTTTATTAAACCAGACTTTTAAAAACCTGGTTAACTCCACTAATGTTAATCCTAAGTAGTCTTCTCCCAGAATTTTTACTTTTTCAGTTTATAAGTGTTTTACTTATAAGAAGTAAATAAGCTTACTTTTCTTTAAGTTAAACGTTATCCCTTTTTCCTTTACCTATTCCTTACAGATCTTATACACAGCTTTAAGGATCTTACAGCACGTTAGTATATTATGTGTAAAGGCCTAAAGGTTTATATTATCTGTAAAACCTAATATAATTAAACCTTTAATATGTTTCAGCTTTTTATACAGTGTATTAATAAAGAGGATAAAAAGGATTACTAATAGGGGGGATCCCTAAGGGATCCCTTAAGTAATATTTTACAGTATTAATAACCTGTTATTAAATAATAACTAGGCCGTTCTCTTATATATATAATTAATTAGCCAGAGGATAAGCTTTCTTTTAAACCTTAAGTCTCTTAACGTGGTAAATAACTAATTTTAATCCACTTTATTAAACACTTTAGTGATATCTAGCTGTAGTAATAAAGTGTAGGCTTTACGTGACTATACTATATAAACGTTATTAATAATAGCTTAAATGGCTATATCTGTCACTCTTTTCTTTTTAAATCTAAATTAAAGGTTAGGGAGTACACAGGCCGTTTCCATTACAGTGGAGATCCTCTTTATTAAGATGGTTTTAATAATCTTCCTTATTACGTCTAATAGGGTTACAGGGCAGTATACTTTAATATGTTTCTTATTATTAATCGATTTCCCTAATTTTAATAATATTATAACATATATAATATGCCAGCACTCCAGGTAATAACCAAGGTTAAAGCTCACTTATGTGATCTTTATTAAGATAGTTAATAATCTTCCATCCTTATTACAGGTCTTTAAAAGGCTATTAAAGATCCTATCTAATCCTGGCACTTTTAAAACGCTTACTCTCTAAATAACCTCTTTCACGTTTAAATCCTTCACCTTCCAGTTTATTAATATAATCTTTAAGAAGGAGCCTGCTCTCTAATTAAGGTTTTTAAGTTTTAAGAGGTCTATTTCTAGTGTGGGGAAGAAGCGTTCGCTAAGTTCTCTTATCTTTTCAATATGGGTGATAGCTATTTAGGGTCTATTAGGTGTAATGTCTTTTATAACTTATAATACTAGAATAACTAATGGTTTAAGGGGTTAGTAGCTACGTAATCTAGCCTAACGTTCGATATTCCACATTACTTTTAAGTCCTTATTAATTACTATCTTATTAAGGGAGCCTTACTAGCACTTTATTTACGCCTTATTAATCACCTTATCTCTATACCTCTTAACCTTCCTTAACTCCTTCTTTACAGTGTAAAAGTGTTACATTCTCTATATCCTTTCCACTCTCCTTACATCTTTCACAGCTTTTTTTATTTCGTCATCCCATTATAACGTTATAATCCCTATATTCGGTTTCCTTCTAGGTATTATAGTGTTTATAATATATAAGAGCTCCTCTAATAATACTTTAGAAGCTTCTTCCAGTTTGTAGATATTATTTATACTAGCTAATATTATAAGGTGTTTTACTATTACTGTAGTTATTATAATGTTTATCATTTTATAACTGTAACCTTCCTCTCCTTCTTTTTATTTTACCGGTGTGTCGTTAATCTTAACTATTTACAATATATAGTCCGACCTAACTATACTCTTTACACCTAAGTAATTAACACCTAACGTACAGGACACCTATACGTAATCTATTATACTATCTCTTTCTCCGTTTCTACATCTAAGTCGTGTTAGTTCCCTAAATAAAGTCCTTAACGTTAAGTCCTAGTCTTCCGCTAACCTTATTAACGGCTCGGCCTTAAGGCTTTTACATCCCTCCTTATCTTATATTAAGTTATATACGTTAAAGTTACTTATTATAACTACTCTCCCTTAAGGCGCTTTTACCCTAATTTCAGTTAAGGGGATAACTTAATTATCTAGTTTCTTACTTAATATGTAGATTAAATAGACTGTAATAGCTTCCTCTCCGTGGCTGAATATTACTAACACCTAGTCTAAGCTAGAGTCCATAATCCACACTACGTTAATAAGCCGTTTACTAACGTATAACGCTGCCCTCCCGCTATAGTAAATTATACTAAATTTCCCTCCTCTTCTATATCTTAAAGTGCCGGTAAACTAACTTTAAGGTGGTTCTTATATCGTTATCAGGTCGTAATCGCTTTGTGTTTCCAGCACCTTATTAAGTCTCGCATCCTTATTATTAATATTCCAGTACAGTACTTTTAACTTTATTAACTGTTTTGTAAGGGGCTGCCTGTAAGTGGTAATGTAGCTGGTTATAGGGGTTATTAGACTCTATCGATAGTTACTGTTAGTCCTACTAGGGCTCTTACAGGCCGCTGTCTGGGTGGGGTCGGTATGGTCTCCGGGGCGCCGCTAGGGCTTAGTAGCTTTATATATTACGTGATGCTGTTACCGTTAAGTATTCCTGCTTTCTTCAGGAGACTAGGTCTCCCTGCCTTAGCCTGTAGGATTTGTCTTCTCTTATTGGCCACCTGGTTTCCGTATCCCCGTGTGACTGTGAACTGGTCGGCTGCGGTACGCTTACGTTTAGTGATAGGGGTGAAGTTCGGGTTCTGCTCGTTCCTTTCCCTATGTGGTTTTTCGTACGTTATGGCTCTGTCGAGGTAAATCGCTCTGGCGCGCTCGCGGTGCTCCTTCGCCACGCGGCAGTCCTTGTGGAAAGCTGGGTGGTTGCCGTTACAGTTGACGCACACTGGCTTATGTTGTTCTGGCTTCAGTTTTATCGGGCAGGTTGCTTCTCGTTCGCTAACCTTCGTGCTGTTCGCGTTAGCTTATAAGTAGTTATGTAACTCTTATATTTAATCTACGTAGACTGTAACTTAAGGGGTGCTGGTAAGCAGGCCTTAACGGAGCTTAAGCTCCTTATTATAATTAACGAAAAACAGTAATACACTTATTAACTTAACTAATATTATGTTATAAGCTACTTACACTATTAGTAACAGCTTAAGCTAATTATCTTATTTAAAGTTAATATAAGCTTAAAGATATATTATAAGTATTTAATTAACTTACTTTATTTAATTATCTGTTTATAAGTAAAATACTGTTAAAAGCTTACTTTTCACACCTATTCTTTACATTAATCCTTACCAGAACTTTAATATAATTAGCTTATTTTAATCTATAATAATGTTATCTAACTAAAGGTATCGTGAAATTACTTCTTTCTTAAAGATATAAGTAAGTTACTCTATTATTATATCTTTTAAAATTAGCAGAAAATAAGCCTATTTTATTAATCTGTCGACTACTATAAGGATTTAGTTATAAGTAACTCTTATAACAGGGTCCTTAAACTTTAAAATCTTAATAACGAAATTAAGTAAGATGGAACTTTATAACGCTTATAATACAGGGAGTAGTTTGAGAAGCCTATAAGGCTTATAGCGTTAGTTCTGCTTTTAATAACAGATATTACAGTTATTAACCACTTCCTTAACCAGTTTCTTTATTCCTAGGAAGGCGTACGCTTACTAAGCCTGTATAAGAGTCTTAACCTAGCCTATATGTCCTTTAAGCTAAGACTTATAAATTTACTAAATATACTCTTTCCATTTACCTAAGTTATAAATATACAGTTTCTCTTAATATTAAAGCCTTACTTTTAATTCAGGTATGCTGTCTATACCTTCTAACAGCTATTCCAGCTAATAACTGGTTTTATTATAATTTAAATACTTTAAGTACTCCTTCCCACAGTTTTACACGTACCTTAAGAAGTCTCCTAAAAGGCACTTATACTTACAGGTACCTTCTATTAACCTTCTTACTTAAAAGTCCTATTATTACTAATAAACGTTATACTTTATTTATAAGTTTATACAGACGTTAATAATCTATTTTAATATCTAATTATTTAACACTTATAATATGTGTTTTAAAATGCCGTTCTTTATTTTATTAAATATAGTAATAAGGACCAGGACTGGATTAATATCCTTATAATCCTGTCTTTAACTAAAAGTATTAGCTTACCTATTATCTTTTCCTTTAACATAGTAAATCTGGAAGTAAAATGGGGCTATTAACTCTACCTATTATACTTACTGTAAATTAAATTCCTTTATTAAAAAGTACCGGAGGTTATTATAATCTAAGAAGACCTAGACCAGTTCCTTTATACCACTTAAGTACAGTGCCCACTTAATAAAATATTAAATAATCGCTATTAGTTCCTTATTATAGATTAGGTATCGTAAGGCTAATTTATAAATTCCTTTTAATAAAAAGGTAACTAGGTAATATTTCCCATTATCTTAGACTTAACTAAGTTCTCTACTAATTATAAACTTTAAAGAGTCTGTCTTAACTTAAAAAGGCTTTAAAAAATCAAGGAGGGCTAAGACTAACACTGTAATAAAGGCGTGTTTAAGGTCCTTAAACACCTTTTATTATCTTTCAGTCCACTTAAACGGCTTTCTTTCACCTGTAAGTTCGTGAAGTAATCTTATAATTTTCGCAAAGTACCTAATAAAACAGTGATAAAAGTTTATAAAGCTGATAAAGGCTTATAACTCTTTTTAATTCTTCAGAGTAAACTAATCCTTAACTGCCTCTATCTTCTTTAATTACATTTTAAGCTTTCTAAGGGTTACTTTAAACCTTAAATAATTTAGTTCCTAAACGTGGAAATGGCTTTTCTTTAGGTTTATTATTAGTTTCACTTTTTTAAAAGCTATTAAAACCTATTACATATGTTTTCAGTGTTTTTTTAAAATTTCAGAATAGATTAAAATATCGTTTAAATATATAAAGATAAACTTATTAAAAAAGGGGTGGAGAACATTATTAATAAGGCCTTAAAAGGTTATAAGGGTGTTTATTAATCCTATTAACATAATATAATACTAGTAATACCTGTTATAAGTCTAAAAGGCCGTTTTATACTTATCCTCTTCCTTTACTCTAACGTAGTTAAATCCCATAGGGAAATCGAGGCTGAAGAACTAATTTACCTTAATAATCTATTCTCGCATTTCTATAATAAGTGGTAATAGGTAATAATTCTTAACCATATCCTTATTTAACGTTTAATAATTAATAACTATATATAGTTTACCGTCTCCCTTTCTTAAGATAAACAGCATTAAATACCCTACCAGGGATTAAAACTCTATAATAAACCCATTCTTTAAATTCTTATTAACGTACTCCCTTAAGGCCTTAACCTATTAAAGGTTTAAATAATAAGGCTAAAAGCTGCAGAGCTTTACTCCCAGCTTCAGTTTAATTTCATAATCCTATAATCTATAATCTAATAATTACAGTATCTTTTTTCAAAATAGGGTAAACTTCTTATATTTAATAAGTACTTTAAATAAGTTAATTTCTTCACTTACCTATAGATTAACTTCCTACTTTCCTCTACCTTTTAAATCGTCATTTAAGCAATACAGTAGACCTTCTAATCCTTTAACCGTCTTAATAAACCTAACTTAAACCATACTTAATTCTAAGGGTTTAACATGCTTTTAAATACTTCGTACATCTTTAAAACAGTTTAAAGCCTTTTTAACTTTCTCTAAACAGTAATCACAGTTAAGGGACTTACTAAAGGTAAGGTAACCACTCCTTTAGTTAATTACAGGGTTATACTTCTTTAGTTAAAGTAAACTTAATATTATATCGTAACCTGTAACTAGTGTAACGTTAAAGTCCACTTATTATTTATCCCTATCTACTTTAATTAGGAGTGGTAAGTAGTAAGTGACTTTACTATTATTATACTAATATAAGCCTCCTTCTTTATTTTAAATAAGAATAACTTTTTTATATTCTTTGTTAGGGAGTTTCCTTTAATTAACTAATAAAAGGTGTATTAAGTTAGAAACACTCTTATTATTAATCACTACTTTTACCTTAAATAACCTCCCTTTTCCATCTATTATATTAACACTAACAGAATAATACTTATACTCTTTTAACATTTAAGTTATAATAATTATCTGTCTTTAAGGTCTTATCTAACTTAACCTTTAAATACCTCTCCTTCTTCTTAAGATTTTTACTAACTAGTAAACTACTGGTTTCCAGCCCTTCTAAAGGGCCTGTAACCTTTTCCTAATTCCTTCTAGAAAAACAGGTAGCTTTAATAAACCTGGTAATTAACCTTCCTTAAGTTCTTATACCTTAATGTCCAGTTAACTTTAAACAGTATAATGTTTCAGAAGTCCTTAATAAGATAATAATACACTTTATAAGATTAGATCACAGTAATGTCTTTTTACTCTTAGATCTGTTAATAATCTTCTCACTTTTACTATTTTTAAGCTTTTCCGTTAAAGTATAATAAGTATATTATAATTAAGTAATTATTAAGCATTCCTCCTTATTAACATGTAATAAGGGCTTAGTTAACCACAGTAACCTTCCACTTATTACCAGATTCCCTTATTAAAGAGTAAGAGACTTAGTAATAAGCTAGTTTTAACTTTACCCTTATAACAGCATAATCTTTTCTTTATATGTTAGGGAAGTGGTTATAAAGGGCCTTAGGCCTATAATGCCAGTTAAAAGCGTAGTTATCGTACACGTAATTAATCTATAATATATCTTTATAATTAGGGTAATTGATATTAATTACTAATACTGTGGTTATAAAGTACAGAATAGGGGAAGTGGCGCCTTATTCTTTTTCTTCCTCCACTTACCTTTATATACGTTATTTCTTCTAAACCTTTTCCTAAAACTTAAGTAATAATAACCTAACTTATTCTTCTATAAAGTGGCCTTCCTTAATAAATTAGTGCTTAAGTTAATTAGTAAAGTGAACTTTATTACAGAGTTATAACCTAATTTCTATTACTTTATCTTTAAACGTTACAGTAAGACCCTTAACTTATAAGTCCTTTACTTTATCTACCAGCTTTTAATATTTTTCCTTTAACTTTTAAACCCTTTACTAATATGCTTACTTTATACCTTCTTAGGGAACCCTTAAGGTATTAGTTTAAGGCACACTAACTTTAATATAAGGTAACCATTTAAGCTGTCCTTCTTTTAGGGAGGTAAGGGTGCTGATCTACTTAACGTGCTTAAAGTGTTTAAGAGTTTTAAAGGGTATTATTAAAAAGAACTTCTGTTTCTCCAGTTTAACTCTCTTAACTTACTTTCTTTCACCTTTTAAGGCTTACTTTACCGTTTAAGTGGCCTGGAGGGCTAGTTCTTTAACTCCTTTTACTATCCTAGTGATTTTTAAGTCAGGGTCTTTCCTAGACTTCCTTAATTCCTAAGCTTATAGGGTGAGGTTTTTAAGGCTTATAACAGCTAACTGAAATATCTCTTCCTAAAGTTAATCTTTTATAACCTGTACCTTTAATAGTTTTAAGTTTCCACTTTAAAGTCGGTCTTTTACAACCTACACCTCTATAACTAACTTTTCTAAGACACCTTTAAAGATTAGGTACACTACATCTTAAGGTTCTTCTTCTTCTTCCTTATTTCTTATATTACACTTATTTATTTAAATGTAATCCTTTTCGTTACCTGTTATCCTAATATAGACGTCTTTTAAATTAAACCTAATGTGCTTTCCTCCTTTTAAAACAGGTTTTTAATTAACTTATTTTAATAACGGGTATTACTGTGTTATATAACCTTTCTTATTACAGTTAAAGCACTAAACTTAAGATAGGTCCTTAAACTGCTTTTACTGTTACTACTGTTAAGGCTTATTACAATTAGGTTAGTTTTAGTAGTTTACCATACTAATATCTATCAGCCTAGGGTAATAACCTGTTACAGTCGACTAGTTCCCTTTTTTTAATTTACTTAACTGGTAAAGGGTCTGTTCCTTCTAATAGTTCTTTTAATAATAATAGTTATAATACCAGTTATCAGCCTTAATAGCCATCTTAACTAACTCCTAAAGACAGTTTAGTTAATCTTCTTAGTAAAGGTCTTTAATAACGTGTTCCTTTAAACCACTTTAAAACAGTATTATTAAAGCCTTTTAGCTAAGCTTAGTTTTTATTACTTCCAGTTTAAAATATATAGAGAACTTAAAGATTAAGGACGTCTGTCTTAAGGTTATAAGGCGTTACTTAGCCTACTTAAGGGCGTCTAGTTCTTTAAACTCAGTTTAAAGTTAGTTAATAAAAACGTTAAAGTCGTCAAAAAAGGCCTAAATCTTAAGGGCCTCTTTACATACCCTATTTACAAAAAGGTTATTAATTATCTTTACATAAGGTTTATATTAATAAGCGGTTACTTTATCTAATAAGGCTTTAGTAAACTTAACCTTTCCTTCTTTTTTAAAAAACTACTTATTATAATAAGTGATATAACTCTAAAGCTAAACTATCTATAACTCTAACTACACTAAGTCTCCCTTAAAGCGCGACAGTAAGGGGAGCTTTACTTATTTCTTCTATAAGCCCTTAAGGTCGTTATTTTCCAGCTTAATAATATTAAGTTAAGTTTAAAGTTTTTTAATAAAACTAATACGGTTTTTAATATTTTTAGGGAAAGCTTTATTAAGTTCCTTAACCAGTCCCTACTAGTTAAGGTTTAAGTTTTTAAGGTATATAACTAATTTATTAATAGTAAGGAGTTAAGGCTAGGCTTACACCTCTTTAATCTCCTTACCCTTTTTAAAAGTTAACATATTAATAAAAGGGGGGAGGTGTCTGGAAATCTAATAAACAGCGTTTAGAACTAGACGTTAATATCGTATTATAACCTACACCTAACACAGGCCTTAAAAGGACTGGTGTAAGTTAAAACAGAACGTATAATAGGACGTTAATAGGTAAAGGGCGTTTTAAAGACGGCTTATTAAGCTAACACTCCTAAATAGGGGGTTTAATGTCATTATAGGTCGTTATCACTATAATGTATAAAGGTAAGTCTGAATAGTAAGATATAAATAAATAATTAAATACTAATATAAGGAACTAGAGTCCCTTACGGTGGTTATAGGTATAACTATAACTATTTATACTAACCAGTTAAAGGTATCTTATACCTTACTTAATGGCTTATTACTTAGTGAGGAACTGAGTAACCTACTACTAAGCACCTCTTACTTAAAGGTCTCGCGGTTACTTAATAGGTGAGCACCTTTGCTAAAACTAAGCAGCTGCTGGTTAGTCGTAGGGGCTTCGGGTCTTTGCACCCCTGGCCCAGTGCGCAGTACCGTGCGTACTGTCTTCCTGCACTGTTCCTTGTGCGGGGGATTTGTCGGGCCGCTCCGGCCCAAGTGACGACCTGCAGGGTCGTCACAGCAGGAGACCGACTTTAAGGTGGAAACTTAAAGCCATTAAAGGTATAGGTTACAGAAGACCACCTTTAGGAAGAGATGTTCCAGTTGGCTGTTACAGGCCTTAAGAACCTCACCCTGTAAGCTTAGGAATTAAGGAAGTCTAGAAAAGACCCTGATTTAAAAGTTATTAGGATAGTAAAAGGAGTTAAAGAACTAGCCCTTTAAGCTATTTAAACAGTAAAGTAAGCCTTAAAAGGTAAAAGAGAATAAACAGAGAGAATTAAACTAAAGAAGCGGAAGTTCTTTTTAACAGTACCCCTTAAGACTTTTAAACACTTTAAGTATGTTAAGTGGATTAGCACCTTTACCTCCCTGGAAGAAGGATAGCTTAGATGGCTGCCCTGTATTAAAGCCGGTGTGCCTTAGACTAGCACCTTAAGGGTCCCCTGAGAAGGTATAAAGTAAGTATATTAATAGAGGGTCTAGGAGCTAAAGGAGAAATATTAAAAATTAGTAGATAAAGTAGAGGATTTATAAGTTAAGGGTCTTACTATAACGTTTAAAGATAAAGTAGTGGAAATTAGGTTATAACTCTGTAATAGAGTTTGCTTTACTAATTAGTTTAAGTACTAACTTATTAAGGAAGGTTATTTTATAAAAGAATAAGCTGGGTTATTATTACTTAAGTTTTAGGAAGAGGTTTAAGAGAAATAATAAACCTAAAGGTAAGTAGAAGAAGAGAGGAAATAAAGCACCACCCCCCCTGTTCTGTACTTTATAATTATAACACTTATAGTTAACGTTAACTATCCCAGCTATAAAGATATATTATAAATTAACTACATATACGATAATTACACTTTTAACCGGTATTATAGACTTAAGGCCCTTTATAACCACTTCCTTAGTATATAGAGGTGGGATTACGCTGTTATAAGGGTAGAGTTAGAACTAACCCACTATTAAGTCTCTTACTCCCTAATAAGAGAATTTAGTAATAAGTGGAAAGTCACTGTAATTAACTAAACCCCCACTATATGCTGGTAAGGAGGGGTATTTAATAACTACCTAGTTGTAACATACTTATTACACCTTAATGGAAAAGCTAGAGAATAGTAAAAGTAAGAAGATTATTAGCAGATTTAAGAGTAGAAGGATATTATTACAATCCAGTCTTATAAAGTGTATTATTAACTTATTAAAGATTTTAAGAATATTATACTGTTTAAAGTCGATTAGATATTAAGGTGTGAAAACTTAGGAAAGGTTAATTATTAGGTTTATTAAAGCTGCTTATTTTTTTAAAAGGAGTTAGGAAAAGGTTACAGGCCCTTTAAAAGGGCTGGAAACCAGTAGTTTACTAATTAGTAAAAACCTTAAGAAGAAAAAGGGGTATTTAAAGGTTAGGTTAAATAAGACTTTAAGGATAAGTGATTATTATAACTTAAATAATAAAGACGTATAAGTATGTAACGACCCTGCAGGCCGTCACTTAGGCCAGAGCAGACCGACGAATCCCCCGCACAAGGAACAGTGCAGGAAGACAGTACGCACGGTGCTGCGCACTGGGCCAGAGGTGCAAAGACCCGAAGCCCCTACAACCAACCAGCAGTCGCTTAGTCTTAGCAGGAGTGCTCACCTACTAAGCATCTATAAGACCTTTAAGTAAGAGGTGCTTAGCGGCAGGTTACTCAGTCCTTTACTAAGTAACAGGCTATTAAGTAAGGTACGAGGTACTTCTAGCTGGTTAGTATAGATAGTTATAGTTATGTCTATAATTACTGTGAGGGACTCTAGTTCCTCACACTAATATTTAATTGTTCATTTATATCCTACTGTTCAGACTTACCTCTATGCATTATAATGACAACGACTTACAGTGACATTAAACCCCCCGTTTAGGAGTGCTAGCTTAATAAGCCGTCTTCGGAACGCCCCTTACCTGTTAGCGTCCTGCCATACGTTCTGTCTTAACCCGCGCCAGTCCTCTCGAGGCCTGTGCCGGGTATAGGTTATAATAAAGTATTATTTTATTAATATTAATATAATAGATAAGAGAGGGAGGCTGTTTAAGGTAAGAGTAGTAATTAATAACAGGAGTACTTCTAACTTAATGTACCCTTTATTAGTTAATTAAAGGAAACTCCTTAATAAAAAGTATAAAGAGGTTATTCCCATATAAAATAAAGAAGGAGGCCTATATTAGTATAATAACGGTAAAGTTACTTATTACTTACCACTTTTAATTAAAGTGAATAGGGATAAATAATAAGTGGATTTTAACGTTATATTAGTTACAGGGTATAATATAATCTTAAGTTTACCTTAATTAAAAAAGTATAACCCTGTAATTAACTAAAGGAGTGGCTACCTTACCTTTAGTAAGTCCCCTAGTTATAATTACTGTTTAAAGAAGGTTAAAAAGGCACTAAACCGCTTTAAAGTTACATAAAGTATTTAAAAGCATATTAAACCCTTAGAATTAAATACGGTTTAGGTCAGGTTTATTAAGATGGTTAAAGGATTAGGGAGTCTACCGTATTACTTAAATGACGATTTAAAAGGTGGAAAAAAGTAAGAAGTTAATCTACAGATAAGTAAGGAAGTTAATTTATCTAAGGTACTTATAGAATATAGAAAGTTTACCCTGTTTTAAAAAAAGATATTATAATTACCAGACTATAAATTATAAGACCACGAAATTAAGTTAAAGCCGGGAGTAAAGCTTTACAGCTTCCAGCCCTACTACTTAAACCCCTAATAAGCTAAGGTCTTAAGGGAGTATATTAATAAAAACCTAAAGAATAGGTTTATTATAAAGTCCTAATCCCTAATAAGGTACCTAATATTATTTATCTTAAAAAAGGGAGACAGTAAATTATATATAGTTATTAATTACTAAATGTTAAATAAGGATATAATTAAAAATTATTACTTACTATTACTTATTATAGAAATGTAAGAATGGATTATTAAGGTAAACTAGTTCTCTAACCTTAATTTCCCTATAGGATTTAACCACGTTAGAGTAAAAGAAAAGGATAAATATAAAACGGCCTTTTAAACTTATAACAGGTATTATTAATATTATATTATACTAATAGGATTAATAAACGCCCCTGTGACCTTTTAAGGCCTTATTAACAGTATTCTTCGCCCCTTTTTTAACAAATTTATCTTTATGTATTTAAATAACGTTTTAGTTTACTTTAAAACTTTAGAAAAATATTAAAAATATATGTGATAAGTTCTAATAGCTTTTAAAAAAGTGAAGTTAATAGTAAACTTAAAGACCAGCTATTTCTATATTTGGGAACTGAATTATTTAAGGTTTAGGGTAACCCTTAGAAAGCTTAAAATATAACTGGAGAAGATAAAGGTAATTAGGGACTAACTTACTTTAAAGAATTAAAAAGAGTTATAAGCCTTTATCAGCTTTATAAACTTTTATTAATGTTTTATTAAGTACTTTATAAAGATTATAAAACTATTATATAAGCTTACAGGAAAGGGTAAGCCGTTTAAGTGGACTAATAAATAGTAAAAGGCGTTTAAGGACCTTAAACACACCTTTATTACAACACCAGTCCTAACCCTCCCTGATTTCTTAAAACCTTTTTAAGTTAAAACAGACTCTTTAAAATTTATAATTAGTGGAGAGCTTAACTAAGTCTAAGATAATGGGAAACGCCACCTAATTACTTTCTTATTAAAAGGGATTTATAACCTAGCCTTATAATACTTAATCTACGATAAAGAATTAATAACGATTATTTAATATTTCACTAAGTAGGTATTATATTTAAGTGGTATAGAAGAACTGGTTTAGGTCTTTTCAAATTATAATAACCTTTAATACTTCTTAATAAAGGAACTTAGTTTATAATAAGTATAATAGGTAGAGTTAATAGCCCCATTCCACTTTTAGATTTACTATATTAAAGGAAAAGATAATGGGTAAACTAATACTCTTAATTAAAGACAGGATTATAAGGATATTAACCTAGTTTTAATCCCTGTCATTATATTTAATAAAGCTAAGAACGGTATATTAAAGTATATGTTATAAATATTAGATAACTAGACGTTAAAATAAACTATTAATATTTATATAAACTTATAAATAAAGTATAATATTTATTAATAATAATAGGACTTTTAAGTAAGAAGGTTAACAGAAGGAACTTGTAAGTATAAATATCTGTTAGGAGACTTTTCAGGGTATTTACAGGACTGTGGAAAGGAGTGCTTAATGTATTTAAATTATAATAAAACCGGTTATTAGCCGGAATAGCTATTAAAAGGTGTAAACGGTGTATTTAAACTAGGAGTAAGGCTTTAATATTAAGAGAAACTATATATTTATAACCTGGATAAATAAAAGGAATATGTCTAACAGGTTTATAAATCTTAACTTAAAGGATATATAGGCCAGGTTAAAACTCTTACACAGGCTTAATAAGCGTACACCTTCCTAGGAATAAAGAAGCTGGTTAAGGAGGTGATTAATAACTGTAATATCTGTTATTAAAAGTAAAACTAATATTATAAGCCTTATAGGCTTCTTAAACCACTTCCTATACTATAGGCGCTATAGAGCTTTATCTTACTTAACTTTATTACTGGGATTTTAAAGTTTAGGGACCCTGTTATAAGAGTTACTTATAATTAAATCCTTATAGTAATTAACAGATTAATAAAATAAGTTTACTTTTTACTAACTTTAAAAGATATAACAGTGGAGTAACTCACTTATATCTTTAAGAAAAAGGTAGTTTTATAACACCTTTAGCTAGATAATATTATTATAAACTAAGATAAGCTGATTATGTTAAAGTTTTAATAAAAACTAATATAAAAAATAGGTGTAAAGAGTAAACTTTTAACAGCATTCCACCTATAAACAGACGGCTAAATAGAGTAAGTTAACTAGATACTTATAATATATTTTTAAACTTATATTAACTTTAAATAAGATAATTAGCTTAAACTGTTACTAATAGTACAGATAACTTATAACATAATACTAATTAAGTTAATAAGTATATCACTATTTTTCACTAACTATAATAAGGAGCCTAAGCTCTGTTAAAGCCCGCTTACTAGCACCCCTTAAGCTGCAGTTTACACAGACTGGATATAAGAACTATATAACTATTTATAAGCTAAACTTAAGTTCACATGTAAGTAAATGAAGAAGTTTATTAATAAACACTAAACTAAGTAATTAGTGCTTAAAAAAAGATTTTATTATAATAATAAATAAGTTAAGGGACTGACTTTTTAAAAGGGGGATTACGTTTACCTTTTTTTATAAAACCTGTATTTGAAACGATTTAGTAAGAAACTTAACTTTAAAAGGTACAGACTGTTCCGGATTAAGAAAAAGGTCGCTACCTTTAATTACAAATTAGACTTACCTGTTAGTATAAAGGTGTGGATTAAGGTTTTTTATATCTTACTTTTAAAACCTGCTTTAAAAGGAGTTCCCCTGGAAAAAAAGATTAAGATCGACGTTAATAAGGATAAGTACGACGTTAAGGAAGTTATAGATTTACGGAAGGGAAAGAATACGTTTAAATATCTTATTAGGTGGTTAAATTACAGCCTTAAGAGTAACTTATAAAAGCCAGTAAAAAACCTTAAATACCTAGACCTGGTTACAGAGTTTTACTGGAAGAATGCAGACTGATTAAAACTAACGATAAGAATTAGAAATAAGGTAAGATCTGACGTCTAAATTACCATACTGAAAAGTAAGACCATTATAGGACTTAAAGCCCGGGAAGTGGTAGGAAACTCCCTAATAGGTACGGAAGGACATTTATTAGAGCCTCCGGCCAGGGATGAAAAAAAAAAAAAAACCTTAGACT
>Ga0247770_1001581_pt1 | contig 16730 bp, 13 predicted proteins | sample UWRJL136409B6_FD_179943 | JGI IMG/M metagenome (GOLD analysis project Ga0247770, IMG submission 179943) | Plant litter microbial communities from Arlington Agricultural Research Station in Wisconsin, United States - UWRJ-L136-409B-6 | ecosystem: Environmental > Terrestrial > Plant litter >... | reverse complement strand
CACAATTTCCACCATTCCTCCTCGACCACCCCCCCATTTCCACCACCACCACTCCTTCAATTCTTCACCAAAACACACCAAATTCAAGATGAATACTGTGCGTGAGCAGAATATTGCGTCGGCAATCAATAAAGTCAAGCGCGGAGTCACACAACAAGAGGCCGCGCAAAACTGGGGCATCCCTCAAGCAACCCTCTATAACCGTATCCACGGCGCAACCAATAAGAAAACCAGCAAATTAGCCAACTAGAGGCTCTCTCCTGAAGAGGAGTCATTCCTCGTTAACTGGTGCCTTAATAAGGAAGCCTCCGCACGGCCTCTAAGTAAGGCCCAGATTATTAGAATGGCTGTAATGGTCCTCGCTAAAGGAGGTGATTTTACCCCTATTAGCTACCGTTAGGTAGACCGCTTCCTGGCACGCCACACACGTGTTAAAATAAAGAAGTCGGTACTGTTAGAAAGTGTGAGGAAGCGTAGTTTTATAAAGGAGGCTTATAAGGAGTTCTACGGCCTTCTTAGCTTTCACTTAAAGTTTAAAGCCATCCGTCACACTAATATCGCTAATATAGATAAACACAGCATATAAGAGGGTAAGATAGCGGCCAGGACTGTTATAGGTGATTCTCTTACGCCTAAAGCCCTCGTTCAGTCCTCCGATGGAACTACCTAGGTATTTATTCTAGAGACAGTTACTGTAAACAGCTAGAAGCTAACTCTAGTTATTATCTTTACAGGGGTAAGTCTCTAGGGATAGTGGTATCCTAAGTGGGTTAAAAACCAGCCTAATATCCGCGATTGGAAGTATAACTACTCCCTTACTGGCTTTAGTAATACGAGGATAGCCTTGAAATGGTTTAAGGAGGTCTATCTACTGGAAACCAAGCCTGTAGACCCTACAGAGTGGCGCCTTCTTATTATAGATCCCCATTTAAGTTATAAACCAGAAGAATTAGCTTACTTAGCCTTTAAGAATAAGATTCAGGTACTGTTCTTATTAGCCTACACCTCCTATAAAACTTAACCTTTAAACCGTAGCGTTTTCTCGGCTTTTAAGACCTATTATAGGTAACGAACGAAGCTACTTACAGCCTGTTAAGGCTTAACACTAGCCTATAAATAACGCTTCCTTCTGGCTTATAGGGATGCCTTTAGGGAGGGTGTAAGCCCTACTAACGTAAAGAGCAGCTTTAAAAAGACTGGTATATAGCCGTTTAACCCCTCCCAAGTCCTTGGTGATCCTAAGGCATTAATTGGAAACTCGCCCCCCCCCCTTAAACGGCTGTGGACCCTTAAAATAGCCCCTATCTCTGCAGACAGTGCCGTTAAGACTCTGTAAAAGAGCCGTGATATTCTCCGGGCCGTTAACAACACTAGGGGGTACGTAAGCCCTACTAATCAAACCGTAAGGAGTGTTCTTCGTAAGGCAGGGAAGGCGCTAGATCAAAGTAACGTAAAGATGGCCTTGTTAGAAGCCGAAAACGCGCGTTTGAAGGAGGATTTAAAGGCTACAGAACCACGTAATAAGAAGAAGGTGAAAGAGCCTCTAAACGGCAAGTTTGTAAGGATAGGCGACATCGTTGCGGCCGAGGAGGCTTCGCAGAAGCCCCCAAAGCGGAGGCGAGTCACCACGCGCGTAGACCCTACCCCTGCGATGGAGGAGGCTCAGGAGGTTATATACCATGGCTTGGAGAGCCTTCGTCGCGCCGAGGAGATGTAGAAAACATGTTATTTCATAGAAATTAGTAAGGAAATGGATGTTTTATGGCATGGTTACAATTAGGGGTGCACGTGGTCTTCATAATCGGCGATCAGGTCGATCGGTTATGGGGTCGCGACTTCTACACCTCCGTAACTAACTTTTCTAGGACACCTTTAAAGACTAGGTATACTACGTCTTAAAGTTCTTTTTCTTCTTCTTCTCTACCTCCTAAATTGTACTTATCTATCTAAATATAGTCTTCTTCGTTACTTATTATCCTAACGTAAACGTCTCTTAAGTTAAACTTAACGTATTTCCCTCCCTCTAAGACTAGTTTCTAACTAACTTATTTTAAAGATAGGTATTATTATATTATATAGTTTTTCTTACTGTAGTTAAAGTATTAAACTTAAGATAAGTCTTTAAATAGCTTCTATTACTATCGTTAAAGCTTATCGCAGTTAAGCCGATTCTGACAGTTTACTATATTAATATCTATTAGTTTAAGGTAATAGCCTGTCACAGTTAACTAATTCCCCTTCTTAAGTTTACTTAACTAGTAAGGGGCTTATTCCTTTTAGAAGTTCTTTTAATAGTAATAATTATAATACTAGTTATTAGCCTTAATCGTTATCTCAACTAACTCCTAAAACCAATCCGGCTAATCTTCTTAGTAAAGGTCTCCTGTAACATACTCCTTTAGACTGCTCTAAAACAACATTACTAAAGCTTCTTAACCAAGTTTAGTTTTTATTACTTCTAACTTAAAGCGTGTAGAGAACTTAAAGACTGAAGATATCTGCTTTAAGGCTATAAGGCGTTATTTAGCTTACTTTAAGGTATCTAGTTCCTTAAACTCAGTCTAAAGTTAATCGATAAAGACATCGAAATCATTAAAAAGGGCCTAAGTCTTTAGGGCTTCCTTCTACACTTTATTTACAAAAAGGTTATTAATTATCTTTACGTAGGGTTTGTACTAATAAGCTGCTACTCCGTCTAATAAAGCTTTAATAAACTTAACTTTTCCTTCTTCTTCGAAGAACTACTTATTGTAATAAGTGACGTAGCTCTAGAGCTAGGTTACCTAAGACTTTAATTACGTAAAGTCTCCTTTAAAATATAAAGGTAGGAAAAGCTTTACTCGTTTCTTCTATAAGCCCCTAAGGTCGTTATTCTCCAGTTCGATAACGTTAAGTTAAGCCTAAAGTTTCTTAATAAGACTGATATAGCTCTTAATGTCTCCAGGGAAAGCTTCATTAAGTTCCTTAACCAGCCCTTACTAATTAAAGTTCAACTCCTTAAGGTATGTAGCTAACTTGTTAACAGTAAAGAGCTAAGGTTAAACTTACGTCTTCTCGGGCTCCTTTCCTTTTCTAAAGGTTAATATATTAATAAGAAGGAAGTAGTGTCTGGGAATTTAACAAACAGTGTTTAGAACTGTAACGTTAATATCGTATTATAACCTACACCTAACATAAGCCTTGAGAAAACTGGTATAGGTTAAGACAGAACGTATAGCAGGACGCTAATAAGTAAAGGGCGTTCCGAAGACAGCTTATTAAGCTAACACTCCTAGACGGGAGTTTAATATCACTGTAAATCGCTGTCACTATAATGCATAGAGGTGAGTTCTAAATAGTAGGACACAAATGAATAATTAAATATTAACGTGAGGAACTAGAGTCCCTTATGGTGGTTATGAGTATAACTATAACTATCTATACTAACTAACCAGGAGGTACTTCGTACCTTACTTAGTCTGTTATGCTTAGTAATGTACTACGCAATTAAGGCTAAGTAGTTAACTGAGTAGTGCTTGGTGTTATCAGTCTTTATAGGCTACTAAGCACTTTCTTACTAGTTATAGGGGCTTCGGGTCTTTACACCCCTAGCCCAGTGCGTCTGGACGGTGTACACCGTCCTTCTGCACTGTTCTTTCTGCGGGGGATTCGTCGGGCCGCCCCGGCCCAGGTGACGGCCTGCAGGGTCGTCACATATTGTTATTATTATTATTATTGTTTAAACGGTCATATCTTTATTATTATAAGCAATATAGTAAAAAGAGTTCCAGCTCTGTATTCTACGTAATAAATTGTATAGGAAACGTAATTATTACTTGCTATTATGCTACTTATTGACAGGTTATTATTATAATAACTATTATTATCCAACTTTAAATACTAATATCTTTCTCATTTTAAACAGTATGGTAAAACAGATTCCAGTTCTGGATTCTACGTAATAAGTCATATAATGAACGTAAGTAATAGAACTTATTATATTACTTATTAACCAGTTATTATTTAAATAATTATTATTCTTAGACTTTAAACAGTAATATCTTTCTTATTATAAGCTTTATAGTAAAACGAATTCCAGTTCTGAATTCTAGGTAAAACTCTACATATAAAAGCACCTTCTTTGATTAGATTTAGCCTTGTTTTTATTTCCAAATACCCATTTGTTTAATTTTTTCAAACGCTAATAACTCCTGAACCGTAACCCTAACCCTGAATCTAACTTCAGATTTGGACTCCTGGTCACGTGACGTATCTGAAAACATATCATATCACGTGATTTGGGGCCCGAGCGGAAGGGCCCGAGCACACCCACTTTTGATAATGAACCGACCAGTCCTAGGTCGAGTTGAATTTCCTTATCAGTTTTGACTGAATTTCCCATAGTAATTTTTTTTTGGACCACCCTTACAACAAATTGTCCTCCGGACAGGATAATCCATAAGCCTCTTAGAAAGGGGTTTACGGCTTGTCGCATCCAGCCGAGCAGAGTACTCCACAGCTGTTACTCCAGGGGGAAGAGGACGAGGACGTGGCAAACATGTACACCTTTACGGGGAGGGCGGTCGCTCTCTGGTAGCAAGTAGGAGCCCAGCTTAATAAACACTAAGGTTTTTTAGAGCGCTTCGGGCCAGACATCCTCCTTAATATGGAATGTGTCCAGATCGACAGGGCCGGTAAAGGACGTATACACTAAGGAGGTGGGCCACGGGGCGCTATCGTCGTTCCCGGAAAGAACCCGGGGGATAATACTACACAGTTATAAGTATAGACGCTTAGTAAAAGTCCAGGGTGGGCAAAATGATGTACAGAGTTAAGCCGCCGTCCCTCGGTAGGGTTAGCGAAACCTAAACGGACTAAGTGTCATCCGTCTCCCATCCATTTAGGCGTATACTGATAAAGGTGAGTTTATTCAGGCACACTCAGGCGACGATGGTAAACCACTTCCCCTCCTAGTCATCCTTTAAGGTTGCTGTTCGTACTCTAGCATTAAACATTGAGAGCAGGAGGGGAATGCCAGAGCGTTCGCCGTCTTAGGTGTTGAGGAGGCCTAGATAGAGGTTAAGGACAAATTCAGGTTAATTAAAGGGAAGGAAGGTCCCCGCCTTAAAATTACCCGCATTTATATAGCGGGAGCCAGACGGTAGAATCTCGCACTAGGCCAAGTCGGAGTGGTAGGTAACGATGAGGTCCGCGCCTATCGTTCCTTACGCTCGCTTATTTGGCAGTGGAGGCATCTGATAAACGAGAGAGGAAGCCATGGTGGGTATGGTTTCGTGGTGGAAAGGGAATGGAATTCCGGAGAGGAGGGACGGTAGTGCGGGAGATTGATCGCTTTCAAGTGGGCTGGTTAGTGTGTGTATGAATGTTGCTTTTGCGATGCACTGACCTCGTTGGCGATGTGGTGAAGTATGTCACGGCACCCGTCACCCGAATCAACCAATTCCGTTTCTTAGCCCTACAACATCAACACTAAGGAAGAATAGCCATCCCACGTAAGCCTTCGGATTGCCATCACGCGGTCGCATCAGCTTATCACCAGATGCCTTTTGTGATGGTCAATGGAAAGGGGGGTTCGGTCTCTGAGAAAGCGCTCTATTTCTTGCAGGGGCGCGCTAACGTGGTTGCGAAGTAGGTGAGGTGGAGATAGGTAGGGGATCACCGGGATTCGCACAGGCGTTCCATGCGCTCTTAGCACAAGTGACAGGGTAATAAAGCCGAGCGCTCAGTCCATCGTCGGCTCCGTGGGCGGCTTTTGGTTAACTAAAAGGGGATATATGTGATGGCTATTCTAATTCTGTATTAGTGCTGAGAGACCGTGGAAAGGGGTTTGGTGGTTTGATTGATTTGTTCGGCGATATTTTTCTGCGTATGAGAGATGAGAGACGATTGGCGATCGCTATGCTTCTGATGGGGTTAGAGGCCACCACCATCTCCTGGGGGCCTTTGGAAAGAGAGCCTTTGCTGTGAGCATTCCTCAGTGGATTTTGGACCTGCTCGTTGTAATCTGATATTAAGCAGCCGGCGTAGTGCTAACATAGTCTCCGCTGACTGAGCTAGTCGGTACCCCTTATTAAAATAGTCATCTATGGTGGATACTTCGGCATGGCCGAATCATATCCCGACTCCCTACGCATTCCGCTGCAATTATCACTTCAGCAAGAACCGGGGCGGCAGCGGTTGGCAGAACAACGTGAACGCGAGCGTGATACGATCAGGTGGCAGTGGAGGCTGTAACAGGGGGATGAAGAGGAGATCCGTTGTTAATATGAGTAGCAGTATATGCAGCAGGAAGAAGGACGCTGTCGACGGGAGGAGAGGAGGAGACAACAGCAGGAAAAGGAGCGGGAACAGCATCCCCAGGCTGAGGAGATAAGACAGTGGCTGGAAAGACATCGGCAAAGGCAGAAAGGAGAGTCTGGCCGCATGGAGGAGCTGGCAGAGCACACAAGCCAGCGCCGTCGGCAAGCCAGAAGGACCAGGCAAGAAGTTAATTCGTTAACCCCAGAGTATGAATCCCTCTTTTCTGCTAAGACGTCGCTAAGGCACCAGAGGCCTAACACGTGCCAGAAGACATCGTCAGCCAAGATAAAATAAGGCTTTTGGGATGATGCCGATAGGGTTGTCAGTTTCCCATAATCTAACAACTGTGGAAATGGTCGCGCGGCAAATGGAGGCGCTTAACTGGTTAATTTAAGCAGCTAAGCAGACGTTTCAGGAGAAATAAGTGGCTTCTGCTTGTCGCGATTAGTGCAACCTAATACCGGTATAACGTAAGATTAATAGCGTACAGGTATTCTTGAAGGCTTTTTATAACGAAGAGATTATGGAGATAGTGATATGTTCTGTTTGCTACCTTTAGAGGAAGCCACGAGACCTGGCCCACGTTGATTAGTGTAGGGACATTCCCGAAGAAATCCAGCCTATTATGGTAGGCGTCCTGGGATGTCGGAGATGCTTTCCAGATGAAGATAGCGAGGCCGTGGTGCCGATCTGCTACACCTGTTGAGCGGCTTTTAATCGAGGCTGAGTTCCGGATGCTTGCATGGGGAGCACCACACTTATCGGTTGTAAGCACAAGTATCCATAAGAGCTAAGAGATCTCACGCTGCTTGAGGAGAAGCTGATCTCTCTTAATACGGCGTACGGTTTTATCACCAAGTTTAACATCCAATATAGTAAGCAGACAGGCCTAACATACTAGAAGCATATTACGGGTCATATCACTATATTTCCTAATAATATAAAGTTTTTAGCTACTATAATCCTACCACACCTGCTTATATCGACACTTAAACACATGTATGTGATTTAAACCAGCCTGGAGCAGCCCATACCACAGGACGTAAGCAAGTTACTAAATGTCTAACCTAATGCTTTATATGCAGCATTTAAATAGCTATCTCTACATAATCCTTATTATACTATTATTGTTATTAATAAGGAAGAGATAGGTAGCTAGTCCTTTAAAGACGGTAGTAACGTGCCTTCCTTAGCCTACTAGTAGATAATATAAGAAGAGGAGACCGTAGAAGAGCTTATTTAGATATCGTAAATTATACCACTGACAGATTAAGGACAGGAACTTCCCTAACAGGTGTTAACGGTTAAAGACATTATGGTATAACTAGCAGGAATGACTAACTGTACTCCAGGTAGATAATTTAAGCCTGAGAACGATGTACAATCCTCTAGTGTTAAGGAGGCAGTGGAGGAGGAAACCTTAGAGCAGGTCTTTGAACTACGAACCTCCGTAATGTTTCCGATTAACAACCAGGCCGCCTTTACTAAGCAAGACAAATTAGAATTTATCAGTATAGCCCTACAGACAGAGCGCCAGTTTAATAACAGCTATAAGGTTGCCGCTGCCCTAGGTAAAGATCCTTTAATGCAGATCTACGGCTTTTCTGATTACCCGTTCATCTGTGTGTCACGTGGTTGTAAGTTTGCAGATTCCTTTTCCCCTAACTATTTCCTAAAGACTTTCCCTACTTACTTCCCTTTCAGCCGTAACAGACTATAAGCGGAAGATTAGGACGATTAGGGAGAGCCAGCACATCTATTACTACGGGACATTACCTTAAAGTCTTAAGTAAAAGTCACTCTGTAGCAGCACAGCAGGCATTATACCTAGCACCTAGCCTTTTCATTCCTTATCTTTAATATACTTATAAGGTTTTAGAACCGGCAGATCACTTAAGGCCGCTTAAAGCGGTCGGCCTTTTAACGTGTAGAAGGGATATACTGGAAACTGACGTTAAAGCGCTTACAAGAAGCTTAAAAGGAGATATTAAAGACGGGAAAGACTATAAATAAGGACGTTATTACGCTAATAAAGGAGCTCTTGCTCTACAGTAACTAGTATCCTTTATTAAATAAGAGCCGTCTATCGATACGGAAAAAGATCTAATTAATACTAATGGTATTCGGTCTTACAGTTATCTAGTTTACGCTTAACCCTAATAATATTAGTAACCTTATAAAGTTAAAATATATAACACACAGGGGGCGGGATACTAAGGCAGCCAGAGCATTACTTAACGCGTTAAAGACATCGCTACAGGCTATTACCCTTTCAGTATATAACCCTCTTAGCTTAACCTTATTCTTTTTCTGTAAAATCTCACTCTTTTTCAAACATTACGTTTGCGTTAGGCGGCTGTCTGTTTACGGGAACGTAAGTTATTATTACATTACAGTGGAGACTAATAACTGTAAGGCTTTTTATCTACACAGTCTATTATGGTTAGACGGTAATCTAGCTTTAGCCAACCTTGTTAAAGATATAGCGAATCCTGATAACGAAGAGTACCGGTTAAAAGTTAAGAGTTTCGTTAAAGATATGTTTACTATAACCTTAAACAAGTCCTTAGTAAAGGAAGCCTTTAATTCTAATAAGAGAGCCACTGTTATCAAGCTGGAGTTAATACATAACAGGTTATAATTATTAGCAGGATTTAACTGTAAGGTAAACTTTATTACATCTCGTTATTAGATCTATCACTATACTGTTACATGTGTAAAGTATTCTATTAGGGAGGTTTTAAAGGCAGGCTTAAAGAAAAGTAAGAAGCAGCTTTACTGGTTTCGTGCACCTTAGAAACTTATACTAGAGACAAGCTTTACAGATAACAGCTTTTTTAAAGTAAGAAGAAATTATTAAATAGTTAACTAATATAATTAGAGTATAGTGATAAGACTGATGCATAACTATAATATATTCCTTATCCTCACACGTAAGAAGGGATTAACACTAATACACTACATCTGCAATTACACCATAAAACTTAATGCTCCCATATAAAGGCGGCTCGCCTTTACTGCAGAGCTGCTGGAACTAGAATGCTAATCCCAGCAACACTAGTAAGGAGGAGCACCTGAAAACCCAAGTATCACGTCGACAATAGGAGATAAGACTAAATCGTTCCTACAATAGGTAGTAAACCGAATCTTCACAAGCCAGAAACTCTTATAACCTAAAGTGCTTAGATATTTATTAAGTTTCGGGACCAACTTCATAAACGTTCCCATCTAGACCTAGGTGCATCTCAATGCCCTGTATTAGGCCGTTACCCGACATTAGACGGGTTTAAGGGAAACGCTATTAACATTTAATTAAGAGCCGCAACCAGATAATGTTTACTTCCAAAACAGTAACTTTAAGTTATCGTATATAGAGGCTTACAAGCACCGTAATCCTATCCTCGAAGATATATACCTTTACAATTATATGTCCTTTGTAGTTCTTAAGAAGGAACGCTCTTGCTAAAGAGGTACAACACCAATTCCTTTCCCAGTAACGTCAGTGGCTTGCAAAGGTTAGGTCCAGTGCCTTTACACTCTTAAAAACACAGCTGTCCCTATATTTAACAGTCGTCTTACAGATAATTTTAATAAGCAGGATGAGAAGCTTATAAAGAGGTAAGTGTTAGTATTTTAAATAAAAAAACTAAGAATAAGGCTTACAGAATAATAAAAATGTAGTTTTGCATCTTACGCTATTTTGTGACGACCCTGCGGGCCGTCACTTAAGCCGGGGCGGCCCGACAAATCCCCCGCAGGAGGAACAGTGTAGGAAGACAGTACGTATAGTACTGAGCACTGGGCCAGGGGTGCAAAGACCCAAAGCCCCTACGACTAATAAGGTATTGCTTGCGGCATGCCGAGTGCTCGCACCACAAGTAAGGAAGACCTTATAAGTAGAGTGCTCGCACTATGTAAAGTGCTTATCTCGTAAGCACTTACAACGCCATAAGCAAGGTATAAAGTACCTCCCAGTTAGTTAGTATAAATAGCTATGGTTATGCCTATAACCTCCGTGAGGGACTCTAGTTCCTCACGTTAGTATTTAATTGTTTATTTATATCCTACTGTTCAGATTCACCTCTATACATTATAATGACAGCGACCTACAGTGACATTAAACCCCTGTCTAGGAGTGCTAGCTTAACAAGCCGTCTTTGGAACGCCCCTTACCTATTAGCGTCCTGCTATACATTCTGTCTTAACCTGCGCCAGTCCTCTCAAGGCCTGTGTCGGGTGCAGGTTGTAATATATTTGTTCCGTGGGGAAGGTTTTAAGGTAACCCAGCGGACGACATATTAAAGCTATAGCAATTGTTCAAAGAGATGTTAAGCGACAGAGTTTTCTTTTACGTTTGGAATATCGTACTGTTATACGTTTTAGTAGATAATGCCCAGGTTGACAGTAAGCTGCAGGGTATAAACTAGGATTTTAAAGAGGTAGTAGATATGTATGCGTTTAACGATCCACGAGAGGAGGAAGATAACGCCAGGGCTAATAATAAGAACATTAACTCGCAAGACTATTACGACGCCTTCTTAAGAGTTTTATCTGCCGTCTGAGAAAGCGAGATTAAATATATATCCTTAAGTTCGGGGGTAAGGTGCTTAATAGATAAGGTGCAGGATATCGATTTAAGACAGAATGACAGTATCGCTACCTAATAAGGCCGTTAGTTTTACACGACGCTGTAAGATATTTAGGACTCTCCTTTCCGGAGCATAAGTCTCCTAAGTAAAGAAGAGATCGATACGATATCGAAATTTCAAAAGAAAGATGATGCTAACGTAAGGGCATACATCCAGGGCAGGGAGGACGGTAAGCCGTTTACAGATGCTGGGGAGTGTGACAGAGGGGCTAATGTTTCATACGAGGCAATCTATATAATGGGTAACGTAATGATAGATCTCGAAGTTAGTCCTTATACGTTATATATTAACGTTATTTTAAATCTAACGAAGTGGTAGATATTAAATAAACTGCAGTCGATAGCAGTGTTGTTACCAGCAGCATTCTTTAACAACCGCAGCGCGTAATTGCACGAAAAGAGGGGGAGGTAACACTTCCAATATATCGGTAGCTAAAGCAGCACGGGCAAGTCTCGCGTTATATTAACTCAGGGCGTTTATTCAGGTCAACCCTGTCGTTCTTTTTAGGCTCTGTGTGTAATATTACTATAGCCGTTTATATACATAGCGATGCGTTCTCTGGCGCGTGCCACCGTCAAAAAGGGGCCGCACTGCGCGGTTCTTTAAACTGTGCTTCTTAAAACCAACAATCGATTCGACGATTTTCACCACAAAGACCTTCCATTAAAAGCCTAGTGACATTCTGGCCCTTCAATCGAAGTAAGATAACCTAATCCACAGTCGCGTTTCCTTTATTGTTCCATACTAAGCTCCGTTTCATACTAAGCACCGTCACATATTAAGTTTTGTTCTATATTAGGTACGTATCTGTTTTTCTACGTCAGTTACATTTATATCCCTCAGATTGGAAGACCAGTAGTCTGGGAGTCGGCCTTTCAGGCTGACAATAACGTTTTATAAGTGTGGTTCTCTTTATGGTTTCTTCCCTGTTACGCCATCGCACCAGTTCAATATATACTATTAAGGATATGTTTAGGTTAAAAGACGTTCTTTACACACTCCTCCTTACAGGCGTTAGTGGAAACGCAGCGGCGCTTATTAGCAGTGTAATACTCTATTCGGTGGCAAATATAAGATTCGAGGGTGAGGGAGTAACCGCAAGGCATATATCAGAGGAGGAAAAGCTACGTTAGAAGAATAAGACTATATTAATTATCGATAAGATCAGTTAAGTAAGTAGTCTTACGCTAGCGTCGGTTAACAGCCGCTTAAGGTTATATAGGGACGACGCGTATCGTCCGTTTGGTAAGATACCGATTGTTATGGTTTTTAGCAACTTCTTTCAATTCGACCTAGTTAGGCAGACTAACCTCCTCTTACCTAATCCTAAGGATCACAGTAATTAAAAGCCTAAAAGCGCAGCAAAGCATATAGTTACATACAAGCTATTCCTTTAGTTTACAACTGTCGTTATACTCTGGGAGCAGGTCTGCGCAGCCAGCTGTCCAAAATTACAGGGCTTTCTCTATCGTCTACACAGCAGACAGCAGACTAAGCTTAACTTCTAACGGCTCCGTCGCCACCTTTATAACCACACGGCACAGCCCTCTTTCGCCGATAGATTAAGAGCGATCACGCCTTTGAACCAGGACAGATGGGATTTGAACATAGTAGCTGTTATGTAATAGGCTCGCGCCCATAGTAAACACATCTCCATCTTTATCGTAAAACACGATACAGAAGTAGGAAAGCAGTTTTGTGGAGAGGACTTAAGTAACGTACTCCGATACAGAGATAACAGTCAACTTCTAACTCCTAGCTTATTCTTCTATATGTAAGGGATACCGGTAATAGTGACCCGGAACCAGCTTATTAAGCTGAAGCTAGTTAACGGAGCGCTGTTTAGGGCGGTTAACATCTTTCCTGATTTTTCCGCAGGTGTTATTACACTCACGGGTGACGTAACGCTCCACCTGGGGCCTCCGGTGGGCATCCTTCTCCAATCGGACGATATCGCCAACCTTGCAATACCTGGGCTTCCTTAAGGGATAACCCTGGTTAAGAGCAAGACAGTGGCAATCCCAAAGTCTATACGGGGAAAGAAAGGCAGAATAAAAGGCAAGCCAGGATTTGAATGGGTCGCCTACAGAACGGAGCCTTTATGTACACCAGCGTTCGTAATGACCGATCAGAAGAGCTAGGGAAAGCAGTTTTCGGAGGTCCTCCTTAACCTTAAGGGCGTTCACGGTGGCAGCACAGCAATAAGACCTAGCTTCATAAGCTTATACGTGTAGCTGTTAAGAGCGGAGATGTGGAATAGCTTGTATTGTCGGACTAGACCACTGCACCAAAACACTGCAAAAGTAAATCCACTAATACTAGCATTTAATAACAGCGACTATATCCATATTGTTCCACACACCCCCTAGTTGCTAGACTAAACGCCCAGTGCAGTTCTTACAGCTTAATACACCATTAGTCATTAAACGGCTCAATACAGACTTGGTGATATAACGCTGACTAATCGCTTAAAATGCCCAAGAAACATACCGATAACAGAGTTCGAACTGGTGACTTTAGCAGTAACGGGGAAGTTCCAGGCCTAGTAAGCCTCCCGGGCTCATAACTGTCGGACTAGACCACTGCACCAAAACACTGTAAAAGTGAATCCACTGATACCAGCATTTAGTAACAGCGACTACATCTATATTGTTCCACATGTATCTTTTTCGGGAACCTGCAAGAGGCGATTTTATCGAGCCGAAGAATGTGCTAGATGGGAGCATGAGGGACGCGGCTCTCAAGTTGGAGAGGCTAGGGGACGAGACGAGGCGGCGCTTCGAGCAAGAGCACAGACATAAAGTGTGGTTCCAGTATTGGAACGCCATGCCGGAGTCCACGCCAGCAAGCGAGTTCGCCAGTGAGGAGGACGCCTCGTTGTGGTGTGACTCCGTGTTCTAGGGAATTAACTGGTCTGCGGAGTAAAGATTGATTTTTTGACCATGTGCCAAAAACGAAATATGTGATAGTTTAATAATTGAAACACAGGTAAAGCTAGCCATGAGGAAGTCGCGAGCAACCCGCGAAATCGCGTTCCGGCTCCCGCTACTTCGGCAGAAATGATCGCGAGACCAACGCGAGACCACGTGTTTTTTGGCCGTAAGCCCGAAGCGGTAAAAGACTTGGCCCGTGCTTTTTTTGTTCCATGCAAAGCCGGCGATGAGGAACCTTTCGGAAAACTTCGCTTCGCTTTAAAGTTCCTCCAGGCAAAGCCGGCGATGAGGAACCTTTCGGAACTTCGCTTCGCTTTAAAGCTCCTCCAGGCACTTCGCTACGCTTTAGAGTTCCTCCAGGCACATGCCCAATACGCTCGACGCATTTCGTGTTTCCAGCCGACTCTGTGTATCTTGGCGCTTATATGATGGCAACGAGGGCGTTATCTCGAGGTCGCTGATTCGAGTGGCACTTTTAAGGGGAGTTGGCGTCTTATCTCATGATAGGTACCTTCCTGTGGTGATGCCTTTCATGGCACCATCGCTATTGTCAGCCGCGGGGCCGAGCCATACTATGACGCCCGTGGCTTTCCCGTAGATATCGCCCATTATGGCAACCTGTTGGCCCCTCTCTTCGGTGTTATCTTGGTTGATGCAGATGGCATCGATTCAAAGGACTACGTCCTCGTCTGGTCCTCGAATCTCAAGCAAGGCGAGCTCAAGGTTCCGTTGCGGGGGGCGGCGGTGAGCGCGGTGACCGACTCTGAGCTGGCCCCTAGTGTCGGTATTATCCCCCCATTTGTATGACAGCGCTTGATAATCTACGCCTCGGATCCTGGTGTGAGATAGAGTGCATTCGATTGGATCATCTCTGAAGCATGCGTGGAGCTTGAGGATGGGAATTTCGGCTGGGTCTGACTTTAGGGGCTCGTAGATTTGATTGCACCCTCTCTCTCTCAGGGCCGTGATCAGACATTGTGTGCTGCATTGCCGAAAGTTAAGTGTCTTCCAGGTTTCTTAGTGGTACGGGAGCTGACGGGCCGCTATCGAGACAGGATCTGCGGGGTTGCCATCTCCTTCATTGCCTGAGGCAGGATTGCATGACAGCACACCCAATCACCCCCACGAGCCTTCCCAGCTCGACTTTGCACACCTGCGGTCCAGTTGGACACCAGGGAGGTCGCTGGGATTCGTTGCTAGCCCGAGAGCTAAAATTGCAGTGCTCGACAAGCTATTGGCTCCCTGCCATATCTGATGGCTAGGTGATGGACGATCTATGGACGATATGATTGGTCAATACCAAAAGACACCCGAGAAAGCTGTCCGATCTTGCATATTCGGCATGAGTTCATACCCTTAATGACAAATCCCGTGTGTTCCTCGAGGTCACGGTCTTCCTGGTGTTCAACGGTACACGGATGTGGAGACCAGCCCCTATAAAAAGTCGGCGACAGCAGTTCGTGCAACGCGGGAGTGGCGGGCGCCAAGGACGGACCCCGCATTTTGAAACAGTTCACAAATTTTTATGGCGTGCTTTGCGAATTTGCGAATCCCCTCCGAGTGGGGCCCGGCTTGTTCCGGGCGACCCGGGAGACTGGGTGTTCAAACTCTTGTCAACCCAGCAATCGAGACATTTTGTCCTTTGCATCGGTAACCTTTACCTCACCTTACCTTCACAAAGACCGACCGACAGCCGGCGCGCTTACCTTGTCGCTTTGATTGCCAAACGGTTCTTTGGGTCCACCAAGCCCTTCCTTCCTTTATTTGCACCCGCTCAAAATTTGAACTTCAAACGGTGCACCTGCGAGTCCGGCGCCGCATCACCGGGCAATCTCCCAACTCCAACCCACAGCCCCGCAATCATGCCCGGCCGCGCCGCCCTCCCCTCAACGGCGCTCGCCGCCCTGCGCTCAACCCTCGCCTCCCGCAACATCCGCCCCTCCCTCCTCCGGACCTTCGCAACCGCCACCACAACCACAACCCCAACCAACCCCCCAGTCCCTACCGCCTCCCACACCCACAAAGTTGTCCTCATCGGCGGCGGCACCGCCGGCCTCACCATCGCGCACCAGCTCCTCCTCACCGGGAAATTCACCCAAGACGACCTGGCCATCGTCGACCCCTCCTCCACGCACGACTACCAACCCGGCTGGACCCTCGTGGGCGGCGGCCTCAAGCGGCGCGAAGACCTCCGGTACTCCCTGCCCTCCCTTCTCGACCCGAAGCTCAAACTCTACCCCACCGCCGTAACCGCCCTCTCGCCCACCACCAACTCCCTCACCCTCTCCTCCAGCCAAACTCTCACCTACGACCACCTCGTCATCTGCCCCGGCATCCGCATCAACTACTCCTCCATAAAAGGCCTCCCCTCCGCCCTCGCTGACAGGTCTTCCCTCGTCTCCTCCATCTACGGCTACGACACCTGCGCAAAGGTCTTCCCTTCCATCGCACAATTCCAAAAAGGTTCCGCGATCTTCACCCAGCCTGCTGGGCCAATCAAGTGCGCCGGCGCCCCGCAAAAGGCAATGTGGCTCGCGCTCGACCACTGGAAGCGCCAGGGGGTGTATGATCCGGCGAATATGAAAGAGTCGCCGGTGAAGATCACCTTTGCGACGGGCACGCCGACGATGTTTGGGGTGAAGAAGTACAGCGATAAGCTGGATGAGCTGCGTGTGGAGAGGGGGGTGGAGGGGCTGTTTGGGCATGATTTGGTGGAGGTTGCGGGGGGGGATCGGGCGGTTTTTGAGAAGGTCGGGAGCGGGGAGAGGGTGGAGAGGAGATTTGATTTCCTGCATGTGGTGCCGAAGATGGGGCCGTATGAGTTTGTCAAGGAGAGTGAGGTTGCGGA
>Ga0247770_1001580_pt1 | contig 16746 bp, 18 predicted proteins | sample UWRJL136409B6_FD_179943 | JGI IMG/M metagenome (GOLD analysis project Ga0247770, IMG submission 179943) | Plant litter microbial communities from Arlington Agricultural Research Station in Wisconsin, United States - UWRJ-L136-409B-6 | ecosystem: Environmental > Terrestrial > Plant litter >... | reverse complement strand
GAGAAGCTGGGGTCGTGCGGGTGGGGCCCGGGGCGGGAGCGTTTGCGGCGCCACATGAAGAGGGTGATTATGGCGGCGATGAGGATTATTCCGCCGACTGCGGCGCCGACGCCGATGCCGGCTTTGGCGCCGGTGGAGAGGCCCGGGGCGGGGCTAGCGGGGGAGCTGGGGCCGCCGGTGCCGACGACTGCTGTGGGGGTGCCGGGGGTGTAGCCTGCGGCGGGGGCGGTCGGCGGCACGAAGTTGTTCTGCCAGAAGATGCTGCTGCCGGCGAGGGTCGGGAGACTGGCGTAGGCGGGCAGGGAGGAAATGCCGGCGTAGAGCACGTTGGTGGGCTCGCAGTAGGGCGTGCAGCTAGCCATGGGGAGTTTGACGAGGTCGGTTGAGTTGTTGTCGACCACGCAGCCGGTCCAGTTGGTGATGTCGTCCTTGGCGCTGTTGCTGTTGAGGTTTTTGCAGGCTTGGTTGATGGCTACCCATTCTTGGTCGTGGAACGGCGGCGGCTTGTGCAGGCACTCGGGCGAGCCGAACGACGGGTCGGTGCATCCTGCGACGTAGGTGTTGCCGGCTGCAGGGGACTTGTGTTAGCATTTGGTGATTTTAATTGACTCGGAGATTGGTGAAGTTGTGGAAGGGAGGAGCGTTGCGTCGACTCACACTTGGCGTCCCAACACGCGTTCGCATCGCGCAGCGCCAAGCAGAAGCTCCCTGCTTTGCAGCATGGCCATGCCTGGAGCGCATCGTTGCCGCATGGGATGAAATCCCCCTTCGTCACTGTGTTTTCCGCATAGAAGCACGTCCCGTTCGAAATGTTTGGATTGTAGGTCGTCATGGTTCGCGCGTGGTTCTGTTTCTGTCGATGTGATTTCGTCAAAATCGTCAATCGGGCGGGAAGCGGCGGGTGGGGGACATGGACCTCGTGGCGAATGTCGCAGCGCGGGTGCGGGGGAGCTTCGAGCTTCGACGGGAAATTGGAAAAAAAAAGAAAAACGGCTTGGGGGAGGCCGGCAAGAAGAGCGCCCCAGCGGTGCATAAGAGGGGGGCTGGACAGGACGGATGGGGGCCACGGTTGGGCGTCTTCGTTCTGGGCCCATTCACAGTGACTCTGGGCGACAAATGAGAATACGAGACACCTGCGTCAGCTGGAGATGCGGGATTTCGTGTCACGGCCCGAAAGCCTATGGGAGGCCAGGGAATCCCACAAGCGATGTACAGCGAACTCCGCCACATGCAAGCGGTCGGAGAATGCCGAATCAGATGACAATCCGCTGCGTTGGGGCTGAGTTTACCCGAGACTCACGCCTTGTCGAATGCCGTCCCACCGTTGCAGTCCCGGCTGTTGATCTCATCGCAGCGTTATAAGAATGACGTCGCCGCCAGGACCCGTTCCTCACATTCGTCGTGTCCGCCGTTGCCGCTGTTCCGCGGCTGCACACCACATTCGGGAATGGTGCCGGCCCTGTCCACAGGGGCAATGCAACGTCGTTGCAGCGGTGCGGATCCCTTGGGGCGGGGTGGTGCATGTGGGGTTTCACGATACTATCATTCTTTTTATGGTCATCGGAACAGGGAGAGTGTTGGTGGCCGGGAGGCGGTCCTACTTCCGGCACGCCCCCAGATCCTCGGGTCGACCAGGAAGATGCCGTCATGTAATGTGCTACCAACCTAGTCATCAATTGTAAAAATCCGGGTGCCTCGGCCATTTGCCATGAAGAAATGTAACTCTGTACTGGTAAGCCCGACACAGAATAAGGCGTGAAATCTTTCCACCCACTGCATGCGAGGTAGGTCGTGCCATTATTTGCAGGATACCCGCGGTATACATTAGGTTGACTGACGAGGGTTTTTAAGCAGTATTATGAAACTAACATCCGCTCGTATGTTCTGCATTCCCCCTTCTCTAGGCTAGGTACCAGTAAAGACTCCCCGAAGTGGAGTTCATACCATGCAACTTCCTTTAAATGGGCTCTGTACTGCAAGTGAGTCAGCTATTCGTATGCACTAACGGGAACCCCTTTTGGACCTACAGTGCCCAGGCTTACAGAACAGACCTCATCTCAGCGTGAGACTCCTGTTGCAATGCCGGACTAAGTATTGGACCCGAGGAGAGTGTTCGCCGCAGCTACAGCCGGCGAGGATCGCCCTCCGTTTCAACCCGTGTCCCCTTTTTGCCGTATCCAGGCATTAGTCGATGGGTGTTGGTAATAGGGACACCGACACGCTACATAAAGCTCAACTAACTAGTAGCACATTTGGGGCTGAAGGGCTGTTGTCTAGATACCTATGTAGTCGGAATAAGAGAGGATGCGGCTGTTTGAGAAAAAGAGAGCGGTTGATGATGCGGTTGCACATGTGCGCACGGGGGGCTTCAGGGTCTAGAACTAGGCGCCGTGTCACCGTGAGATTCACTGGCTGCGGGGGCGGAAGAACTGTCACCCCAGAACCTCCCTCACCCCTTTACCACTGGCATGGAAACCACCGGGTCAAACACATGGGAGACATCTACCGCCACGCCATAAGAGTCTGCAGTGGGTGGGAGAAGCCACCCATAACACCCGCTCCGCCATAGAACTCTTACAAACCTGCCTAGAGCCCTATGGTTTCACCTTCACACCCGACATGCTCACCTGCCGTGAGCCACACAACCCCAACTCCTTATCCACCTCACCAAACCCCAATCATCAGCCTTCGCCCCCACAATCATCCAAAACCCCCAGGCTTGCCACGTCCTAAAAGCCCTCCCCTCCCTCCCCTACTGGCACCAAATATAAATCTTCCAAGCAGTCGTCCTCGCCTCCCACCCCTTCATCCAATGCGACCCCCACTCCCTCCCCTTCGCCGCCCTCCGCCATCTCGACGCCGCCGCGGCCGACGACCCACAGATCTAGCTGCCCCTCCAAGCAAAGCGCCCCTGGATATTCCCCCTGACAACGGCCCTATTCGACATGACGCACCTGTGCATGAGCGTGGAGCAGGCGGGTATGCTGCATAATGTCTTGCTGTTGCCGACGAGGCACCTTGAGTGCAGCGATCCGAGGGATAAGCTGTTTGCGCTACTTGGGGTGGGCTGGATATGCAGTTTCTAACGTCGTTCCATCTAGGCCATTTTAATGCGTCTGGTCGGAGGGCCTATGTGGGGGATGATGGCCGGATACTAGATTCGGAGTGGGCTGGGGAGCATGTCCTTCCTGTTGTTGGAGTTGTGGTCGATACGGTTTGCAGGGTCGTCGGAGATGCAAGACATGACGAGGCGCTCGCCGAGGTTGCGAAGCTTGATGCGGAGGGAAATCACCCCCTGGGCCTTTCGCATCTGCAGGTCTTCTTCCGGACCATGGTTTTTGACTACCGGGGCTTCTTGTCCGAGGCCGGCAGCAACGCCTTCAACCGGGATTGGATGAAGCGGCTGGCCTTTGGCTTCTATCGCGAGCTGGAGGACTTCAATGTCCGGGGCCGTGGAGCTTCTGGGTTCACTTTTGGTATCAGGGATTTCCTTGGGTCGATCTCTCTTCTGCTCGGGGGTGTTCAAGGAGGACGAGATGATTGGGCTGCTCAGTTTGCCGAGTCGAGCAAGGACAGGCGAGAGGTCGAGGCTTTTCGAACCGAGTATCTGTACCGGAGTGGTTACAAGGCAATTGATGCCTCCTCGTCCTTTTTTATCACCGAGAAGAGCCATACTGGGCTCGGGCCAGCGAGATGCCAAGAGGGAGATCACTTGGCTATTTTTCATGGGTGTCCAACGCCATTAGTTGTGCGCAGTGCGAGGGAGAGGATTCAGGGGAAGCCGACATACCAAGTTGTTGGCCCCTGCTACCTGTATGGGATGATGAACGGGGAGATGTTTGATAAAACGGGAGTGGTTACTGGTATGTATCTCGTCTAGGAGGGCATCCACGCGGGCATCCATACTCAACCGTATTTGCAATAGCATCCGCTGCTGGCTCTGAACTGGATACTACCGTAGGTAGGTAGGTACCTAGTATACCGGCAACTTACACCTACCTAGTAAAACGCATCACGCCCCTCCCAACCATGCCAACGTTTGGACGACCTTTTGGGGTTCGATCTTGTCCACCGAGATGGCCCCAGTCTCAATCATCCCCCCGAGTACGATACCACATCGTTTCAGCAAACACCCAAGTAAACCGCCCGATGTGTCTGGTTTATTTGATTCGTCTGAGCCGTAGCGGTTGAAAAGCCTTGCCAAAATCTCATCTCTGTCTAATTCATCGTGGCCAGGCAGATAGCCGTGAGTTACGAGGATCGCCGCGTAAGCCCTCCCAGCCCTGTATTTTGAGCTGGCACGGCATGCTGCAAGCTCGTAATGACCCAGATATACCATATCGTGGAAGAAGACCAACCATTCCTCGTCCCATGCCAGTGCTGAGTCCTGCAGCAGTGCAACATTGTACTCGAACTCGGCGCTTCCGGCAGGTAATGTGACTTGGCGGTCGCCAATGTCCTCGGTAAAGCCGCAGGGACATAAATGATTCCTTCTTGACGCTGACAGCAATAGCCTAGCCATGGCCTCGTGTTTAATCCTAAGCGCTACAAAAAGTGGCGAGTCTGAGTATCGTTCGCTTTTGATCTCGTGGTTTTTCCCGAGCTCAGGATGTGCACTCGCAAGGCTGATGGCGTTCTCTCCCGACAATACGGAGAGCAAATGAGCCTTTGTTGAGTAGTGCGGGAATCCATCACCGTTCCGGACGAGACGTAGAGTCTCGATCAAAGTTTTGGCAAAGATCCACTCCCCGATATCGAAGTTGCCAACAAACTCGTCGAATTGTAGGCCCCCCTGCTTATGAGCGTCCTCGGCATGTGGTAAGACGTTTTGAATGGCGTAGCCCAGAAACGGAAAGCCAGTGGTGCGAATTATACTGGAGCTCCAACTGTCCCCGCGGGAATCGTCGCGAAGATACTCGTGGGCGTAGTGTATCTGAGCCACACAACACTGCATTAACCTACGTTGGCTCGTGGCTTTGAAGTTATCGCGAAGGTTGGGCCCAAGTCTGGTGAGCCCATTTTCCTGAAGAAGAAAGTCCCGCACCGATTCGTGGATGAACTGCACGCGTCCACCACCAGATAGTATCTCAACTAGCCCCTTGGAGCAATTGGTGATATAACGGGCCATGTCCCATTCCTTGAGAACTTGCCTATCCCATGGATGGAGAATCTCCGATACATCAATGCCACTCATAATGGCGAAGTAGAGTTCCTCGCAGCAAAGGGTCTCCTTCGAAAAGAGCACCCATTGAAGGCAGAGCAACAGGACATGAGTGTTCTCATGATCCCTTGTCAACATGTCTTCAAAGAGCTCCGACAGGCCGCGTGGTAGTTCCTCCAGCCGCTTTTGGAGGGCAGAGATCTTTCCGCGGTCGTATTCCTTGTTTAGAATCCGAACCACTAATACGGTCCAAAGGAAGATTCCCGAACCCTTGTGCTCGATCTTTGCACGTATTTCAGGGGCATATTCACTGTTGCCAATCCGCAGCTCAGCAGCGATATAGCTGGTGATGTCCCGGTCGTGGCCTTTCAGGTGCTCGACGACAAGTGAGGCGCCCCGGTCAACGGTGATGTGAGGGTAATGTCGACTGGAGAAGCAGACCCGCAGGTGAAATTGGATGGAATCTGCCATATCTCCCAAATCCTGGAAATGCGAGAGCATATCCCTGACTTCATCTTCGTGACACTCGTCAAGAGCATCTATCAAACAGATTAGGGTCCGCCCTTTCAGCATCTCTACCGCGGATCGAAATAAGCTGCGCAAGATCGGAGCTGTCCACTGGGGTCTGCCATCTTGAAGGCTGTCCACCGAGTGCAGCACAACCATTGTATGCGGAGCTGCTCGTAGCAACTGAACCAGGACTGATCGGTACATGCCGATAATAGACTTCTCGAGTTCAGTGCCTCGGGCGTTGAAGAAGAAGTGGAGTATGATGTTTTTGTCGCCTTGGAGGGTCTTTTGGACACGCGAGAGGAGAAACTTCATGATGGTGGATTTGCCAACTCCTGGCTTCCCCTTAACCCAGAGAAATCCGCGAGGGTCTGAGAATCGCGCGGCCAGCCACTCTGTGTACTCTGGCCGATCAAGCAGCCACCCGCAAGTCTTTGAGTGGGCGTTTTCAACAAAGCGGACGCGGCTTTTCATTTCGGGGAACTCGAGAGATTTCAGGAGCAAGCTGCCCCCAAGTTTGCTGCCGAAGGTCTGTGCCGTTGTTTCAATGTCTGCCTTCATGTCTGTCGCTTCCGGGCTGCCATTAGAAGCTTCAAGCTGCCGATGAGACGCTATTCGTTCCAACGCCAGAGCTACTTTTCGGTATTCTGGACCATCAAGACTTTGAAATTGACACATGCCGGTGTGGGTGTCTCCGATATGCTCCACTATTTCGCAAGCCAGATGGCTGACGCAGGCGGAATCATCTTCCACAACCTAGAGTAAGAGATAAAATCCGATCAGTATTACTAGATGGTAGTAGGCACCGAGTGCAACAAGAAGTATCGTACCTTTTTACCCCATAACCCAGGTAGCGCATACAGCTCTTGGAACGAGTGCACAAGCCACCCCTTTTTGTCTAACATCCGCCGAAACTCGTCTCTCAACTGCTTCAAGTACTCTGCGGTGGGAAATAGTGCTTTGGCAACATTTTCATTCACTCTGAAACCCATGCCTTTGGCAAGGTTTATGACGACGTGGTGTGTGGGAGAGCGTGGATCAGCTCCGTTATGGGGTGTGCCGAAGAAAACAATCCCAGTGATTGATTCATATACTTGCCTCAAGGGCGTTCCCTCGTTATATCCCCTTGAGCGTCTCAGTGCCTCCTTCACTAGCAGTCCACCTAGGCTGTGTGCGACGAGGATCAGTCGTCGTGAGGGTTCGCGGCGGCGATGAGCTTCCAACGCCGCCAAAAGGTCACCCGCATGGTCGTACAGTGTGTTTTGGCTGACAGGACCCGCAAGGATGTGACGTATCTGGGTGTCGTAGCCATATGTGAGCACGCGGGCTTGGGGTAGTGTTGCAGGGACGAAATCTCTCGGCCAATATGCTGCTCCTCCAGGGGTGTTGTTCTGTGTCTGGCTTGAGCCCGAAGACGACCCCAGCCTCATAAGTTTTCTGAGCTTGGATGGAGATTCAGGTCTCGCGATATCCGACTGACTCCGGGTCATTGCGGCTTCCCTTTTCTTGCTTCTCGACGTCCAGGTGCGCTCAGGGTGTCCCGTGAATCCGTGGATGAAGACGATGCTGTCTGCGAGTCAGCATCCGTCTGCCGAGGGAGGGGGGAGAAATATCAGAAGACAACATTCTTACTCGATCTGCGGTGTCTCTGGCTCAACCAGGACTGTTATTCCGCTCGAAGAAACCGGACTATTTTGGGAGCCTGACCCCTCAGTGCCGGAGGCCGATGGCCAAGTCGGGGTCGCCATGGCGACACTTGAGTCACAATGGATGCCAGTAAATGCCCTGGGTGCAGGCTACAAGATAGGTAGATCGGTAAGGCCCAAGTAGTCGCTGTAGAACAATTGACGCAGTCGCAGGTTTGTGAGCATGATGGTCATGATGGGGTCAAAAGAGTCCCATCGCTCATCGCGCGTGCGCCTGGCCAGAGCCTGATCATGCACACAGCCACCGTCAAGAAGGAGGGTCCCAGTCTCGGCGACTAAGCGACCCAATAGCAGGACACAGATAATGAGACTGCATTTTCACCACACTTACCCATCTGCGATGGCTCCGGCCAAAGTGAAGAGTCCCCTTTCTCCATACGAAAATGCGTCTTTTACACTATCTCAGGGTACCTTTCCTTTTAGCCAAAGCATTTGTTCTCTTACCTAACCTTTCTTCCTTTAGGTTTGAGAGCAACATTCCATAGGTCTCGAGCTTGCAGTTGAGTGAGTGGCTGTGTGTGCCCGATGGTGTCGGGCGTATCTCCTCCCTGAACTACGCTGCAGCAAGACTAGACTCCTCTGCCAGACGGATTGTCCCGGCTGACGAATATGCATGACCCCACAGCATTTCGGTGGGTGACCTGATGTTCTGCACATGTAATTGGTTCGTAACGAACAATTGAACTATCATTGCACATCCCCGCGAATTTACGGTCTAGAGCCAGTTCTGTGACATTCCCGCCACCAGCAAGACATCTTCAAGATTGAGTTGACGGTCTTCGTCTGCTGCAAACAACTGAGACATCTTCATGACGTTCTTAATCTATGTGGGGTGTCAGAAAGCGGCGAAGAGCTCGGAATGGTCCAGCTTACCTGTCGTCCATTCATATCCATCTCAGCTAGACGCTCGATTTCCGGACCGTCAAGATCAACAGCGACATCGCCAGTCTTGTTGACATTGCCCAAGAAGCCACGCCAAATTGCCTTACGCGCAACAGCGTCGAGATCCGAGTACGCCAGCTGAAAGTGAATCCGACTCCGGAAGGCATCATCGATCTCTTCCACTCGGTTAGTTGTCAAGATCAGAATACCCTGATAGTACTCCAGCTGACGCAGAAAGATTGACACCACGGCATTTCTTGTCAGATCCGTGGCAGTCCGCTTGGCCATGAAGACGTCCGCCTCATCGAGCAGCAGCACTGCTTTCCATGTCTGCGCCAGCCGAAACACCCTCTCCAGTCGGCCGTCGATAACATCCGGATCGCTCCCCAGCTCGCCCGAGCTGAGTACATACAGGGGTCGCTGCACCGTTTCGGCAACCGCCTCCGCTGTCAGGGTCTTTCCGACGCCCAGTGGCCCCGCAAGAAGGCCAACAAGGCCCTTGCCTTTGCCCCTGACAAAGTCATCAAAATCGTTGCTATGAGCAACGTGACTTTTGACAAGCGTACGGACAAGTCACTTCGAAGCGTCGGGGAGAACAAGAGAGTCCCAGATGGTGGTATTCCATTTGATTTCCGTGATGCGCGAGATTGCGAAAGCCCCTGGTACGAAGTGTAAGTATGAATGGAAAAGGTGGATGAGGAGTTCATTTGACACTGACCCCAAAGCTTTCCGGTCAAGCTAAATCCGTAAACGACGGCCGGCATGGCGATCAATTCCTCATCTGTTGGCTGCCGACCTGATAGCGGGAGGGGGGTGTGAATTCCCGGGACAAACTCGTTGTTTGGTTCTATCTCTTCGAAAGCCGCTGGGTCAATGACTATGCGGCCTCGGCATTGTTTGCTAATTAGTAGTTATTTTTCAAGGTATTTCTCAGCCGTCAGGCAGCGGAATCACTCACGCTGAACTTTTCCTTCCCCTTCTCCCCCAATGGCGACTTTGTCTCGTGCAAGGCCAGCCCACTGTACTCGTAAAAGCGCTGGCCGTGTAGCTGCATCCTTCTGCGCCCCCGTTCCAGCAGCATCTGTCGCACGCCAACATGGTCTTTGTGGAAACGTAGCGGGTAAGCCGGCAGGTCAGTGATCTCTTTCTCCCCAGTGAAAGCGGGAATTTCGAATGCCTGACTCCAAGTCCAGCCCAGTTTCTTGCCGTTGCTATCAACCCCGGGGCCATGTATGTAAAATGACATCGTGCCGTCGGACTTTTGGCAGACCGCAGACCTTGCCGCGCGGTACACACACGGTTCGGAAAGAGCATCGAGCGTATATATCAACTCGTTAGGTGGGACAATGGCCCAGAGGGTCTCGAATGTGATTTTTCCGCTTTTCAGCAAACATTGAAGGTTCTCTTCGTCCTTGGCGAAGTCTTCCTTGGTAACCTGGAGGGCGGCTTCGATCTCGAAGACTAAGTCAGCGTTTTTCTCATCCTTGGCAAGCTCAACCTCGAGTCGGAGGCGTAGCTTGGCGGCGCTGTAGTAGAGCATCTGGGGTCTAATCTGTTGTGTGCGACGAATCTGGGCACACAAAATTTCCTTTTTCGTATCTTGAGCACGTGACGTTGGTCACCTTAGCTCAGGCTCGGCTCAGTTCCTGCTCAGGATGTGCTCAGGCTGGCTCACCTTTGCTTACCCTGATTGCTATTTTCGGCAGGACGGACCGCAGCCTGCCGAATCGCTTCAACTCTAGCCAAGCGCCCAGAACTGGTTCCATATATAAAAATGGCTAAATTATGTCCCGCTTTTGGAACTAACAGTCATGTGTTCGTATTACTTACCTGAGTCGTTAGAGATTTCCGTCCCAGTCCCTCGGTTACACCTCCTACTAACAATCCTCTGCTGTTCAATCCTGCGACCAACACATCTCGATAAACGTTACGATTCAGCGTGGAATTGGAACCAAATACGTCAAATTTAACAAATACTATTATTAAACGAGGCAAGAGGAGAGTACTTACAGTAAACCGCTTTAAGATCAACTATTAAGCAGCTTAAAGGAATCTAAGGACCAAGACTTTTAATGGTTATAGCTAATAAAATTTACACTAAGTAACCTGTTGGTATGACCCTGGTTATGGCGCGGCGGGACCCGGACCCGAGCTCGTTAGGACTAATCGCTCGCTGAACTAATCAGGTAGCCAGTATGGGCCTCGGCCCCTGGCGCCGCAGCCCCGGGGCGTAAAGGGAACTGGGACACTTGGTACATTAAGTATAAGATCATGGCTCGCTATGATCAGAGTGAGGGATCTGTTCTTGGTTCCTCACGCAAGCAATTAAAGTTCACTGTCTACCATCTTCATTGAAGCTCTTGGCAGAGCGACCTGGATACTGATCTCGGGGGCAGTGGCACTAGCCACTGCTGGCCCCCGTGGCTGACATGCACCTGTCGGAGCATGACGTCGGTCGTGGGGGCCCGGTCTCCCTTTTTGGACTTGTATTTATTGGTCCCTGTATTTCCTTTCTTGTAGATAGTGACCTTTTCTAGAGAATATGCCATCTTTCTTCGTTTTCTGATTGATCCTCCTGTAATATACACATAGCACACGGCGGGAGCAGCTTACCACTTGAAACATGGAGTTGATTGCCTCGGAGAGCTCGAAGCTGCTGCTCTTGTAAATGCAACAGGTGTCGATTCAGAAGTAACCTGTATCCATTGCGACGCGCCTCCCGGCAACTTCCGATGACTTTGGCCCGCCCACCCTTCCTGGTGATGCTTAATAGGTCGAGAGACCGTGCGCTGACGTCGTCGAAGAGGACCTCATCGGTACCCCATGTGTGAGACAAAATGGCGTACGGAGGTCGCGCCAGTTCAGACTCGAAGATTTCTAGTTGAAAGGTAGATGTATTTAGGAGCCTCATCGTCTAGGTTGAACTTGGAACTGGTATGCGTCTTTGAGACCAAGATAGCCACCAAGATAGCCAAAAATGTCCACACGCCTGACTGCGTGTCTGTTTGTTGTTAAAAGTGCTGGCTTGCTGATCTGTCGTGTCTTTTACCTGCGCTGCAGGCTATCCTTGACGATTTGTGTTTTTCACACGGCGGTTTGGCTCTTGCGCTGGGATGGCAGTGACTGATGTTGTCTCAACGCAGATGTGACATCGTAAAGTGATCGTTCTGATTTTGGCAGGTTTATACGAACTGATATTTGTGGGAAACGTCACGGGTTCAAAAATAGAGGCCTATGGACCTACTAGAGGGAATGGAGCAATAGTGCAGCATTTTGTCTTGCGGGGTAAAGCACACGGTCGCGTCCGACAGGCCAATGGCTTCTGATTTCGAGCTTGGGACAAAACAAGGAGGAAGATGATTACGCGTATTGCGCGTCCCGGAAAACTTGTTGCCTGCTGGTCGCATTCCCCTCTCTTTTTAAAGCATATTGAGGGTCGTGATTGAGGAGTGCAATGGGTAAAACAATAACAAAAGCTGGCGCCGAGTCGACTAGCGAAAACTCGCCAAAAGAGTGAATCCAGCACGATTCTTGATTCCACCGAGGAGATTGTTTACGAACCACCGTGTGCGGAGCCAAACGGTAACCAGCAAGTCTCACAGAGCCTACCTTAAGGTGATTCCGGAAGACGAAACCACTGAGCTGCCCGAAACTTTATCGGATTCAGTGGATCTCCCGAGGTCGTTGCTAAGCCCTAAGCCTAACGAGTTGCCCGCGGCCGAAACAGCGGCTGCAAACCAGGAGACCGCGATGGACTATGTCGACAAGATCACCTACGCATTCGAACCTGCAATCCCTCCCGAATACCAGTCGACACCTGCCATGAGCGTCCAGGCGCATGAACCTGATGACAGCGTTGCGGCTACGGTTACCCCGCTACGCCTACTAGGTGACCAGTCGGACCTCATCGATTGCCTGTTCTGCCGGCATCGTGTCGAGACGCGAGTTGAGAGGAAACCCTCTGGAAAGACCCAGTGAGGATAAACACCAGTTCCCCTGTGCTTTCTACCGCAGGAGAAACTAATCAACACGCGATTAATAAACCAGCATCGTCGGGACGTCGCTCTTCTTCACAACGTTCATCGGCGCATGGGTGCCGTACCTGTTCAAATGCTATTACAATACGGAGCACCACTGCGGTAATTGCGGGCACATCGTGGCGCGCCGTAACCACGATCGCACCGAGGTCGAGGCGCTGGCCACGCCCGAACACCTCAGGGACGTATCACGGTACCCAGCCGCGCCGGCGCAGCCACTCGAGGAGCAAAGACGGCACGGGCACATAGTCAATCCGACACACGATCTCACGACTAGGTCTGTTGGTTATTTTAATAACTAGCATCCGAATTTCGTCATTTGCAGCACTTAGTGGGCGGTGTGGATGTTGCGCCAGCCGTGGATGGTATCTTGCACGTAGGTTGATAAAGTCATAGTCGGCCGCACCGTCCAAACAGATGTGAATTACATCGCATGTGATATGTTAGTGGGAGAATCTCTAGGACAAGAGGCATCTGGGCAGAAATTATACAACGGCGGCCTCCTCCCAGACACTTCATACTTCGTTTTGTTAGGCAGTAAGACGACCACGAAGCGACAACCCAACTTCGCTGTTACGTTGAAGCGAGGAACTCGGTTGACTCAATGCGAAGCATCCGCAATACCTCGCGTGGTATTCCTTCGATAACTTGTTTTAGTCAGGGTTCTCTGTTGCTTTCTTTCAATTTTTTTTTCTTCTTCGCGATGATATTTGTTTAACACTGCAGCTCATTGTGGCCCATTAATGTCAGAGAAATCGAGGGGACCTAGCAAAAAATGCTAGGCTCTTCATGCACTTTAAACTTTCAAGGGCTTAAAGGATAATATGCCTATAGAGTTTTCCCGGCTCTTTGATGACCCAGCAGGTTGTCACTGAGGATGGCACGGCCCGACGGTGACTGTCAGAAAGAAAGGAGGCCTTGGCCATTTAGCTAGCTTTGTTGACTAGATAGATGCCTCAGGAAGGGGGATTATAGCTGGTATGGAGCTTCGGTGCAAATAAAACTTTCATGTGCCCAGGTGCCTGCCATTATTGCTCTTGCTTGCTCGATCATACGTTTGAGCACGTTCAGGTCATTCCTCGTTGGTCAAGTACAATTCGAACCTTAAAAAAAAGGAAAGGCTGATTGATTGAAAAGAAAAGGAGGCGCAACTCCTTTGAAGATCTCGGTCGCGAATACTAACTCCTAAAACATTACCAAGAATGGGCTAGTAAGGACAGAAAAAAAACTCATGGCTCCTGGCCCCTTAACAGTCTTCGACAGAAAAACTCGCATTGTTCGGTACGTATCCAAATGCGCAGCTTCGCTCATGCCGACTTTTGAAAGTGACAAGATAAGCATACTTAAGGCTAGTCCTTTCTGCCAACCACTCATGGGACTTATCAAAATCGTTATCGCACCGTATATACCATACCTTAGATATAAGAGAAAGGTAAACTGATAAACCGTTCCGCGCTGTTTACTTCCCAGCTCTCCCAAGAGCCCTTATTCAGGAACAAAAAGTCCCACAACGCAGGGCGCGGTGATTCTTAATATACGTAGTGTATGTTAGAAACTATCACATAAATGGGGCCTCAATGTAAATAGCCGAAGGCCGTTAGCCGGGGAAAACTCAGCCAGTTTCCCCGCGGATTCAGCAATTCTTTGCCTCACCAACAAATCAAATGAAAAAACTGGCTGGCTGTAACCTGGCAGCATGAACAGATGCCTCTAATTACCCTGGGCGGAATGGTATCAGTAAACGTCTCTCACGATGCCAACCTTTGCGTCTAGGAAGAAGACTTATGACTGTGCGAAGAGGGAGGAAAGGAGAGGGAGCGCTATGGACAGTACATATATATGGTAACGGCACGACTCGCAGGCGCCAGAGCCTCGGTTAGGGACCCGGTAGGTATCCGGGGGTGGTACCGTGACAGTACTTTGGCCGCTACACGGCAGTTCGCCCTCAACTGTCTAAAAAAACAACCTAGTGTAAGGCCCATTTTATACCCACAGGGTAAGGCGGTGCTGCAATTGGGCGGTCTCACCGTCTTTTAAATGGTTCTTTTTTTTTGGTAAGAAAACCAAACTGTTATGAAGAAGGCGGCGTCTTTGAAGGTTTGAGGGCTGTGCCCCGAGACTGGAGACAGCCAGCAAAAGAATTTCCTGCGCAAGGCGGTGGCTTTCCCACCCGCCATGATTTTACAGGCTCATTATGCGCATCTCACATTCCCCCCTTTATCATGACCCTGGCGAAATTTCAGCCTCCTCACCGCACCCGGCAGCAACGACTGCGGATACATGACATGGGGCTCGATTGCGATTATGGTGGGTTGTTGTTCTTCTTCGATTGACGTTTGTGGATAGCGATTTGACCAGTGGTGCTGGGATTTTGCTGGTGATTCGGAAGGTAACTGTGTTCAGAAATGAGGGGGCGATGGCTTTATTGACAAGATCGGTTTGTGATGATATATATCGTATTTGAGCTGGCCCCTGAACGTCATCTTCGACATTTGTGGAGACATGCGCGGCGGAGTTGCTGAAACTTTTATGTAGGCGGAACTCCCCACATAAGGTGATCTAGACAATGCCATTGTTGTCTTCATCCCAGCTAGGCTTTGGTGCAACAATAAACAACCTGAAAATATATCCTGGTGCTCTTAGAACGTAGATGCAAGGGGGGGGGGGGGGGGCCCCCGCGCTTTCCGTTGACTCATGGTCAGAAAATCAATTGTCGTGACCCTTTTGTGGGTGCCTAACAGGCGGCCGGTAAAATGACCACCTAAAAATATTACGGCTAACAAAATATCGGATAAGATCACAGCCCCGGTGCTCAGCATAATCAACCTCACCTCAATAGCCCCGCATCAAATTCATCTCACTAGAAACCGTGCCCGTTCCTTTCATGCACTTTTTCAACAGACCCTACCAGTTGACTTTACTTCACTAGCCCTAAACAATGAAAATAGCTACCGTTCTGCATCTTGGCTCCGTTCTTTTCTGGAGCGGCCTGAGTCTTGTTGCGGCCGCAGCTACCGCTCCCTCACACGGCAACGTCCAACATCCGCTTGCAAATCACGAAACAACCTCGATACCCAAGACAGAATCGCCCAAACCCGGTGTCCCGGGGCATAATGATGCCTTTTACGGGCCGGTCCCTAGGGACGAACAAATATTTCACATTCAGTTCCTCGAGATTGCCCCAAGCCCGATAATAGTGTAAGGTTCAAGGCAAAGACCACCTGAAAAGGGAGAACCTACGCTATCTCCCAGCAAAAGAGCTAACAACAACCCACTAGGAGCCAATACTTCTTCATCCTCCTCCGCGGCGACGTTCCCTCATCCACACGCCGAAGGCTAGACCTAAAACCCGAGCATCTCGCCGAGGCAACGGTATCTATCACTGCCTCGGCTACCCTGAAGAATGGGGACAAATTAGGACGATACACTGTTACAACTCCCCTTCGCACCCTGGAGTTGGCCGAGGGTGCACATATTAGCATCCGTAACTCCACTGGCGCCTACGTCGACCACTTGGAGTTTGAAGGGCGGAACGACATCTTGACAGACTATTGGATTCCTGGCATGTTTTTGGAGTCGGGGAACTATACGTTTGAGGTTGTGGCTTCGCTAGGGGGCCAAAAAGAGGAGACTTGTCTGTTCACACTGACGCTGACGCAGTGGTTAGAGGGCGAGCCGGGTTGGTGAGGGTGAACTAGGATTGCCGATCCTAGAATGTGTGCTATTTGCTGTAGCCGTATTAGTATGGAAAGACAATTAGCTAAACGGTGGTAATATACAAAGGCCATAAGTCCCAGATTATTAGGATCAAGTATCCTGCATTTCGATTTGCCCCCTTGGAGAAAGCCACCAAACGCCATACCCATATCAGTCCTGCCATCCAACTCCGAAGACGAACAAAATCCAAGCCCGGGCGAAACGCCATCATGCCCACACGCTTTTCCCGTCATACTAACCATCGCTGCCAACTTCCTTTCCCTCCGGAACCAACACACTCCAACTCTCCCGTTACTGGGCAAACTTGAGGCGTCACCCGTCCGATATTCTCTTCCCATTCCTGCTTGGCGCTGGAGCCCCTGGAACAGGCCTCGGCTGCGGTGGCCTCAGAACGTGTACCGGCCTCGGTGCCGGTGCCGGTAGGGTTTGTGACTGCCACTGATTCAGAAACTCTTGAACCAGAGAGTCATATTTGTTGACTTCTCGTCGCTTCCACATCCAACTCTTATGCGCCTTCTTGCTTGAAAATGCAGGGAGCTGCTCACCTGCGGCAACCGTTGACCTTGGTTTCCCTTTTTTGTCGGCCTAACATCTTGCCTCTTCACCTGCTGCATCACTTGAGCCGCTTGTGCCTTCACATCTCTCATCTCCCTCTGCACGTCTCTTACTTCCGTCTTCACCTCCCTCACCTGCGCCACCTCCTTCCCCTTCCCCTCCATCCCCCCTCACCCCC
>Ga0247770_1001579_pt1 | contig 16753 bp, 14 predicted proteins | sample UWRJL136409B6_FD_179943 | JGI IMG/M metagenome (GOLD analysis project Ga0247770, IMG submission 179943) | Plant litter microbial communities from Arlington Agricultural Research Station in Wisconsin, United States - UWRJ-L136-409B-6 | ecosystem: Environmental > Terrestrial > Plant litter >... | reverse complement strand
CCACCTAGAGCTAAGGTTTATTCGTTCTCTATATACATTCATCCACCCAGCAAGCTTAGAGCCTCTCTCTCTGATCGCCGCCATCTCCGAACCTAATATCACGGAGCTGCTAGGCATTGTCTCGGCGGGGGTGCTGGGAACAAGAAAGCGAGGGGAAAAGCCTTAGGTGACAGTCGCGCTTTGCCTCTATCACCGATGAACCCTGTAAAAATCGCAACTGTGATTGTCGAAGGTCAAGATGTCATGGAATCACGGTAAGAACACACATCAAACAGATCTGTTTTCACCAAGCAGACACTTGAAGAATATCTCTTCTTATTGTACATCTCGCAACCTGCCTAAACTCCATATTTGGGCCTGCTGTAGAATTTAGTACGAATGTTTCTCCATGAGATGCGACAAAGATCGAGAGAATGGGAGGAAGGGCAGAGACTCTGCCCTGGTTCCGGCCAACGCTACTCCGGGCCTCCAATGAAGGCGCAGAGCCCGTGAAGGCCCGCACCTCATCTGGGCGCGGGGTTCGCGAAGGCACAATTGCGCTCTCATGGCAAGCGCGCCCTAACACTTTGCCTGAAGCCACAGAGCTTGGCGCTCTGCTGATTCGTCAGACGAGCGCGGAATCGGCTGCCACCCTCTCGACCCCTGCACGTCTCTTAGTTGGTCTTTGTCGCGCACAAAGCTGAAGCATCCTAGTATCGCGCTGCAGGTCGGGAAATTCCAGATTACCTTGCCGTTTAAGTGCTCATGTCCCGGGCCATCAAACCCCACCCAGCCGGGCTGCAACCTTGCCACCGCACCTGTTTAAACCATTGGCCTCATCATCACTGAAGACAGCTAGTTTCTGACCGGATCGTGGATTGGGGAGCTCGTTTGTTGCCACCGCCCAAACTGCCATTCCAGCACATTATCACGACTGAGCATCAAATGTCAGGTCCCGGCCGCCAAAACACGCTGCCCAACAACCGCCATGGACCACCTAGCCACCAACGGTGGCGACCGAGGTGGGACAACGCCGAAGAGTCTTGCGGTCACTTTATTACCAAGTTGCCGGGGGGTAAGAGTGTCTGGATGGCGGTTGGTCCCGCAGCGCATGAGTGGCAAAAAACCTTGAGTCCCCGGATCCGAACCCAGATACTAGAGAAGACGGCCTTCCACACGGCTGGTGTCAGCATGTTCATCTACATGGTGGGCCGGGACAAATCGTCTGCGTCTCCCAGGATCATCTTCTGCTCCAGCGATATCGTTGCACGGAAAGCGTTCCGGGGGGCTGTCGAGCAAAGCGGAATCCTGACGTCTTACCCAGGTATCGGGCTCGGCGACTCGTCTTCGCCGTTAGCACGGGGCGACGGCGGCCTTGGTCGACGGACTCCAAATTTACCGACACAAGAAACAGCACGAAGTCATCAAGAAAACCGAGTAAACAATGTGTTCACTGGAGACTCCGAGCCGATTTCCGAAGACTCAGAGGCCGTGACCGGGTCATCATCCACCACTGGACGCCCACAAGCCACGCCACGTCACGCTGTGACATTGGATGCGCACTTTGAGAGATTATCAATATCAAGCGATTACGCATCGTCCCTCATCAGCGTTGACGAATCACTCGCCTCCAACCCTCGGTCGAGTGACTGGACACCGACCAGCTCAGTCCATGCTCTTGATGAGGTCTCTGCAGAGGAGGCTCGTTTCAACACACCAAGACCTAAAGACACGCATCGTGAGTTATCTGACGGCGCTGATGACCGAGAGTCTTACTCTGAATCTGAGGAACTGGAGGATTCAAAGTATCCAGGTTCAGGTCACTCAGATCCTACCACAGCTCGCAGGCTGAATGAGATCGTCAGCAAACTCCTTGATGAGTTTGACTCTTCCAGACAATGTCCGTCCGGTAGAGTCGACCAGGGGGTGGGCAGTGCGGAATCCCAGGCTCCATCCGATTCAGCGGGCTCGTCGAGAAACCAGGTTAGTCCGGGCAATGGGGTCTCACAGGCATCCTTGGGGAAGAGACCGATGACAGGGGATAGCGCCGAGGACGGCGGCGGTTCAGTTACCATTTCGAAGAAAACAAAGACTGTTCACCAGACCGGAAAAGTAATGGCTTGTCCGTTCTGGAAGAAGGATCCCTCTGCCTATTCCCGATGCTACAGACTGGAGCTCAAGGAAGTCAAGCGAGTCAAGCAGCACTTGTACAGGACACACGTCAAGCTGATCCGCTGTCCACGATGCCAGGAAGTCTTTCCTGACCGGGCATCCTGTGATGAGCATATCAGGAACACTGATTGCATTCGCCAACCAACGGTCATCAACGAAGGGATTGATCAGGACCAGCAAACCGAGCTGAGCAAAAGAGGTTCCACTGCTCTCAGTCAAGAGCAACGCTGGTTCGTTGTTTGGCGTATTGTCTTCCCCGGCGTACCCGAGCCCGCCTCTTCTTACATAGATGACGACCTTTCCGAGGACATGTGCGAGTTTCGCGAGTTTTACCAGCGGACAGGCAGCATAATTGTCCTCGATTATATGCGAACGAGCTCGGACTGGAGTCCTGAGGATGAGGAGCGGTTCCGCCAGAGCTCCTGGCGCACATTATTGGACGATGCTCTTGATGGAATTCATCACCGCTGGCTCGCGCAACGAATCCGGGCTGGAAGAAGCAACAGCCAGGCAACGATCCAACTCGCAGTAGAACCACCAGGTGAAGGGCTCGCAGGGGACGTGACCATCGATTCTTCGCCAAGTCCGTCCGGGGTTGAGGATGGGCTTGATAGTATGATGAATACGTTTGAAACGGGCAGTTTCCGCTTCGCGGGCGACCCAACTGTGCCCGAGAGCTATGACTCTTCGGTGGATTGGTTGTTCTCTCCCCAGTGGCAGAATGGCAATGAACATCTTGGGGCTTGAGTTGGGATGCTCAGTTGGGTTGGGGGGTCTGAATACTGTCAGCATATCAGCTGCGGCATAAAGAAATCAAAATGGAATATCACATGCCCGCAGAGCTGGCTTCCATCTCCTGTCAAACACGATGTCTGGATGCACTCTTCCAGGCACTTCCTGTCCTGATATCAGTGGCTCGAAACAGAGGGCTTGGGGAGGTTGATGCAACCCAACGCAAAAGCGGGCAGCATGGCTGGCGGGAATCCGCGCCATCCCGCCAACGCTAATCCTTCCTTGGACATTTTGCGAACGCAGCGTTCAACCTTCGATAGTCCTAGTGTCGGTTTCACGGACTGGGCTAGTGCGAGACAAGGGAAAGAAATGACCACATCCAGAACCCCGAATCATTGGGCGGGTCTCGCGAGAAAGCTTGGCCAAAGATTGGCTCGGTAAGGATTACTGTAGGCATCCATCGACCGGGGAAGCGTTGACCGGTCCCGAAGGATAAGGGCACGGGTATTGATCCCTCACCGCAACCCAGACTGTTCCCAAAAGGGATGCCCAGCAAGACATCAGCAAGCGCAGCATTATGTACGAAAGTTTGACTTGGCGGCGGCAACCACAATGGCCCAAGAGTCAGCGGGGAATCCACGATCGTGTGGCGGCCAATGCATTTTTTCCCACTCAACGGAGTTGTCGCCGCCACTCATCATTGGCGGAGCTGCTTTTGAACCCGCCTTTCCGGGCAGCTGTCCGGGCCATTGGGACTGATTTTCTGGGTATTTGGTCGGTCCGCACGCTCTCGCTCTGGATACCGAAGAGTATTCCTTCGTCAGGATGAAAGCCTTTTGGACTTTCCGGGGGTCGTTGACTTCAGGCTTCTCGGCCCGGCAATACCTCCTGAGATCAAGTTGGCTTGCTGGACTGAGAGTAATGTTCTCACGATGGGACGTGCCGACGAATCGCGAGCCGGCATAATTGCCACGGCCATCATCCTGTCGCCCTCGATCGCTCTTGTCACAGTCGCTCTACGAAGTTACACGCGCATGTTTCTGGTTGGAGTCAAATTTTTCGAGGACTACTGTATCATCTGTGCCATGGCGTTCTCAATCATCATGTCCATCTTTATGGGCATCTGTAAGTAACACCAAGCTACCCCCGCTTGGCCTCCGTGCCTCAATGAAGGCCTTCTAACCAGTGGAAGCGGTCATCAACGGATTCGGACGTCACATCGAGACCATTAGCGCAGGGGAGTTGGTTGAACAGGGGAAAGTAGCCATCGGCGGCATCATCTTCTACGTCCTAACTCACATGGCGCTGAAACTCTCGATCTTGCTTCAGTATGTCCGAATCAGCGTCATGCCGTTCGAGAAGCGGTTCTGTTACGTTATTATCGTCATTCTCATCGCTGTCGCTCGCCATGATCGGCACACACCTCGCCCTCTGCCGGCCTTTCCACGCCTTATGGACGCCCAACGTACCCGGCGCAGTCTGCCTGAATCGAACGATGGTGTATTATGCTCAGCTTAGCTTAACCATCGTCATGGACTTCGGGGTTCTTGTCGCCCCCCTGTTCATCCTTCGGCATTTGTCACTTCCTTGGATCCAGAAACTGATGATCCTTGTCGTTCTGTCTTTCGGCGGAATGTACGTTACTCCCATCTGCCATGCGCTCTCACACACATCCAATTTAACATCATCTCCAATAGGGCCTGCATCATCTCCGTCCTCCAGCTTCTCACGGTTGTCCAGTCCACCCAGTCCAAAGACAGCACATACGGCAAGGTCGGAAGCGCGTTGTACGGTGTGATCGAGCCGAATCTCGGCATATTCTGCGCATCCATCGTCACCCTGAAGCCGCTATTCAACCGATGCGCATCCCAGATGAGCCAGAGGTTGGGCTTCACCGACAACAACAGCATTCAAGCCAACGGAGAAATGGCGCCGTCGTGGCCGGTGTTTCGACGCCCTGCCATGTTCACGACGTCACGTCGAAGCCGAAGCCGAAGCCGCGCGGATAAGGACTTTGTCATGCTGTCTAGCGATCTGACAAGCAGTGTCGCGTCAGGAAAGGCGAGGAGCGACAAGGGGGAAACCAGCGACTGCATCGAGCCAGTGGATGCGGGAACTCGCGTGGATGAAGAGAGTGCCACGACAAGCAGGAAACGAGCGACAGACCCCTGCTGAGATGCACTAGGCCATGATGACACGATGACACATGAAGATCACGGACAGTGAACTTGGGTTGGGAGGGGAGGGGGGAATGATGAAAATGAATTAGAATTACAGCACCACTATGGACATTATGGAAATCAAACCCTGCCTCACAGCTTCTTACACAGACGCGTCCCATACTCAATAACCTCCCACTCCTCTGTCCTTGGCAGCGCAAGCGAGTAGAGCAGGCCGTTTGGATCTTACTTCTTCTTGAGGCTCTTCAGCTTCGGGTACACGACCGGTCCCCAGAAGTGATCCTGCCAGTTGTCCTGGAACGGATCCGCCTCGTTGACGTACGCGCACCCGTTCGGGCTGGCATCTCGCATCGCCTTGTGGACAGTGTTGGAGAGTAGATCTTGGATGTCCGCCTTCTCCGCGAGGGTGGCGCCCGTGGGGAGGGGTAGGAAGTACAGCATAAGATTGGACGCGGTGCGGAACCGTGGATTCGTGGCAGAGATGCGTGCGGGTTGTGGGTTGTGACCAGCGCCGAAGAAGTGGCCGACCATGTGACCTTGTTGACCAGGTTGGGACGCGGGTTGATGGCCGTCTGCCAGGCCTCGATGATTCCGTCGTTGTTGTTGTTGGCGATGTCCGTCCGGTCAAACATCCATCCGCTGGTCAGCTGCGCCACACCAGCAAATTCATCCTCGAAAAGGTCCAGGTACAGATCGAAGAAGGTCGCGTAGTTGCCTGTGGGCGCTGTCCAGAACGGGACACCGACAGCGGTGAGATCTGCCAGGAACGGTGCAATCACCTTGTCGAGTTCGTGATAGGCAACGGCCCAACGACATCCGAAAATACAGTGAGCTCCACAGCCGCTATCGCGTCGAGCGTCCTTGAGTGCCGCACTCTGTACGGCAGGAGATACCACAGCGATCGGGTGACCGACAATGAATATTGGTACTGTGCAACTTTCCTACATGTAAATTCCCGCGTCGTGCATGATCTGACTCACAACTGCGCTTCTGAAGGAGGGCATTAAGGTCTGAGCTCCTTTTTGCCCTACGACTATGCGGCAGTCAGTCGTGTCTGATTTTCATTTCTATTTTCAGAATGTCTTGGATGTTGTCACTGGAACGGGTAAGATTGAACTAACACGATGATGTGCATGGGCTATGTGCGATCCCACAAAGTAACTTGGAACCGGCTCAGGCCGAACGCTAACTTCCACATCTTAGGGATTTCGCAGACGAGCACCTAGACTGCGAAGTAACCGGCACCGACATGTCACCCATCCAAACTGGATGGGTCCCACCAAATTGCCACTTCGAGATTGAAGATGTAACGAAGCCCTGGACTTTCGCCCCAAATCATTTCGACTTTGTGCACGTGCGCTATCTCTACGGGAGCATCCCAGACTGGGATGCGCTTTTTAAGGAGGCGTACTGGGTTATTAAGCCAGATGGCTGGATCGAGTCGGATAATAATATGGTGGTGCCTGGGCCAGATCGTATGATCTTGGGTTGGGACTGACTGGGTGCACGTCTAAGGCTACTCTGTTCATGTTTATGCTGATTTTGGGTTGGTCGCCTGAATAGACTTAGCTCTACGCTTCTGCCTTTCGGAGGCTGCTTCGCGACAAGAACTGCCATCCGTTCTTTAACTATAGGTGTGTCATCGCTCGGAAGCCTGAGTAGGGCGTCCTTTCCCCATAGCACTTCTCCACCTCCTAGCAGGGGATTGAGAGGAGCGGTAATACGAAGGGAACTCCGGGTTGGCTATTTCATGGTGGACAAGTCCGCAAAAAGAAAAAGAAAAGGAAAAGAAGAAAAGGGAAAAACGCATTGCTTTTGATCCTCTTGCCATATCTCTTTAGTAGTTATCACTCTTTGATCAAGTCAGATTACTGAACAGCAACCATTGAGATAACTGCAGTGCAGAGCGATCAAAATTAGTGTCGTTCCCAGCTAGTGGCACTTGGATGCTCTCACTGGCCTGGTCATGATGAGTGGAGTGGGCCGATTTCTGGTTCCCCTAGGGAAAGAAATTAGCAGTCCTAAGAAATAGACCTGGTAACTAGCGCATTTATTCTCCGTTTTAAGCTTCTATGTTGTGGTGGTTATGCCTACCTATGCAAGCGGTTGACAAAAAAAACAGGACTCCAATGGTAGTGGAAATGGTATGATGTAGCTTGCGCTAACACTCCTTAGCAATTGTATACAAGTTTACTCAGTAAGATACTTGATTGCATAATAGAGCGATTAAAGGCTGTGTTAGCCAACATTGGTCTGATGACTAGATACTAACAGTGCGGTACCAGAGAGGTACCTAGATTCCATAGAAAACTAGCCCTGTGGCGAGGTACTTTAAAGTATTGACTCCTGTTTTTTTTGTCAACCGCTTGCTACTGTACAACAGACTTTTTCCGATGGTATCTATACTAGGCTATCTGGAGGTATCTTCGTACCTTGATCAGTGTGTCTTGGTGGCTTGGCGTCGGTAAAGATCACATTAAGGGTTTTGTGGATCATTGCACCCCTGGCCTAATGAACGTTCGTAGGAACCGCTTCTTCGGGCCGCGCTGGCAAGTGAAGATCCGGGGCCGTCACAGAAACGTAGGTTATGAACGCTTAAAGGAGCGCACAATATTCTTGATTCACAGCTATAATCTACTATGGCTGAGAAGGTCCTTGGCTCTGAACAATCTACGTGGGCCTAGTGTTCCTTCTTATCCGAAGTCTCTCTTGGGGCTGACAATCTCATCAAGATTTCATCGGGTTCCATAACCCACTTCGTTGTGGCCAATAGTCTCTCCTTCACGTCTTAGCTTGGTTGGTGTTGAGTCTCCCCTCACAATGCACGATGCATGGCTGAGACGTTTCGATCCCAAGCGCTGCAAGCGCTGCAAGCGCGTGACTTAATGCTAACAACACTATGCCCGATCCGGCCTAGCCTTCCGGAAGTATGCTAGTTATCAACTGGTGAGTAGAAAAGGATGTGACCACCCCGCATTCTTTTTTACTCGCTTCGTCGAGTAGTCCATCTTACCCTTCTCAGTGCCCCCAAGTCTCTTAAACTCAATTTCTCGACTTATATGCTACATTCAATCTACGTTCACGTTCAATAATTACTGCATGATAGCTTTCGCGATCATTGACGATTTCCTGAATTTAAATGGGTATCATGAAGGGTTCACTAATCCGTCATTTCCGTACAAGCCTCTCAAAGCAACAGAAATACGAGTTATCGAGGTCCAACCGGGTGACTGGCACGATAATGTGGAAGTATCACTATCCCACGTATCTCTTGACGATGACCTTCCTTACGAAGCACTCTTATCCACTTGGAGAGACACCAATCTTACCCGCCGCATTCTGGTAGATGGGCAGGAGCTCAGAGTCACGGAGAACCTTGAGATTGGTCTCCGGCATCTCCGCGCTTTCGTTCGAATAACTTTGTGGGTGGATGCTATCTGCATCAACCAACACGATACAGATGAGCGTGCCGAGCAAGTGCCTCGAATGAAGTCTATCTACAACCAATCTACGAAAGTGGTGGTATGGTTAGGGCCCGAGGCAAACGACAGCGACACTGTTATGCAACGATTACTGGAGCTCAGGGATCGTTATAGGCGTGACAGAACCCCGCGCCCCACTCTTTAGGGTCACGTGACCCAACCCTAACCCTCATACGGTCGCGTGACAGTTAGTAATGTTTAATATTTATTTATATTTCACTATTTAAACTTACAATATATGATCATAGTAACAGCGACCTATAGTGACATTATATCCCCCCTCTAAGAGTGTTAGCTTAGCAAATTGTTGTTAGATTGCCCCCTTTGCATTGACGTCCTGCTATACAACTATGCCTTAACCTTGCTAGACGTGTATAGGCTTGAAGCCTGGTGTACGTCATAGCCTTGAGTCCTGACTTGTACTTTACCATATCTGCTCTGTATTGCAGCATAGAGCCCTTTTTTACATAGCACCTCTAGTCTCGACGCGCTCTACGTACTCTGTGCGCTCTAGCTGCGTGTAAAATTATCTATTAACCCAACCTCCAAGCCAGAACATTATATACCGTCCCAGGTGTCACGAAGATGGATTACTACGATTGAGACGAGGCTTCGGTTAGTCTACCACGGTCGTATACTTATAGGGTTGCTTAGGAGAACAGAGCAGACACTACCCAGGCTAGGGCTTACATTGACAGGTACACTGTTGAGGAGTCCGGATATCTCCTCTCTTCCGATACACAGGCAATTAATTATTCACTACTAACGGGACTCTGTACAGACGCGTTGAAAATATTTCTAAGCTGCCTATTCATTACCTCCAGCGTTCCTCTGAAAACAACCGACCGTCACAGCCACTTCCGACTTTAATAGTGCCATAAAGTTGGTTACATTACTTCGCCCCAGAATCCCACTGTTAGGAACCATCCCATACCAAACTAGCCATAACACCAATCCACTCATTAGAGGTCCAGCTGCGGCGAATTCAATGACTGCACCTCGATCATGTTCCCGTCCGGGTCGGCGATGATGACAAAGTCCTGGCCGCCGGTGGCCAAGAGCGCCTTCTCAATCGTCTCAGCCTCGGCGGGATCCCGCTCCCACACGCTGCCGAGGCCAAAGGCTTCAGCGATAGGTCCCTTGAGCGGCGTGGCCTCACCGGCTCTTTTGAGGATGGTGACACCGAGCTTCTCGAAGCGGGCCTGCGCGGCCGGCACGTCGGGGACGATGAGGCCGTAGTGGCTGAAGGTATTAACTTTGATGGTGGAGGCGACCAGGTCAGTGTCGGAATTCGCGTAACTGACGAGCTCCAGCAGGCCTTCCATATTGTTCTTAAGACGGTTCATCTCGCTAACTGTCTGGTAGCCCGTGCCGTTCTTGCCTCCGTGGCTGTGGGCCATGTAGGCAATTGAGAGCCTCTCGGTGGCCCGGTAGTTGAAGATCAGACGCATTCCGAGCACGTCGCCGTACCACTTGATGCTGCGCGTTACGTCCTTGACGTTGAGCGAGAAGTGGTTCAGGACGTAGCCCGTTGTTGCAAAATCGGCAGGCTCGTTGCTGCCGGGTTCCACCCTTGGGAAGCCCGTCGCGTTGGCCCCCTCACTCCGCTGGATGTGGCCGACGCAGGCTAGCGCCACCGCTGGGACACAGGCGAGAAGCAGACTCTTGGCGAGCATGTTGGAAGACTGAGTTGATTGCTGGGGTCCTCGCTAGGTATGGAAGATTACTAGTAATGATGAGAAAATGCGTGATCTTGTTGTTGGCCGTTGAGAAGTCCATCGGTTGCTGGCGTCGCCCTTATTTATACGTCGAGCGGCCGTTGCGGCCGAGAGTGGCGCACGGCGAGAGCCCTGATGGTATCAAAGATAGCGGACACTAGAACCACCAACGGTTGAGGCGGTTTCAACCAAAGATCACGGGGGAAAGCAAGGGTAGCATCCTTTCGTCTTTTGGCCGCCGAGACGCGGCATCTGCGTGGCCAAGGTGAAGGAAGATGCTCGAGCTGAGATATCCCTCCCTGACCGTCATTGGCCAAGGCGCCTGGGTTTTCCTGCTTGGACTTGTTCGCTGACAAAACCAAGTATCACCCTTGCACCAACTCCTACGTCACGGCCAACATTTCGTCCGAACAATTTGCCCGCCTGGCTCAAAACTCCAGCGTAGCGAGAACAGATTGATGGTGATGCTTATCCCAAAGGCGCAAGAAACTACTGCTGCCTGACGGCCCTTGAACACAGCCCGGCACCCGCTTCTGTAAGGATACAGCGCTTCTACCAGTAATTGACTAAAATGGGTTTAATTGATCGGATTGATTGGTCTGATGTGCTTGTCCGCGCCGCATCGCCTCGGCCAAATTCTGAACAGGTTTGTTGAAGGATGAAGCCCCATGCGGAAAGATCGACCATCTCTTTGACGTGATTGGCGCTGGCGGCGAAAGTTGCTCACTTCGGCCTAGCATTGCTTGGCTGACCGTTGCATTGCCCCTGCAGGGCCGTTTCATAAGGCCGTTTGGGGCGCTGCCAAAGAGATGCGATATTTATGTTCCCGCACCCGCAGTTTCGTTGTTTACAGTACCTCCATATGATATCCCAAAGGAGAAACCAGACGCGCCGCTTCCAATTGCTCGCTGGCATCAGAAATTTTTGACCATGGCTAGCGCCCCGAAAAAGTCTGGGAGCTGCCTAACCTGCCGGATCAGGAAGAAGGGCGGTGTAAGTGGGGAGTCGCTGCCACGTTCTACCATGTCCAATCCAACCATCCCCCGCTGCTGAAGATTCGCTGAATCGCCTGCTGATGACTGTCAGTGCGATATGAAACGTCCGTTCTGCGGGCAATGCGTGAGCCGAGGCCTAAAGTGCGATGGATATGAGAGTCCAACGGTGTTCATCAACACTACAATGGATGACCCACAGGTACTAAGACGCCACCGCCGCCGTCAGCCGAGAGAAGAACAGCAGCCCCGCCAATACGGAACCACACAGACATTGCCACTCTTGGCTCCCGACCCAGACGGTGACCGGTGCCTTGCCAGGTCCGCCTATGAAGAGACGTACCTCAGCCTGTTCTGGAATGCATACCTACCCCGCGGTAGGCAAATCACGCCGCGGGTCATGAGATACACGGGCGGGGGCTGGACAAATATACTACCGCAGCTGATCCACACATCTCCCACTATTCGCAGGATACTCCTCGCCTTTTCCTTGACAACAGCGGGACATCTCTGGGACAGAAGGCAAGAAAAGGACGAAGGACTGAGGTACTACTCGAACTCACTGAGGGATATGTCTGCCGCCCTTGCCGATCCCAAAAGAGCATCAAAACACGCCGCACTATGCCTCGTGGCTCGTCTGTACAGTCTTTACGAAGTAAGTGAACCGTCGGACCGTTTACACACCTAGTCGGCTACCAGTACTAAACAAAGGACTTGGCAGGTCATGTATGGACACGACGACCAGAATCAACCAGCACAAGCCCGCAATTGGCAGAAACATATCCATGGCGAGCTGGCTTTGGTCACTTCCCAACCTCCTGGGACCTATATCTCCGGGTACCCACACCAGTTCTATGTCGATGGCAGATTCCACCTTGTGAGCTCCGACCCCTTCACCCCAACCCCCACGCTAGGAAACTACCCGTGGTAACAAACATTAAACCAACCTGCAAAGACGACTGGTGCTATTACCAAACGGAAGAGAACCGTTCTAAGCAATCCCGAATGGAAAACCATCCCCTGGCGGTTGATCCCCAAAACCCCCAAGGACCTCCTCCTCGATATCTTCGTCGAGGTTCCTGCTCTCCTCGAGGACCTCGATGCCGTACTCGCCTGCACTGATTCATCTAGGATACCCAGTCTACGGGAAGATATCACTCGTAGGTGCTGGCTTCTCGAGACGCAGCTCCTGACGTGGCGGGAGGAGGTGGACCTTGCCGACCCCGAGCAGCCCACATGTACCGTCGCGGACCCGTCGCCATCGCCCGCCCTGGACCTTATCGCCACGGCGCATATTCTCTGCCTCTACTGGTCCATGTTCATCATCATCTACAGCACGCTCCGTGCTGCGTCTCCAGAAGGGACAACGCCACCAACAGCGCTACCAGTGCACGCCGACCCGAGGATCTACTGCCGGCGCATCGCCGAGGTGGTATCGATCCTGCTGCACCCGGATGCGGGCGCGTACGGTGTGCATCTCGCCAACTTTCCGACCGCCATCGCCCTGCTTTGTCTGAACGCGACGACCCGCGACGGCGACGGCGAGCCCGAGGAGAAGCGCATGATTCTGGAGACGCTCAGGCGGTCATCGAACGGAAGGACAACCGGCCGCTTTGTCACGAGCACGCAGAAGCAGGATTTGAGGTTCGACAGGCCGGCCGCTGGGGATGACGGGCTAAAAACGCCGTCTATGATTGCGAGGTCGTGGCTGGGGTTGCGGTAGTTCTAGTGTGTGCGGTCATAAGATTGACCTCAAATTGGCGACTAGATACTGCTTTGAGCAGCTAGCAAGCCAGATACGCAAAATCCAGCCTCCGAGTACTGGCTCACTAGTACCCCAGGGGAGTGCTCTGTAGACTTTACGGCCTGTAATTATGCGATGTCTGAAGTGCTATGCCCGCCATTCTGGCTTGTAGTACTAGCGTCGTAACAACCGAATATACGAACTTCAGCCGATGATTAACGACCTCTGTGACACAGGATGATGCTTTTCATATATATATGCTCCCCCTACCAGATTGGTATTTAGCACCTGATATCCAACTTTGTCCCTCAAAGCGACTGTATAAGTGCGTGGAAGTCCTGGTTTGCTGCTTGCCCCAGGTTAAGAGTGACATAGTTGGGGTGCTCGTGTATTGGAATGCTCGACGTGTTGCTGCTTGGATTGCTTGGTTTAGAGAACGAATAAGCCCACCCGAATGTGTTGTTATCCTTAGGGTTGACGTAGCGTGATGCGCCAACTTGATTTGTCCATGATGCACAACCACTGCACTTGACCGTTGCTTGCCAGTGTGTCGAGTTGGACTTCGTGCCGGTTTTATAAACGGTGTATGTCGCTGCGGTATAGGTGCTCGGTGCAGTGTGGGTACTAGAACATCGGACTATTTAGCGCTAGACAGGTTGTGTTCTAGATTTAAAGATGTATGTAAAGATCTGAACTTACCTAGCCCAACGCGAGGAGGCAACAACATCTCGGTTGTTAGATGACCTCCAGATAACAAGTAATGGGTTGTTGATCATGGTGCCCCCCCAAGTCAACCCAGCCCAGCCAACCTCGTTTGGTATGACCATTTGAACAACAATGTCGTAAACTGAGCGCTGCTCAGCGTTCGGGACTGCAGCCCGATAGGTGATGCCGCGTCCCGCCTCCAGCTTATATGGCCGGAAGCTTTGATAGAATGTCAATTTGGTATCGGGGTCCCGGTAGATTCCCTCGTTAAGCGCAGCGACTGGGCAAGGTCAGCAAATCATGGCCTCTTCATATAAAAATATCAAGGTTAGTCCTACCACCAGTTACTAAATAGACTACAAGCCCGAACCAGAGAGCCCGGTACATCTTGAAGTCTGATAGATCCGTAGTAGTAACCATAAATATTTTCATAGACGGCGAAATAGATTTTATCATGGTGTTGCTTGTATTGCAGGAGGATTTAACATGGTCGCTTTCTGAAAAACGGGTTGTGGGTAGCGGGCACCTATATTGCTCTTCAGATTCTGATCAGCATGGGTCGAGGGACGAGCTCTATGCGGGGAATGCGGCATGTGACTCGTAATTTCTGGTAAGCTGTAATTAATAGCGATTCTTGGCTGCCCCAATTCGAAATCATATAGGGTCCACTGGGTTGCACCCTCAGCCGTCCGTGCTGACTTTGCAACGACGGAGACAAACGCCATGGCCCTCCATTAGATTGCATTAGCTTTGGTTATTTGGCAGTCTCGTAGAGATAAAGAGTTGTCAGAGAGAGAAAACCTGGGTAGGCGTCGTAATATAGGGAGGATTAACTATCTAAATTTCGAACATTCGAAGGGTTCCATGCATATTGCCAGAAGTGACCCTGCTCGCACTTTCCCATAGCGGCACAGGATCTTCCTTATGACCGAACTCCGTTTAAAAGCTGCCATACAGACTCCATTCTACAGAATAGATTGTTCGATGCAACCAAATCCTAAGGGGGAAAGTGGGGAGCGCTAGATCTTTGCCGATCATATTTGTGCTTTTATCCCAGCATCTAATATATTGATACTGGATAATGACGCGGATTTCAGCTCCCGGGACTGCGCCGTTCGTGTTAAACCAGCTTTCTCGCCGCTCCCCCCCTCCTAATCCTTTAGTCGCCCCCACACTTCGTGCGACCAAAGCCACTCAAGTCCCAACCTCCGTTACCAAACGAAGCTGCTATTGTTCCATGCACTTGCATGGTCTGACTTAATAAGCTAAACTACTTATTTGCTTGACTTTCATCCCCTGTAGTGCTGTACAGAGTTTCGGGATGCTGAAGCCGACCTGCTCTTTATCATAACCAGACGGCCTATATAGCATAGACCTGCCAGCTGTCAAGTAATAATACTATACAAACTCAAGAGAACTGTTGGCCCTCAATCTCTCTTCAACGTAGATGTTAATTTTGATCACGACAGCCACTTTTTCAGGGTCAAACCGCCGCAATAACACTCTCACGGCAGGATTCAGTCAGATCTACTCCGCGATTTGCGGTTGGGCACAAATTTTGTCGCTGGTGCTACACATTACGCCTTCTTCGTCCGAACCAGTCCTCCGTCAGAGAAGACGCCGTATCGAGAACGGAAGAGGCGTCTGGGCGGCGGCAGTTTTGGCGCAGTCTGGCTTGAGACCTGTATCGATGGCGCAAAGAAGGGCTAGTTGCGTCAGGGAACTCTGTAAGACTGTGGTCCGTCGGCCTCTACCAAGAAAAATATCGACTACGGATGAGAACTTAGGGCTTTCGATATGGTAAGATATGCCACATGTTCTACTCTTGTTGCAAGCTCCAGTCTGAAAAACGTAATTATAGTGTTTGAAACTGTCCAAGACCGAGAGCTTAGTAAATGTCATCTTCAGTTTACCTGACGGTATCGATCTTGAGGAACGTGATGAAGAGGGTCGAACCATTCTCCACATGTTACTTGACGGCACTGAAGCAGCTAGTCTGCTATTACGACAGTTCCTTCGACAGCCAGACGTGAAGATAGGGTCAAGTGATGCACAAGGAAATACTCTCCTACATCGCGCGGCTCAACAGTTGTCGCATATAACTGATGCTTATGAATTCAGGCGTTTTAGGATACTCCAAGCCTATGAGACTCTCTGTGCTGTCATAAATAGGTCAATAGAGTCAGATCTGCATCTCAAAAATGCTAGTGGCGAGGTTCCCGGTAATATCGTTCTTGGACACGTGGCAAATATGCTGTTGACGGCCAGGCCGCTGATGCGTCTGGGAAGCCTCTAAAGGGATTATTGGCATGCGGCTGTTCAAAGCGCGGGCTTCGAAGCGGAGAAATTGCAGCTGATTCCTATCGTATTCGGAAGGGGTATTGTCCTCTGCTTCAGGGCTGGCTGTGAAGGTGGATGTGATCGTTGGCAGGCTCATATTGGCTGCTATTCGAACTTTGGACTGCTGCGTGCTTTCGGATGGCTGCGGTAAATCGGAAGTCGGAAGAAGCGAGATATTCGAATTTGGCGAGTTGAAGATATGCTTTGATGCCGGCGGGAACTTACGTGATTGCGGACGCGGCCAAGCAGAACAACGTAAGATTGATGATGAGAAGTTGCAGTATACTTCGGAAGCTCTGCAGACTTGCAGGCTCCAAAGCTGCCGCTGTGCTGTATGGTTCCTCTGGCAGGACTTGGAACGCCAGCTGCTCGCATACGAACGTCCTACGAATTCAGTTATCACATGGCCGACACCATGCTCGAGACCTGGAACCAATAATAAGACGGGTGCTGGCGACGGCAAAGTTGACAGCGAAGATAACAGCCTAGTTATCTGAGACGAATCTAGGCACACCAAATTTCCTTTTTCGTTCATAGTCCTGAGCTGGGGTGAGCTGGGGTGAGCTGGGGTGAGCTGGGGTGAGTGTAACGGGTTGGTAATAAGTGGGAACTAGCAAGATGACTAACGGTTAGTCAACTTGCACATACCTTTTGGTGTAGCGGGCAGTTGTAGCAGTTCCCTGCATTAGCGTATGTAACGCCAGCCCCG
>Ga0247770_1001578_pt1 | contig 16759 bp, 21 predicted proteins | sample UWRJL136409B6_FD_179943 | JGI IMG/M metagenome (GOLD analysis project Ga0247770, IMG submission 179943) | Plant litter microbial communities from Arlington Agricultural Research Station in Wisconsin, United States - UWRJ-L136-409B-6 | ecosystem: Environmental > Terrestrial > Plant litter >... | reverse complement strand
CTTCAAGACGCTGTCACGACTCAGGCTATTTTGGATTCGGCCGCTTCGAAGAAGTTGGATTTTGGCGCACCCTCCCCAGGCGCTAGTTTCTTGGAGAGGTACAGCGTTCTCACCCCGCACACACGATTTCTCCTTCATTTTCACGTTATTCCTTACCTCCGGCTCGCTCTGGGTGGTTTCCTCGCCCTCGCCTCCATCTTCATTGTGTGGTCGGAAGTGATCAAGGGCCTCCTCCCCAATCTCTCGGTCATACGCTACAGTGTCATTCATCATTGGCAACCTGGTGGTCCTGGAAAGCCCGCGAAGATAGCAGCGCATATTGGCGAGGATAACGGCCAAGTCGGCTTCGCCGGTCAGGTAATTGCAGCATTCTGGATGCTCTACATGTGCACTGCAGCCCTCACATCTATCACTGAAGTCAAGGTCTGGCGCGGCCGCGCTCTCGTGCGCCGTAACACAGCACCCGAGTCGGCCTTTTGGTACGCTAGCCAGGTCGCACGTCTCAGCGTACCCCTCTCGTACAACTTCATGACATTCCTTGGCGGGATCTATCGTGAGACCGTTTTTTACGACTTCCTCGGCCAGCTTATTGACCTCACCTCGCTCGGTGAGCGGTTCGACAACCTCTTCCCGGCCTTCATCCTCCTTCCAGTCTGCGCCACCCTGTTTGGACTCTACGGGAAGGCGAAGCGCACGATTGGATTCGGTGCTGACATCATCGACGATGACGATGATGGCGAGGGCACCAATATATATGGCACCGGCTCGTGGCGCGAGGGTCGCGACCTTATCGAGCGCGAGCTAAACGGCACCTCAGCTACTATACGCGGTCGGAGAGCCGAGGCCGCGGCTCGCATCGCAGGTGGTCGTGCAGCCCCAGTGCTCTCCGTTCCTGATTCATCGCGTCGGACCGCTGGGCCGACAACGCCGCTTGGGACGTCACCCAATGCGAGGCCAACGGCAAATGCGTCGACAAGGCGCGTAGGGGCATCATCATCCCGCACCCAGCCGGAGGACGAGGATGAGGGGTTCTTCGGGGCGCTAGGACATCGCTTCAAGAACACCATTGATACTATGGATACACCAAAGTGGTTTCAGGACGTAAAGAAGCCGAAGTGGATGGGAGGGGATGACGAGGGCGGGAGCAGCCGGTCATCGCAAACGAGGACAAACTCGGACGTCAGGAGGTGGTTTGGTGGGGGAGGCGAAGGCCGAATCAGGCTGTAATATCTGCTGCGATTTGTACAATGGGTGTATCGTGTGGACCAAGATTCCGCGTTGTTTTCGCTCTGGGCGGTCCGCTGGATCCAAGAGTGCATTGTTTGGCGTTGGGGGTGTTTGTCGCCTGTCGCTTTCCGATTGGCACCAATACCCATTGTGCCTTAGAGGGGGCAAGTGCTTTTAGAGTTAATCACTTGGAAGGGTATTATGGGTAGGGTTTTCTTGGATAGTGAGGTTGGTTGGCATTGACTTAGCAATGGTGTACGAAGGCTCCGGCCAAAAGAAAGGGTCCCCTCAGTCAGTGCGGAAGATGCCTTCCTGCTGTACAAACCACCCATAACTTTCGTTATTCCAGGCCATCTCCCATTCCAAAAACACCTACATTAACACTGAAAAGGCCTTCCTGCATGTTAAAAAGGCCTGTGTTGTGTAAGCTAAGGCCTTACCGTCTTAGAACAAGACATGTGCGAGAATTCTAAGAACGTATTTTCACACGGAGATAAGAGACCCTTTCTTTTGACCCAAGCCTTCGTAGTTATTACTGTTCCGTACGTAGCTAGCTAGTACGCTCCTCCAAACCACGGGTATCTAAACCTGCAAAACCTAATCCTGCAAAACCGCAAATGCATCTCCCATCACAGCCTTTTGTCAAATGAACTTGTTGATCGTCGTGAAACCACTTCTTCCGTACCCCACCCATTCCTCATATTATGTATTTCAAGTACTCACACAAAAATATCCACTTCAACCTGGGCACCCGACCTCCGCCTGTTGTAGATTGAAACGACCGCTTGATCCCAGTCTTCCTCGCTATTTATCGTTCTGACTCCATATGGCGTGAGGATCTCGAAGACGGGTGAGTGGCCGGCTGCTTCCAGCGAGCCCTTGAGGTAGGAGAAGACGCCGTGGGTGATGGCGCTGTCATTGTGCCGGTATGTCGCAGGAGGGCCAAGTTCACTCCCGTCTGTTTGGTCTCTCGTGTAGACACAGTAGGTGAGTTTCGCGTCGTTGGGGACCTCGAGCTCATACGTTGGGTTCGCGACCGAGTAGGGTCGTTTGCGCTTTGTGCTGACGACGGTTTTGACCAGAGAGTCGAGAAGTGGCCGAGAATCTTGGGTCGACAGCCGAGTGACAGCCGATCCGGTCGTACCATAAACGGAAGGTGTAGACACCGAGGGTGTGGAAACCGAGGCTGATCGTCCGCTTGTATCGTAAACAGAAGGCGTAAAGACCGAAGACGATCGTGATGGTGTCGAGGCCTGAGTGCTCGCAGGACGGTCACCTGCGGCCCTTTCATTTCTGCACCGAACCTGCCTGGTGTGATAAATGACCTTGTTTAACAGCCTGACAAAGTGTACCAGAAGCCTATATTGGAAGTCAGCAATGGTCTGCATGGCAAGCAGTGAAATGCGGAGGTACTTACAGTGTAGAGTCTGCGGCCCAAAACAGCCTTCGATTCAGAGCCGTCTCGCAGCTGGGGCCAAACCACTTCGTTCCCCATCCCTCTGAAACCAGAATATGGAATGCTGCGTTGGTTAAGGTTTTCTTCGTTGCTAAGATGTCTCCGCCACGCTTCTCCTCAACAAGGACGGAAAATGGCGAGGTCTCGAGATACACTTTTATCTCTTTTCTCAACTTCTTACCAGCTCTGACGTCCAGCTCAAGCGCTTTGTACAGATCAATGGGTTTGGATTCTCGGGCTATTGTCTAGTTAGCTTCTGCGCTCTGAGAACACTGCAGTGGGAGGAGGACCGAGCAGAAAGTTACTTACAGAGTGTGATATAGGGTACAAGTAGTTCGGCCGTTCTAGAGCTATGGTCGATGCTGCGCGGGAGGCGGAGGTGACGTGTGGTGCTTACATTGGCGTAACGGAAGTCTGGAAGTTGGTCGAGAGAGACACCCGAGGCATCCCCATGGCTTATCTCTTCGCCATGCTGACGCCTCACGCCATTGCTAGGTTCTGGGGGATGATTAACAGCCTGCGCATCGTTCGAGATTGAGGCCCAGATCTCATCCAGCAGCGCATCAAACGTCGCCTCATCGGGCAATGACGGGCTTGGCGTGGCAGTGAGAGAGGTTTGAGCAGAATTTTGGGTACTAACCACAGGGTCACCTGAAGTGTGTCCATCTCGGCACAATAAAAAGGCACCGAGAGGATCAGGGATAGTGGGGGGAATGTGTTCTTTCGCCTCAGCCTGCGAGGGCCGTTGAGGGAGAGATAGAGGCAGAGGCGGCGTGAGCTCTGGCGTTTTGTTTTGTTTGGCCGATGATGGAGTTGGAAGGGTGAGCTGGAAAGATGGGTTAGCCGCCTCTGGCGGGCTCGAATGTGGTGTCAGTAGAGTTGCCTCACTCTCCGACTCTCGCAGCTCGATGGAAGGTTCAGATGCGCCTGCGTCTTCAGTAAAGAGAGAAGAGAGGTCGTCATCGTCCCCACCAAACAGAGAGTCCAGATCATCGTCTTCTGCGAGATCCGAGACCAGCTCACGATCAAGGTCCGCAGCCATGGTGATTATCGGCGTGGCGCAATTGATCAAGTGGTTGAGATGTGCCGGACGCTTTTTCCTCACCGCGAGGAGTGCTCAGCGATGGGATGAGATGAGGTTCACAGATGGAAGATGTCTAGTAGTGGGCCTCAGCGCCCCCACGTGCCGCACTTGAGTCAACTTCAGGCAGAAGCCTCATGACCCTAACCCTTTCTTTCGTCGCGCCTTCCCCTTTTCCTATCAACAACACTCTTCCCCCATTCGCTTCACACGCATCACAACTGAGGTACACATCAGATGTGCTCGGTTTAGTTCCGTCCCCAAACTTGGACATCGCACAACCCTAAAATGCAGGCTGGTTCCAAATCCCGCGAACAGATTTCTGTGGTCTGCTCTTCGTTAGAACCTTGTACAGAACTACAGCAGGATCCATTCCATGACTTAAACAGTACCACACGTCTAGACTCTCTCTCGGTTCCACCCTCGCGCGCTGAACAAATAGGATTCGTTGGCCAACTCACTTTCTACACGTTTATCATACTCTATCTCCCAGACAACCCCTCTATCGGTCTATCCCCGGGAAGGCATATTGACGCGCAATGCACCGACATCCCCAGTTCAAGCACCCAGCTTAAAGTCATAATGCTCCAGGCCGGTAGTTCCAACATCAACCCTAAAGAGCCCTCCTCCATAGCGCTTGCTACCTCCCTCGCCTTCTTCGTCATCAGCGCAGGTAATAAACAGCTCGGTTCCCACAAATTCGCAGCATGTGATATTGCGCGTCGGCAAGTTCACCTGTCCGATAATCCTGCCTTCGGGAGAGAGCTTGATGATGCGGGCCTCGCCGTATACGGCGTGCCAGATGTTGCCGTCCCTGTCAACGCGAAAGCCATCAGGCTCACCCTCGCCCTCGTGGCGATAAAAGAGACGCTCGTTGGACAAGCTACCGTCAACCAAATCATAATCAAATGCGAAGACCTGGCGGGCCGAGGAGTGCGTGAAGTACATGGTCTTCGCGTCGGGAGACCAGCCAACCGAGTTCGGGATAGTAAGTCCCGTGCGGGTGGTCGCTCGTGACTTTCCGTGGTCGAAGCGGAAGAGCGAGCCTGTATAGCACGTTAGTAAGGTCTTCAGCTGCAGATACCGGCTTGCCGCCTATTGTTCGATGCAAGTGTATGTGCCGAGCACCGGCTTTGGTTCTGGATCTGCCACGTGGGACAGGAGCAGTGGTTCACTGAAGGGGGTTCTCTCACCTTCGGGCGCAAAGTCACCAAGACCGAAGTCGGTCATTGTCCCGAGCCAGAAGCGGCCGTGAGGGTCGGCGGCGCCATCATTGCTTCTGAGCCTCGCGTTGTCCTCCTCGCCGAACTTTGTCAGGTACTCGTACTGGCCTGTCTTGCGATCGAGCACGGCCACGCCATACTTGAGCCCGACGAGGATCTGGTCCTGCGGCTCGCGGCCCCCAATGTTGGCCGTCACGGTTACCGGCACGTTGAGCTGGAGCGTCTTGAGCGAGTCTGGGCCTTCGCTCAGCGATATAGTGTGGATCTGCTTTTTCTTGATGTCCACAAAACGCAGCGTATTGGTATCCTTTTCGAAGTAGGGGCCCTCGCCGAGACGGCAGTGGAGGTCCACGTACGGTTCAGTAACATGCCACTGTTGTACTGCGTCTGCCATGGTCCTTGCTTTTTAGTTTCCGGTGCTCCCGTGCTGCAATGTAGGATCCGAATAGATAGGATGGATCCGGTGACTGAGCCCAGCGCTGAATCCACTTTGGGCTCAAGCCGTGCCGGATCAGGTCAACTCGAAGTCCTCGCGGCACAAAGTCAGCCGATGGCAGGAACGTGTTGTAGTCTGCGCCTGCACCTGCACCTGCACTTGCACTTGCCACGCTGTCTTGCCGATGGATGTCTGTCGGTCAGTCAGCCAGTCTATCAGTCCCTGTTGACTTGCGCACGCAAGCAGAAACAGACCCAACCGCTGCTGTATGTGTTCGATGGACTGGACGACTACTCACTGACAAGCAACAAGGAGAATAGCAGCCGACGGCGGTATCGGCTGTTGCTTTCTTATCAGGCTTAGTCTGCATCAAGAAAGCGGAACCTAAAGAGGGACCCGCCCACCGACCGGAGTTGGCTGTGGACGGCATGATGAAGCACCCGCCGGGTCTTCTAGACCGGATATCGGCCCTCAGATCCGTTCGCGCGGCCGAGTGACAGCCGCGGGAGAAAAGCCGGCGCGGACATAGTTGCCGGCATTCATTCACTCTGCGAAAACCCCACGACGTGAGACACAGCATGTAAATTCAACAATCCAACAACCCTGGCCGTTGCGCTGCATGCTTAGTGGCACGGTGTTCCTCGCCCGCTCCTAAACACGTAGAAAGCCGCGATCCAATCACCAATCTTCTTATCGATGGAGAGCTGCCGACTGGAAATAACTCATTTGGATGCCACTGTAGGATAGACGATTGCTGGGCATGGTTTCATCACCAGGGCAAGCCTTTCAGCTGACCTCGGCGACCGGCGGGGGTGAAAGAAGAATCGGACCATGATGTGGGAAGCGTCACAAAAAGGGGTGTGCGGTGTTTCGTTGGTGCCCAACCGCCGCAAACATTTCCATTTCCCCGAATTTCCTTCATCCCCCATTCTTTTTCTGCGCAGGCCTGCTTCTTCATGCTGCGTGGACACGACACGACATAGGCGCTAGAGCATGTCTTCCGGGTTACCTTCCGGCACGCAACGTCACTGATGGGATGCTCATCTTCACCGCCCGTCTCATTGCATTTACTCGCAGTAATCCGTAGGGAATGTTGGTTTTAAAGCCCAGGGCTGCATGATGACCGTCTCTCTTGTGGCCTTCCTGCAAGTGCTCCGACACATGATCGACCGCCGCTGCAGGCTCCAACCCAAGCCGGGGCTTGGAAGCGGAGGGGGGAGGGCTCCGCTCCACCATCATCCATTTGCCTCGATGGCTGGCTGGGATCTGACCAGGTGATTTTTACGCCCAGGAGAAGCGTTTTTGGTCCAATACCAGACGCTGCTTTTTTTCTCCTTGTCGGGGGCACCTCGGGGTGAGCATTTGCAAACCTCTTCAAACTTGCGGCTGCAGGCAGCCCGGACAGGGTGCAACAACGACTATCTGCCAATTCAGAAACGTGAGGCTTGCATGCCGAAAATGCAGTTGGAACTTGGAGCCTGGCCGGGTCGCATGCGGAAGGGAAAGGGAAAGGGGGTTTCCGTCCCATTTCGCCGTCGGTGTGACTTTGCAACTTTCCCGATCTTCAGAGGATGCGACCCCTTGTCAGGCATCACTTGTTCATCGGCCAACTCGAGAGTTCAGGGTCAAGAGATATATCGCAAGGACGGGAGCTCGCGAGATAAGTCAGATCGGTTTGGGCCTGACACGTAGCAATGGAGCTGCCAGCGTTCTTCCCCCGCACTCGAAGCGCCGCGCACCGGTGTAACCTCCGCATTGGAGCCGTGGGTACATCTTTCAAATTGGTGACAAAAACATGTCCAGAGGCAACATCCATGAAACATTTTATTTGAAAGGTGTGGGGGAGAGGGGCACGACAGGCCTGCAGATGAACCTCGATCGCCATGATCCGCGAGGAGAACGTTATCAAACGACGCGAAGAAGACGAAGGCGAAGATATCGAATGTGTTTTCTTTTTATTCATCACAGTTTGATCCTCATTGTTGGTGGAAGTCATTCCCCAACCCTTTTGTCAACGACACGATCAGGGGCATTTCCCTGTTCAAGTTGCGTCAGTTCTGTCCCTGTACCTGAGAATAATTACCCCGCTGTCTTGAGCAGTCAGAAAGCTTTAGGTTTTCGCATGAGTGACAAGTTTTGTGTCGTTAGTCGTGAGAGTAGTTATAGCAAAATTCCCGACGGAAAGGCTAGTCCCGCATCGACCCGGGCCGTTCCTCAATGCTGTTACACAAGCCCAGAATGTACCTTTACAGTTTGGTAAGCAGTTGGTAGATGGTAGACGGGACGATTGTCGCGACGATTATCATCAGCAGCGATGGTGCGCATCAAGTATTGAACACTGTCGACCAATATTCGCTATCGTGTCTCAGCATTCGTCGTCTGATAGCCGATGGCTTCAAGCGATGACGATGATGGCGTCACGAAAACACAGTGGTCCCATGGCCGTGCCCCAGCAGAAGCTAGTGGATTGCCAACTCATCAACGGGCTCCGCATCAAGGATGACGGGGACGGGAAGAGATGGCATGCAGCGGGTTCGCATGCATCGGAAATACTGCAAAGCGCAGACACCGCCCTCTGTCCCGAGCGGAGCATACCCCTAGTCATTCCAGGCCTAACCGCGCTGAGGGAAGTCAAGACTGGATAGAGGAGACGTTGGGCTTGGCGCAAGGTCGACATCTACCTGTGGTAAGTCGTACGGATCTGTACAACCGCGCTGAAGATAACCTGGTTGGTGCAAGAGCCGTCCGGGAAATCTGGAGTGTTCTTGCGCCATGTAAGTGCATGGTGTTACAACGGGACTTGGCTCGAAATGATATAGTGCGCGTGCCCGTCTCAAGCCTCTGCCATCACAAAAGACGGGAGGACTGTTGCGTTGGGGTGTCGGGGCCGCCTGAACGTGATGAGCCTTTGCTTCACCCTTCATCAAAAGGCAGAGATATCTCTGTAGCAGCATGTACTGCCCTTGGCGTATGTCCAGCTTTTCAACGTTCGCCATTGGAACACTATCCGCGCCCAGTCCCTGCGGCACGAGCCGACTAGGCCAACCGGAAAAGCGTTTGATTTTTGGTCGGTTTTTGCAGTTGGCGATCACGGTCGCATATTCGGCCGCATCTAAGCCGGCAGCAGCCTCATTCTCTGATGGCCGCTTTCGAGGGCCTTTGGGAGGTGCGGAACGAAGGATAAAACGGTGTGAAGAAAAAGGCCGCCATGCGATCCCTCGTCTCGGAACTCTGGCACAGAAAGCCGACCACAAAAGCAGAGCGGACTAGGATGGCTCGGATCAGCAAGAGCAGCCACGCCATCCAGCGCCGTCCACACCCACCATGTTCGCCGTATGCACTTCGCTGCAGGACAGCCCAAGTCTGACTGCAGGCGGCACTGTAGAAATTTCAGGCGTCAATGCAACAGGCATGCGAAGGCGTGGTTCCCTGTCAGTTGCAGGAGCGAGACAAGTGCTGCGAAGAATCGAGGTCGGTAGGTCGGCCATCCAGTCAGTCGTTGTGGTCGTTCGTGGGAGCTGGGCGGGAGGGAGACCACAGCAACCGGGAGCGGTCAGCGCGCATATCCTGCGCGCGACCAATCAGGCGCGTCGTCGTCCGAGGTGGCAGCGATGGCATCTGGAAGCGTGGGAGACCGTTGAACTGAGAGGCCGGATCCATGGCAGCTTTGCGCGGGCCATTACTTGCTCGAACGCGGTACCAAACCTGCCAGTATACGAAGGAGGCTTGCCCAAACAGGCCTACGAAAGGCTGGTGGCCAGAGGCTCTGGAAAATTCCAACCAAGCCCACGGCATCTCTGTCCATAATCCTGGCCTGGGTTGCCTCGTCAGTGGTTTGTCCCCCAGTTTACACGGTACGGTGGAGGTACTCCTCGCTCCTGAACGCTAACGGATGAGAGCGAGGGCGGGCATGGACAGCCACCCATCGATCCTTGATGATGCAGAAATTGACGCTGAGCTAGCGCCCGCCAATCATGGCCGTTGCCCTGAATCTCGACAGCGTGGCGGCGAAGATCGTTAAAACACCCGACAGCCCTGGATTCTCGATGGGCAAATGGGTGTGAGGGGATTTGGTGTTGGCAGTTAAATGAATTGCAAGGTACGGGATGGATGATGCAACCCAACTCGCAAGTTGCGGCTAGCTTAGCTGTTGAGGGTGGTGGTGCCTTACCACGTTCGTCCATGTCGCTGGCTGCTCTGTCTTTGGATGCTACCTACAATAGCGTCACGAGGTGTGCTGGCGGTGGCTAGCCTCCTCCACGCTAGGCTGATCCGCGGACTGCAAACAGAACTATTCGGGCAAAGCGTCGAAGCGGCGGTTGCTGCTTTGAGGTTGTTCGGCGGCGAGCCCTGGTACGAGAGCCCAAGAGGGAGCCACGCACAGGGCAAGCTGTGGCCGGGCAGCGACGGGACTGATGAAGAAAGCCAACTAAGTTGATGCGTCGGAACGAGCGAGGCAAGGGTAGGTACGGAATGGTGGATGTTGAATCCAGCGCGCTACTGTGTAGAGGGAGCTGCAGCCGAAGGCGGTGACGGAACGCCAACGCCAGCCGGATTGTCGTGGCCGCTGGCGGTGACGTTCGAGGTGGTGCTGGGCGGTGGATGTCATCCGTCTTCCGCGAGACGACACCAGCCATCGATGAGCCAAAACGCTCTGGCGGGAGACACTAGTCTCTTTTTACACCATCGTCCCTGCAGCACGCTCTGCCGGGAAAGGCGCGCACAGTGGGCGTGCCCACGACAGCAGATTAGCACTGTATTCTAAGGTTGGTTTTGCTCGGCTTCCTCCTTCCTTCGACCCTTCCAAGACTCCTTCTGGAATTCAATTGGCTTCGGCCACGCCAAAACAGAGGCCAGGAACCCGGAGGGATCCAGCGGGTGTCAGTGAAGCGCGGGCAGGAACCAGTGGGCATTCAACCGTCCCACCCGCCCCACCCTCCCGACCAGATCCAGCAGTCCCGTTCTGCAACCTTCGCTGCCTGGCGCATTGATCGATGAAAGCTGGTCCGGTCTAGTGGCCTCTGGACTCTGCTGTGTAAGGCAGGGCAACATGACCATGACAAGGGTCCAGAGTCGGTCAACATATCTGCCATCGGCCATAGCGAAGGATCGCGTCTACTTAGTTTTCATGTTCACTTCAGCGCTCAACCGTCTTGACGGAGCCCACTCCAGTTCCAGCAAGCCCTGCAGCATCGCACGCATGTACTGTAATTTCAGCACGGTCCCGTCCCCAGACCGCCGCCTGCATCGAGTCGCACGTCCAGATGGCAGAAGTCCTCGGCTGTGCGGTTTCGATACGCATTCTTCGTTGATTGTCGATGGCCTCGGCACTGCCTATCCCGCTCTGTTGGCTTCTGGGTCTCCGTGGCCACGCGTTGACGGTAGCTACGGACCATCGAGAAGGAGCCTAGTGACGGAGAGACAGGGAGGCGACGGGATTTGTATTCTGGCCGCACGCAGGCTCTTCCCTACACGCACACCCTCTGCCCGGAATGGATGTGCTCTGTTTTCTGGCAATCCAATTGCTCCTGGCAACTCGCGCGCGAGCTCTCGGGTTATTTTGGATCAGTGGCTCCGGGGGTCTAATTTCGTCGTGTGATGGCATCAGCCGGCTGCGCCCTGAATGACGAGCAGCAACTCCCACTCGCTAGCCATCGTGTAATCGCCGCCCGCGCCCCAGCAGGCGCTGACGGCTCCACGCTCCCATAGCCGCGACGTCAACCAGTGTACGCGACTGCCAGAAGGGAGAAGACCACGACGAGATGAAGCAGTAAGCCAAGCAGGCAAACGGCAGCCGGGACGGCTCATCTCTCCAGTCCCTTCCGAACCCCGGGCTCAACACGCACACCGGCTCAACCTGTGATGACATGATTTGAGATCCCATCTCACTTCGCCTCCCGGGATCAACCCGGCTTGCCCTGCGCGCGCTCACACTTCGCGGGAACCGCTCGGCGGCCAGCAGGTCGCTCTGGGGTTGGCCCGCCATGCCCCTGATCAGACAGACGAGCGCCAACGCGGCTTCCCGCAGCTATCGAGTGTCTCGCGTCTCGACAGGCCGCGCCTGGCATGTCCTCACTCCTCACCCTCACCCATAGTGCGCCGTGGTATCGTGGCAAACCAAGGCCGGGCGTGCTTCTAGTAAACAACCCGAGCGCACTGGTCGACAGACAGACCTCTCCCGCACGTCCGTCAGAGCACGAAACACCCGTTGGTATATTGCGGAGGAAGCTTGTTTCTCCTCCGCCCTGACTATCGCGGCAAGCCCCTGGGCTCGTTCCATATATACACAATTGCTCTTCTATCTTTTTATCATGGCAGTGTATATGACAAGCGCCGAGACCCGCGGCGTGCTGCCTGGTCTGGGCAGCGTGCTGGGATCTACCAGATTTCCCGCGACGCGTTGTGGCGGCGTGGAATATCGATGATGATCTCTCGCCCGCCTTGGCTGCTCGTTGCGACATGCACCAGCACCTTACCTTGCTGTCATGCTCCTCCGCCATCCCCGGCGTGCGAGATACCGGTCTCTACCTGACGGAGAGTGAAGCGGGGGAGGCGGGCGATTCAGGTTCCGTGGTTGCGTCGGCTACCTTCTCGTAGGCCCCCGAATTACTCGCCCCCCGTACAAGTTGTCGTGGCTTGACGCCGCGATGATACCTACTCACCCCAACTGCCGTGGCTATCGCGGCTGTTGTTGTCCCGGAAGAGAAGTTGTCGTTGACGGACGATCGATCCTCTGAGGTAGAGCTACGTCAGCCGGATGGCATGTTTCGCCAAGATGGCAAAGGTCATGTCACCGCTGGCAGCACCACCGACTTGCCCTATTTGTACTAGTCCCGTGGTTTGCAGGGCTTGCAAGGTTGCTGCTGATGCGAGCCACGCATCCACTCGCTCGGGGCCGTGTTTTCGGGTCGCAAGGGGGTCGAACCCTCAGACGCAACGCAGGTTCTGGTTTGGCTGGGTCTGCGCTCTGCGCCGCTCCGAGGCCGTTTGCCCGCTCCCGCAGTCCGCTCTGGAGGGAAAAGGACAGGAAGAGCGAACAGAGATGCACCGGGGGGCCAATGGATTTTTATCGAAGGAACCGTCAACCTCCTCCACACGCCCTGCCCTGTCAAGGCGAGGGCCTTAGCACCACAGCGCCCAGCAAGGCCCCCCTCCCCCTGTCCACTACCCCGGCGAACACGACTCCAACTGCCTGTGCGAGCCAGCCAGCCTTCTACCTTGTCGGTACCAAGCAAGGCGCTGCAAGTACTGCAAGTACTCCGTACAGGCCGCAGACAGGCTCGATAAGGGCTAGGCTGGTGTGAGCATAACGGGTAGGGATTAGACAAGGGTGAGTTTTCTCAAAAACAAAAAGAAAAAAGCTCCCTGGACACTTAAAAAGCGTCCCCGTCAGCTGGTTGGCGCCAACGGGGGAAAAGCGCCGAGGAGCTGACACCAAATCTCCAAAACGTTGTCTCCCAATTCTCGTCTTCTCGTCCCTGACCTCGCAGGGTGGAGCGGGAACAGCGGTCCAGACAGGTCGCTGGGGTGTTGATATTGATATTGGCAAAGACCAGACCTAGCCGTTGCCGGGAGTCTCTCTCTCAGTCCTGACAACCAGCCTGCGCCCATCCAAAAGGCCGTCGCCCAGGCCTCGCCATCGAACCACGCCCATACAACACGAAAGACTCACGGGCTCTCGCTGCTAGAAATTTACGAGGCAAGGAAGGCAGAAGAGGGCCTTGGCTGTGCTTCTGCCCATTCACACGGCGAGACATCCTAGCGCACTCAAACTTTTTGTGGCCATACACTGCCCGAGGCTCACTCTCCGGACCATGAGTGGTCGCTTTTTTTGCTGCATCCATCCAACAGGTCACCGCAGCTATTCTTGCCCCGATTGTCCACTGCCCCTCTGCGCCGGCGCCCGTCATCCTGTTGTGCTCAGCTAAGACTGCCGACTCGCCCTTCACGGCCGCTCGCTCTTCTCCAAGTTGCTCGCCTCGTGGCTCCCACCAAGCCTGTGGCAAGCAAGCCTTCACTCCGGACGCAACCCAGCCAGCACACCCATCTGCTGCTCTCTCCAGAGTAGGCCTGGACGCGGTACTTATTACCGATTCCCCTGCCGCGCGCGAGGGAGGGTGCGGGCGTCTGTGCCGTCGCTTCAGCTATCTGGTGCTGCGAGCAACCACTACTGCCCTCCGACCATCTCGAGCGTGGGCCTGACCCGGGAGCCCGACACCAGCACGTGCTGCGCCGACTACTCCTGGCACCAGCAGTGCGATACGTATCACGAACCAGCCCATCACCCTGGGCGCCATCGGCCCTGTTTTCGGCGACAGTCCATCGACGACCGGACAGCACTGCCCCCTCGGCATCACCAAACCAGCCCTGGCGGTCCAATCTGTACTCCGGCTCCAACCCCCGGCTCGGAGCTGGGCTGGCGTAGACCCCCCGCAGCTGTCGACGCCGACTGCCTGCGGCCTCGGGCGCCAGGACTACCCTTTTGAGCGGAACGGGACACTCGGTGCCGGCTTTGGAGAACCAGTATCGCAGGTGTTTGACCGCCTCCGTCAATGTCACGGTCCTCTAGGCCGCCAGCGCGAAGGGGTACAGGTCTCGATGTCGCAGAGGGGATCTGCGATCCATCCCGCCTCACGCCGCTCCTCACAGTCCCCGCTCAGAGACGGAGTGCCATCTTCCCCTTCGCAGCAAAATCTTACCCACCAAGATGACTCGAGCGCAAGGCCGCCTCATGACCCGGGCGGGGCTCTAGGAGCGGAGAGCGAGGGAAGAGGAGGCGGCCACAGGCGTGGATCGAGGGCGTCGGGCGTACACAACATCCTGAATCCGTCCGGCCCGCGGCTGCCCCATCCGGAGTCGTCACCGCCACTGCCGCGACCTTCCGGCGAGGCAAGCCCTCCGTTGAAGATGGGGACAGGTCCGTATGGCGGGAACAGTTCGCCCTCCCGGCAAGCGGCGCGTCAGGGTCAAGGCGCAGCCACGCCCCAGCCAGCTCACCAGCAAGCAGCTCCCTCGCAGTCCCCAGTAGGACCGCCACCGTCCGGCTCCCCTACCGCCGGCCACCCGTACGCGCTTGCAGCGACTCGCCGGATTCTGACGCCGAAATCACCACGCGCCGCAAGCCTGAGCCGCGCAGCAATGCGCTCCGTGGAGGCACAACAACGCTTCTCAAACCTACCGCCTAACGCTCCCAGAGGAGGCGGCGGGCCCGGCCACGATGCCTCCCCTCTCGGCGGACCGCCTACGCTCGGGGCACTTCACCAGTTTCCGGGTTCGATGTCAGGGCAGGGAATCAACGCCGCCCCGCCGCCTTCGCGGCCCACTTCGGGTCTCTCTCGGTCTCTCTCCCAGCCGATGATGGGCCATGGGATGCCTACTACTTCGTCCCAGGAGCCGCCGCGGGACCTTGGGGGGAGGCCCCTCTTCTCCCCGGGCCCGCCGTTCGCGACACCCATGCCGCAGAACCGCGCGATGATGGGAGAAGCGCGATGGGCTGCAGGTGTGGTTGGTCAGCTACCACCGAGCGGCTCAGCAGGGAGGACCTTGCAGCTCGGAGACGGCCAGCAACATCTGCTGGCAATTACCCCAACCCACGGTGAGGAAATACTGATTCCGGTCGACTACCACCAGGCGTCGAAACAGGCAGACGAGAAACGGCAGCGAAATGCGGGCGCTTCTGCGAGGTTTCGGCAACGAAAGAAAGAGAGGGAAAAGGAGCAGCAGCAGGGATTGCAGAAGCTGGAGAGCGAGAATCGTGATCTGGAGAAGAAGATTGAGGCACTGGAGAAGAGAAATCAGGAACTCGAGGCAGAGCGCGACTTCTACCGAGGCGAGCGGAATCGCCTGCGAGATATCGTCTCCCGAACGCCTGGCATTAGCGAATGGGCCGACCGAGGGCCACCGAGCCCGACTCCGTCGCGAAGCGGGGGATCGTACGCAGCAGACAACAGCCCTCTTCCCGCTCCCGCACCACCAACACCGCTCCCGCACCCCCTTTACCCACATCCGCACGCCCTCGCCCATCCCCACCCTTCTTCCTCGTCCTACGGCGACCCCTCGATGCTCGAGCGGCCAGCGAGGCGGAGAAGGACGGACTCCGAACCGCACTTGGGCACTCCCTCGTACCGCCCGACCACGCCAGCCTCTCTCCCACCCCTCCCCGGAGGTCCTCCCCCAGCGTATGCGATTCCCCAATCTCCCCACTTGGCTGCTTCTCCCGGAACAGCCCGACTACCGCCGATCCGATTCGAACACCCCCTTCCGGCTTCAGAAACTCCGCCACCCGGCCAAACTGGACTACCACCTGCGCCACCGCAGGTCGGCCAGGCGAGCGCATATCCCTCTTACAGCAAGGCCCCCTACGAAACTGGGTGGGCCACAGGACCTCGGGGGCCAGCTGAAGGTGGCCCCAGGTGAGCAGGCCGTGTAAACATGGAACGTCTGAGACCGCTGCATGCTGCCACTCAGGTCTGGCAGAATTGCCGATCAAGCTACACGACGATGTGCACGCGACGAAACAAATAATGGCCCGGGAAACTTGGGCACTAAAACACGGGACTCGTTTCTCTCAAAGATTGAAATTAGACGAGAGAGGCCCGGAGAACTCGTGTTCTTTCTTCTATTCGTTATTTTTCCTTGTATCGGAACCGGGGGGAGGGGACGGGAGAGGGAGTAAATCTAGAGACATCAGCTCGGGCGACCGGCATGGAGCGAGGGATCTGGGAAGAGAAAAGACCAAAAGACTTGGGGTTCTCTCCGCAACGGCTTTCTCTCATCTGCTTGTTTTCCTCTTCCTGATCGCTGGCATTGCAAGGACTTCTTCGCCTGCTTGCCCATATGATTTCCTTCTCTCACAAACGCACACTCGCTCAACAACTCTCTCGATTGTTGTTATGTGTTGGGGGCTGGCTTTTTGGTTCTTTGCTTGGATGGAGGAAAACAGGACCCATCTTGCAAAACTGTTGCAGGCAATGTTTTCCGCATAGTTCTATTACTATTGCTACTAATCACTACAACACGGCACACCACACACACGCACATATATACCCTGCACAGGAACCAAATCGGCGTCATACTTGCATCTACTTGTTCATATATACATGTAGCTGGGTCAAGCGCAGGATGGACTTCGGCGCCTCACACACCATTTTCGATTTCATTTTTTTGTTCAAATAGGCTGTCATCATTTTTTATTTACGTTCTCGGGAAGGCGAGTGGGGGTTCGCCGGTGTTATGGAGTTTTACTGAGACAGCCCGGGAGAAGGTATTACTGGTCATATTGTTTATGGAAGCGAACTAGATACCACATTAGCGGCAGCGGCAGTAGCGCACAGATT
>Ga0247770_1001577_pt1 | contig 16760 bp, 16 predicted proteins | sample UWRJL136409B6_FD_179943 | JGI IMG/M metagenome (GOLD analysis project Ga0247770, IMG submission 179943) | Plant litter microbial communities from Arlington Agricultural Research Station in Wisconsin, United States - UWRJ-L136-409B-6 | ecosystem: Environmental > Terrestrial > Plant litter >... | reverse complement strand
CCCCCCCCAAAATTCACATAAAACCCAGTTTACGTCCCCCATTAAGTCTCCATTTCCAACTTCCTTATTCACAAAAGTAGCTTTATCTCACCATTTTTAACATCTTTAAGCTGAAGTACTCCTTAAGCGGATTACTTCTTCTGTAATCATTCGGTTGCTAAATGTAACGCTGACCACGGCTAGGTAGCAATAGATGCGCAGCGCTAGGAGGTGATCAAGGAGTGGTCACAACAAGCAAGGGGGTATTCAACGTAGGAGTATGTCAAAAGATCAATCGAAACGTGGCCTTCCTCTATATGAGAGGAAGGACCACTGGTTCTTTATGAAGCACCTCTACTTCCACATCCAGAAGGGGTCTAGGGGCGGAGAGGTTGACGGCGGAGAGCGCGAAGAGACTGGCAGATGAGCAGTGGAAGGGCAAGGACGTGGTTGCGGTGTTTGGGAGGTCGTTCACCTCGACGCTTGACTTGCCATTCAGGGTAAGGGAGGGAATAGAGTTCAGTGGCTTTGATATGAGGACATTTTTTGGCGCCCAAGGAGGAGAAGGGGTATCTGGATCAGGCGTTTTCAAAGGAGTTCGAAGCCAGGGTTAGGAGGGTGACGCTCGTTTAGAACAATGAAATCACTTAGCTACCCAGTCACATGTTAAAATACAGCACTTCTTGAGGATTTCAAAAGTCCGGTTGTATTGTTGTCTTAAACATGGGGCGCAGAGGACCTCTTAACAGATAGATCTTTTTCTCAGTCACCTGACCACAAGCTTGCAAACCAACCACTTGGCTGCTCACATGCTACATGAGACAGCCGGGTTAATATTCCACCGACAGCTGACTGTTGAAATCGGACCCAAAAAATCCATTGCTACCTAAGGTAAAGAACAAACTGCATTCCATCTCACCCTGGCAAGCAGGTCGACAATCATCAGACCAACATCGAACCACTTCCCAAATCATGGCCTCCGAAGACGGTACCGGGCAAAATTATAAGCCGCCGGGAGATAACTGCTTCGCTTTCACAGTTATCCATGTCAACGATCTCGACCGAGCGCAAAAGTTCTTCACCGACGTCTTTGGATGGAAATTCCGCACGCCAGGTCCACGGATATTCATGACTGGAGGCGACGTCATGGGTACTCTGAGCTTAAAGCCTGTCTCGGCCGCAAGTGAAAATAGAAAGCCAGGCGTGGTGAACTACATCAAGGTTCAGAACATCGACGACATCATCGCAAAAATTGTGGAGGCAGGTGGGAAGGTGGTGAAGGCCAAGTGGACGGAAGGCAATCATACCGAGCTGGCGGAATTTGAGGATACTGAGGGAAATTTGCACGGCCTACTTCACTGGTTGATCTGAAGCTGGGGTATCTGCCATGCCCGTGGACCCAGATCAAGAGAATCTGAGGAAAACACTGTTATGTTAAGATTACATTTATTCTGCTGGCGCCAAGGAAGCTGTAACTTCTCAGCTAGAATGCCAGTGGTAACATCGACGGTTTGTCAGCATCTTCGCTCCACTGGTATCTTTCAAATCTGTCCACACTCGCGAGTGCAAAGTGGCTTTGGATTGCCGACTCCAAAAACACGCGTATGTCCGGCTGAAGAGAACTACGCAGTAGTAATTGCAGCTAGACTGCGGATTTATGTGATTCGTCCGTTGTCTGTCTATTAAAACCCCCAGGGCTGTGGCGATGGTTTGAAGATATATCCTTACGCGCAATTGCGCCCACTATCTGGTGCCTCCGTATGAAACTTAGGTACCTAGGTATCGATAACAAACTATGACCTGACCTTCCATCCCTTCATAAAAGTGGCATCCGCACTCTCAAAGTGGTACCAAAGTATAACAATGCTAGGATGCTCGATTATTTGCTCAGGTCCCGAGACTTGGATCAGCCACTGAGCTCCGAGCAATTTGCATGCTCTTCGGGCATCGCGGCGAGTTCTTCAACGATCCGCTCCTGCTCCTTCTCCACCTCGTGTAATTGCAGCAGTATCTGCCGCCTCGATTCGAGCAGCGCATGCCGCGCTAGTAGCTGGTTAATGTTACTGCTGCTCTGCCGTACTGATAATCGCGGTGACTGACGCTGCGGCGTTAGCTGGGCCAAGCTGGGTCGGTGTTGGTCACGCAGGAGTGCATTCGGATTCGCTGCAGCGACTGCCTCGAACAGGGGGCTTGGGTTCGCAAGCCCGTCGGGTGTTGTGCACGGTGGACTGGTTCGTGATGATGCAGGGGCCGAGGGTGCGAACGGTGACAGCGTTGATGCCGAGCCGCGGCGCTCTGTGGATGAGCACGAGGACGGGGATGGCGAAGAAGAGGCAGGAGACATCGCCGCCGATTGCTGCCAATCGGCGAAGGTGCTCTCCAGGAGTGATGCTGAAGTCGGGGAGTCGACCACTTGCTCGGCACCGGTTGCGGCAGCGGAGGTGACATCACGCCACGGTTGTGTTTGGCGATCGATATACTCGGATTCGGGCACGAGGAATACGGGACAGCCCGGGAGGGATGCACTTCGCTGCTTGATCCAAGTCGATGATGCGGTGGGGGGCGGTCGTATGGTTGTTGGCGGATTGGCAGGAAGCTCAGCACAGTCAGGTATGCCAGTGTCGGCCAGAGACTCAACTTCCAGTTCGGCAGCGCTCAGTTTAGCGTAGTCTGGTGCGGCCAATATTTCGACGCTGTGATTTGGACTTGCGGGAGGAGCTGGCTTCTTCTTTTGGAGGGTCTCCCTCTTCTTCGTCTGCAATCGGCGCTGGCTCCCTGGTACCACAGTATCATCCGCACACCTCTCGGGCTGCCGTCTCCAGGGACCCCAACATAGGAGCGTAAACCCCATGCTGCCGTGCACCAGGAAGCGAATGGACGGAGGTGAGATCGGCCCCGCTAGGAATCGTGACCCACACGGTCTCGACAGACGGTTTGTGGTGACTCAAGACAATCGCGGGTTGATCAGGACGATCAACGGCAAGCGTTTCTCAACTGCCTAGGTATATAGGGTACTGCTAGTGGTTTCTCATCTCCTGATCTCGGCCCTGCTTGGCCGCCACGCAGGTATTGCGTCACATCCGGGTTTTCAGAGAATAAACTTGGTCTGCTTGCATTAGACTCGCCAGTGTCGCCAATAATCAACCCTGTGTTTCAGCCAACCTGCACATCCCCAACTAGGCAGGATTCCCAATGGCGCATAACACGTGTCTGACGTTGGCAATTGGCAGAATTAACATCGCTCTTGGTCAATCAAAGGCACGGATGCATTTTGTGCTTGGGGCAGCAGGGGTGACTTTTGTTTACCAGGGCGCGTGGACAACCGGGGAGAGTGTCTCCTAATTGTTCAATTCTACATCCTGGAGGACCATTCAGGGTTGGTGATTGTGGCCGTCTGGTTAGTTGCAAACTGCCTAGCTGGCTTTGATGCATTTCGACGTGATCATCTCCTCCGTGCCCAATAGGGTTTATCAATTAGCTTCATTTTCAGGAGAGAGCTTTAAAGCACGGCCCAATGGCGTCCGTATTACTTCTTCAACTTGGCGCCGGCCACCGAGCTGTTCGGGTGAGCCGCTGTGTAGACGGCATTTTAGAGAACCACGCCATGGGCATAAAACCGAGGCGTTGTAGAATGCTAGGCCAGCCGACGACTAATCAGCGGACTGATTCGAACCAAAGAATCTTACAGCGTTGTTGCTGGGCTTTAGCACAAACTGGAACAGGCACGGCGGAACCCCTCACCAGCCAAGTGAATGCCACAAGCTCTCCTCTCCTGCTTGCCAGTGCCCTAAACCGTTAGCGCATGAGGGTTAGCGCGGGCGGGTAGGAGGGGCTCAATCGTTGGTGCCTTGGAGCCTTGCGCTTTCCTCGGCATCGTCCCTGTCGAGTCACACGCGAAACCCTATTTCATCTTCATTACATTCCAGAACCCCTAGAGGCACCCGGGGGCTGAAAAAAAAAAGCTAGCCGCAATGAACGAAGACGGTGGTCTCGACACCGTTGAGCTGGAGGGTCTGGGAAAATAGACGGCGCACCAAACCGACACTCACGGCGACGAAAGGGAAGACGACCTGGAGGAGACTGACGACGCGCGGCGTACAACCTCCCGCGCTACCCTCTCATCGCGCGGAGAGCTACGACACAGTGGCCATTTGCACGCAGCTGGGTGCCACGCTCGCCACTAAAAGCTTCGATGAGCTGCGGCATCTTCTTCCTCTCGCAAAAGGACTTATGGCTCGTCCCGCCTGATACCGAATGGACTAGCGCGACAACATGGCAAAGTATCACACCCCCCACGGAGCCGCACATCATCTAATTTGCCGCGTTTGACGAGCTTCTCGGTGGCGCTGGAACTACGGTCAACCTCCTCGGGCCTAAAGCCGGGAACGAAATCTCGGACAGCCTGCCGGGGTGTGGCTTCTGCGGCGCAGGGCGTATAGCCATGTCCCGGCTGTACGCGTCTGTGTTCCAGGGTACGATACGGGAGACAGGCAGCGGTGCACGCGCGCTGTAGGCGCTCGTCAGCAGTCTCTTCGGCATGGCGTATTATGATTACGTCTTCGAGTTTGATGTGACGTTGCCGGCAAAGCTGGAATTCGAGCGGACGGTCGCGCGCCCGACGGGAAAGCGCTTCTTTGCCATCGTGCTGGGCGTAACGGCGCTGTATGTGGTTTTGGTCATGGCCGTGACGCTAGTGTTTCTGTGTTGCGCCGGCAGCGATGTCGTTCTTGGGGCGTCTTGGGCGGCTGTCGCGCGCGTGGCTGGTCCGGGGACGGATGAGTGGTTGGCAGCGTCAAGTACGGCGAGAGACGGCGAGATTGCGAGCGCGATGCGTCGCGCTGGGCTGGGCGTGTGTTAGTAGGGTTGGAGAGGGTTGGGAGCCGGATACAAACCCAGCTGAAATAGGGACAAATAGATGATGTAGTGCCTTCCTTATGCGACCATAAGTTGGATGTAGTTGAATTCGTGGGTGCGGCATTTACCATCCCAGACTTTTTTTTTAAAAAAAAATGCAGATTGGCAAGCCTCTGCGTAAATTTGATGAAAAGAAAGCACTTCCTTCCCACCTGAACCACGAACGGAAGCTGCGGCTGGTTCAATGCTTCTGCTAGCCAGATTTCCACCGTGTTCGAAGCAGGAACCACCAGCGGCCTCGAATTCATCGCAAACCCTCAGGGCTTCAAGATCATGCAGTCCCATCGTCTTCGAAGGGTATACATCCGAATTTACACGGTGCACTGTGATGGGTTTCACATAGATCGGGACTTCAGAAGCGTGTCAACTTCGATAGAAGATTTCTTTCGTCAAGTTTTTTAGAAAAGAATGCCGGAGGTGAGAAGCTTTTGCTTCATTTTACTAATGATGAAAAGGGGGAGATGCAACTGCGGTGGCAAGTTAATGGACCAAGTGGTGATACGCAGGTTGAGGACTGAACTGTCAGGATGATAAATGTCAGTCCAGGTCATAAGGTGGGGTGGCTTCTGTGCCTTGATAGTTATACAAAACGAATACTCAACCTTAAGCCCAATGTCTCGCTACCTTAGCCAACTAATAAAATGGTGTAATGAGACCAGGGAGGACCAGAGAAACCGGAGGAAACCTAGAATCATTTGCTAGAGAACAGACTCCTCAGCAAACCAGCATTGCAACTAACAATAAGCCACCCGCCAGAATCCCGCCCGTGTACCAACTACATATCAACACTAACCATGCTAAGACCGCACCCCAACGCCGATCATGCGCTTTGTTCCGAATCCAGCTCCTTCAATCTGATGTATGTGCTCAGTCCACCGCACAAAACCAATGCTGATATAGAAAGAAAGGTCCGCCACAGGATCATAGTCGACGCGGACGAGTTTATGAGGAGCGGGGGACCTCATTAAGGTGTTGACGGCAGAGGGTCGCTGAACGTCTTACCCATGCTGACCATGCTCCCTGGGGCCGGCTTCATAGTATCTAGATGTTCTAGCAGCGGCGAGAAAAATGTTTTGGTAGGCGGCTTTATACTGGTATATTCTGAGCTATCCCACTATGTACTGGTATATTGTAAGATATCCCATTAGTGCTGGTATGTTATGTAACATCCCGGATTCCGAGCTGGGATATCATGTACTATCCTAAAATTTGATCTGGGGTATTGTATACTGTCCTAGGGCATGTACTGGTATGTTCTGGGCCAAAATTCGGGCCTGAGACTAGCCTAGAAGCTGTGACGCTTGCTTGGCTAGTGGTCCGGCACAGCTTGGCCCTCTGGCGAACAAGCCCAGTTCTGGGTCCCGTAACATTCACTATGTACGTTGCCCAAGCACTGGGCTACACAAAACACGGACTAGCGGTCCCAAAACCTGGCCCCTGCCTTTCCGCTAATCATCATAACACGAACTCTGCCTACCCTGTCGGTGCAGTTGTGTCAGGTGTCCACAGCTACCTGTGCTAAGTGGGGGAGATTTGTCGCAAACTACCCCTCCACTAAGAAGCGCAGAATGTTTATTAGTTTAATGAAGTGGTAGTTGCTGTTTTATCTGATAACATCCAGTACGCCTATACGTTGTAACTAGAATTGTTGCCTGAGAGCTATCCTTGCAGATTACGCGTTATCTGCTTTTCATCGATAGGAAACTTTAGCCGGGGGACTGAAAAGGGACCTCTCTGAGGCTGTGCGGCGGCGGTGTATGGGATCACCCTAGCTGAGGGAAAAATCAGGGAAGCTCAGGACAAATCAACCACAGCTCACCCCAGCTCAGGATGACGGACGAAAAAAGATATTTCGTGTGCCTAGATTCGTCGCAGATAACCAAGCTGATAAAAACTGCTCTAGGTTTAGCCGACTTCAGGAAATGATATTTGAATAGTACGTAAATGACGACATATTTTGCGCTTACACACCAATCTGCCGCAGATCCCGCGGTATCTAGGAGCTACGGCCAGCTCACTAGTTTGAAATGTCACCACTGACAAACACTACTAAGACAGCTGCGTAGCTGAGTCACCGTAATACGTTAGCACATCCTTCTGACCTTGTGGTCATGTGAATGTTGGGGGGGACTCACGCTGCCGTCGCCCCAAAGATCTCTGCCCTTCTCGCATTGGTAATGAGTCCTACGCTCGCGGCAAAAACCACAGTAAAGGAAGCAATCATGCCAAGCTTTGCTTCATTGTTTTTTTCATGGATAAAGTAGAGACCGACGATGGGCCCGATGAGTAAGATGGCGGCGATGAGTGTGCTGATGACGGCAACAGCGGCAATGATTGACTTTTCGTTGAATCTTCCAACTCTATGATCACTATCACCGCCACGGGAGAGGTCTTGCTCCTCCTTGTCGACAATGACAGGCCAGTGTCTCCGTAGGAGCACGGAAAGGTAGTCTGCCTCTGCTGAAGCGTTTCCCAGTCCGATCAGATCGTTTTTATCCTTGAGAAAGTTTTTTGATAAGCCACCGAGGGCCGGGCGTCGATCCTGATGATCTGGGAAGGTAGGATCGGGAACTTGGAACCAGTGTTTGTAGGCGTCTAGCGTTCTGTTACTTGGTCGTCTTAGCTTTGCAACCTCGTTCTGTAGCAAGAGGGCTTCGTCTAATAAACAGTGTTTAGCTAAGTTGAAGATGCTAGGGCCAGGAAGACGTACGGTACTCTTTAATCTTTTCCCGGGCTTTCAAGACAAGATCCATTCGCTCTTGCGCCTCCGGTTCTCCACTTTGACATTGTTCCCACAACACTTCCCACGTGCTCGCCACATCCTTGGCGTCCAAATCACCACTCGCAAACTTTTCCGCATCCCGTTGATCGATTTTTGCGATCTCTCTCTCTAGAACGAGTAGTTCCGCTTGCAGGTAGAGGAGGCTGCGGGCGCTCAGCTCACCAAATTTGCGGTAGATGGACGTGTCATTGTCCGGGTCGAGCGCGATCCACTGGGCAACTTGCGCAAAGCCTTCTTTTTTCTTGAAATTGGCACTCATCATACCAATCAATGCATGGGTATGGGAGACGAGCCGTCGGGATCTCAAGATCCGAACGGAGTGAATGAATGGGCGCAACACGTGGCGGTCGGTCGCGTTATCTTGGAGGCCTGTCCCAGAGAGAAGAGGGCTAAGCCACCTTCTGAGTCTGCCTCGTCTTCAATCTGGGCGAAATGTTGTAGCACGTGATGCTGCCTGAAACTAGAGCAAATCGGAGGGCGGGCAACACGTGGCGGTCGCAAGGGGGCTCAGCTACCTGCAGAGCTGTCAATCCTCTTTGGGCGAAATCTCCTAAATCACGTGTGGCTGCCTTCAGCTCGACAAAAATCGCGTCGAACGAACCAGCTGCCTCTTCTTTCCCCTCAACTTCTTACCCGCCCTCCGCTCTCGTCCATCAACGTCAACTAGCAGCGACCCGCATGGTTTCTAGTATCGCAATAACTGTCCTACGAAAATGAAGCCGCCCAGGAACCATGGAGACCACGGCTAACTATTCACCCTACGGGTCGACCCCCGGAGACCCTTACGAGTACTATTACGACGAGAAGAATTTCCCGAGCCCATCCCCGACGCCGTCACCCCGCGGATTTTCATACTACTTTAACCCGTCGCCGCCCGTCCGTCCGGCGACCCGCGCCCACTTTCGCGGGCAGAGCACCTCCGGGTTTAACAACCCCTATCTGAGTCCTCAGGGCCCCTCGTTCTCACCACGTTATACAAGTGACGGCCAGTATGCCACTGCAAATGCAAGCCAATCAAATTATGATGCAAATCTCCGACAGCAACTAATTATTATTACGATGAGCAGGGCAGCCCCTATTTCGACAGAGAGGCCGGCGGCTTCGCAACCCCACGATACGAGCCAGAGCGCAAGCTACCGACACCGTCGCACGCACGTCGCAGCTCAAGCTCGGTCCCTCAACGCCCGCAAACAGCTAGGCCAGCCAGCTCGAACATCTACAAGCGTCCTGCGCCCGAGCCTAAAAGACAGGCGACCGAGGCTGATGCTAAGCGACACCGAATCCCTGTGGGATACTCTCTGAAGCACTGGGACCCCAGTGAGGAGCCCGAAATCCCAAAGAGACAAGATAGCAGCTCCCGCAGCCCTTCATCGACTATTGGGACGGTAATTCGGAGTTTCTCCTCTGGAAGGGAGGAACGGTACGTGGAGGGATACGTACACAATACACTGGTGGAAGGGTTTCCGGACAACGGGGCAGACGTTTCCTTCATCTCGCCGCAGCTGGCCACTAAGCTTGGGTTAACCCCCGATGAACAAGAGCAGCGCGACATTGAACTACCCAACCGCCACTCAATTACTTCGCCAGGAGTGGTCAGAGTACCGTGGGTATTCAAGGGCGAGTCAACCTTGAGCACCATTTCTTGCTGGATCTTTCCTGGCCTGGTCCACGACCTCGTCCTGGGAAAACCGTTCCTGGCAATATCAAAGACCTTGACTACGTTCAAACACCGCATCAAGTCGAGATTGAAGGCCTCCCTTTCTCGACTCCGGCTCATGCTCCTGGGGCATGAGCAGCAACGCTTGTGCGGGTTGTTTAACGGCCAACCGACTCTGGCCCTCCCGGACACCGGTTCCGATATCATGCTCGTCTCTCGTGACTATGCCCAGAAATGCGATCTAGAAGTCGACTGGGGCGAAAAGAACCATCACGAGTTGGAGTATGCCGACGGAAGTATCGGCCGCACGAGCGGCGTTGTCCGAGACGTCGAATGGACCGTGGGCAGCTCGACGATCTTGTGCGACTTTTATGTTCTGGACGATCTACGTGTTGATGTGCTGCTGAGCAGTGACTATCTGTTCGGAATGGACGTCTTCTCAGCTCAAGCGGAACAGTTTTTCGAGCTCGAATCGGAGGACAGGGTTTTCTTTTATAATATTCGCCTTGTAAACAAGGTTTCGGGCCAGGTGGAGAGCGCTCAGTTGGCGGTTGACGGTTGGTATCCCCCAAACCCAAGATCGCGCGATGGGCGGAAGGCAAATGACTTACAACTCGGCAGTTACGTCACCAAACGCGTTTGGTCCGTCAATGATGCAGCAGGAATGGGCCACTAGGGATCGTGTCCGCGACGAGATCGACGCTCTCCCCAGGGACCACCAGCCCTCGGCGCGCCAAGCCGAGGCCAAACGACAGCGCCGGTGGGAAGAGCTCAGGAAAGCTCACCAGCTTAGGTGGAAGTCCTTGCCGCAAGCTCCAGCTCTAGTCTCCTCAGGTCAAGTGCCGTCGAGTCAGGGCGCTTCTAGCGTAGGAGCAACAACACCATCGGGCCGCCGACAAAAGTGGAGGAAGCGGATCAGGATTCCGTTTCTTCGCAGGGCCTAACATCGGGACCGCGACCAAACAGGCCGCATGAAGATCACGCACGCACACATACAAGAAACTTCACAAAACGGTGATAAGAAGGCTTGGGTTTTCAAAGCGGGTCGGCTATACGATTAGGCTTTCTATATTTGGCTCATGTACCCTGGGTATGACGACGGATTTCTTTCTATTTTGTTTTGGTATTGTTTTGTTTTTTTGTTTTTGTTTTGTTTTTTGTGCAACGGAGTTTCCTCCGTTAATTATTCCCTCACATGTTCGGCTTATTCATCCAGCCCGTGTGCATCTAACCGTGTCCGGGAGGCATCTGGTTTGCACTGGTATTTTCCTAATCCTTACAGTCAAGAAGGGGCTGTTTTGGAATGGGCAGGCTCGCGTGGCTTCAATATCCGGGAAGTCTTAATTATTGTTTTGTATAACAGGGTGGGTTGCTCGATCTTTATCCATGATATTTCTCATGGGTAGAAAACGTTGGGTATAGAGGCGGATTTCTTCTTTGATGGGATGGAATTTCCTCCACTATTCCCATACATTCATGATATAGATATGGCTAAAGCTGGCAAGGAAAGATAGTAATAACTAAGTCTTCGCTATCTGCCGCCCCTTAGTTTGGACCCCCCGCAAGTATTCAGCAGTGTCATGGTATCCCTCACCTAGGCCAGGGCTATCACACCCTCGATTCGTGCGTGAATCTTAGCCAGGTCCAGCCTCAGGCCCTTGATGTTCATCGCCCGTCGTGCCTCGTCGTCGGTGCCGGGAGCTACGTACGTGTCCTTTCGCCGCTCTGTACACAAAATGCTATATATTAAGTTATCTACCACCCTGGTGTTGAAGTTCCTTTTTCGGAGATGCTAGTACCAATAGCGCGTGCGCACTAGGCCATTCCTACGGCGCCTTGAAAGCCCGCGCGGAGATGGGTAAACTCGAGCTCTAGCTCCAGTTCCGTCCTCACCGCCTCCCTAGCCGCCACCTTAGCCTGCGCCTCCTTTTGAGCTTTTCGACCCCACCATGACTAGAGATGACGCGAGTCCTCGTTATCACCGAAGTCCTCTACGTCTACAAGTTGGTGTGGACTAATCTGAGCATCCTCCCTATGCACTACTGCATCTTCCGCTTCCGCTACTTCAAAAAGATAGCCTAAACTGTTCCCTCGCGAAAATTTGCCATTTTGGATTTCCAGAACTCCACTAAGCTACTCATCTAAACAACTTTTGGTGGCTTCTCTAATTATGTACTAACTAACGCCTAAGCAGAGCTTAAGTAAGGGGAAAGGGTGGTGTAGGTGACTGGCAGTTAGTAAGGGCAACTTTAGGGTAAGTCAAGTGACCGGCTTTTGGAACACCCCCGCATTTGGAACACTAATCCCCATATATAACCCTGAAAACCAGGGTTGCGTAATTCATTAAGCGAAACAACTAGATAAAAACTAAAATTGGTGAAAAATACCTTACTAGTGGTTTATTATAGATATATATTTAGTTTTCTATTTTTAGTTATTTAGTATAGTTTTATTTAGCTTTGAAGTTGGAAATTTTCGCTTACTAGCAAATCCTATATATAACCCTAGGTTTTTGTTTTCTAAAATAAAAGCTTCTTGCTACAGTCTAAAATTACGTAAAAATTAGGATTATATTGCTAAGAAGTAAGGAAAAAGTATGATTGAACTTATATATATATCTCTTATTTAATTACTAAGATTATAAAGGTTAAAAATGCTACTATATAAAATTTAATATGATTCAAAATCATCGTATATTTAATAACGATATATATAGTTCAATATTACATAAAACCTATATTTAGATACTACTAACCTTTATGGAGTTAGCCGTATTTATTATATATTTATTTACTTAATATTATAAAAGTAAATAACGAAAAACAAAACCTAGGGTTATATATAGGATTTGCTAATAAGCGAAAATGTTTAACGTTAAAAGTAAAATAAACCTACCTTAAGTAGCTAAAGATTGAAAATGTATATATATCTCTAGTTAACTACTAAGCGGGTATTTTTCACTATTTTTAGTTTTTATTTAGTAATTTTGCTTAGTTAATTACGCGGCCCTGATTTTCAGGGTTATATATGGGGATTGGTGTTCCAAATGTGGGAGTGTTCCAAAAGCCGGTCACTTGACTTACCCAACGTCTCCGCCGTTCCCGTCACAGTTTGACTGTATCCGCAAAAACAACAGGCAGAAAATATTTGCGCCTGTGCACAGACCGGACTGAATATCTATAAAGCAAGCTCTCCCCTCCCACCAGATCCTTTTTTTTCTTCCTTTGGAGTTGGCTGCATCTGCTGCTGAGATGCTCCCCGTGATCTCAGCATTGGCTACCATGTCAAGCCCAACCCTTGCTGCGTTCAATGACTTCTAATCCGCCCGGCAGCATTGGGGTTGAGCAAGCCAAGAGCAATTTTCACGGTAACAGCTTTTCCTCTCGCTCTTTTTGGTAATCCAGAAGGACCATGCCGCTCGACACATTCCTTTGCACAAATCCATTATGACACCCATACACGGCTACATATATATGCTTCAACCCTTGAGAATGCCACCACAACCTCTGGATCCCTTTTATGCCGTAGTGTAAAGCCTTTTGTCTGTCTGTAGCCTCCACCAAGCGACTGGGTCTGCAAGACGCTTGCGGCGGCATCCGTATTCTACATGTCCGAGGAAGGCACTACCAGGCAGGCTTTCCAGCAGACAGGGGGCCCAATCTCCGCAGGTTTCCCCCAGCAGCATCCAGGCGCGCCTTGACACAGTTTCGAGCCACGAAGGCCTGGATGCGCCCTCCCGCGCCACTGACCCGCTGACACGCTGACCCGATGGACTCTCGCTTTCCCAAGACCTGTTTCTCAAGATGACTTGCTCCAACCAGATTTAGCTGCACACCAGTAGAAGCCACGAAAATGCCTACAAACTCAATCGAGATAGAGAATTCATCGCGCTGGCGAATCAGCTCGCGGCATATCGTCAGCGAAGTCGAGGCACATGGCGGCCCTGCGCGTCCCGCTGCTCCTCGCGGATCGGGCCTCGGCTCAAGACGGAGGCGCCATCCACATCCCCAACTCTATCCCCAACTCTATCTCGTCGGACACAGGCTGACCTCTCCACTCTATTCTCAGATCCCCCTCGGACTCGCGTATACGATGGCTTGTCGAAGACATCATCCCCGGACAAGACACGGACTTCCTCACATGTGCGGCCACGATGAGCTGTCGGGCATGTGGTATATAGGGCACGAGTCCATCTTCCATACGATGAGACAGCCATCCCCGCCATCCCCGCCATCCCCTCGCCCCTGGCACACACTCGTTATCGTTCGCCAAGGCAAGTATGAAGTTCTCGCGGGTTGCAGCAACATGTGCCCTCGTGCAGGGCACCGTGGCCTGGCCGGGAATGACCCAGACCATCCAGGATGTGCAGAAGCGCGCCGAGGCCGCCGGCCAGACCGAGGCCAGCTGCAAGGAGTCGGTCGAGCTCATCGGCGACCTTGAGTGGCTCCACGACTACGAGCTCAGCGGCGTCGGCGCCCGCGTCCGCAACATCATCCTCGGCTACGAGTCGGGCGAGTCAGACGAGATCTTCAGCGCGCCCCCCCTGCAGTCGTTCGCCTGCCGCCAGGACACGTGCTGCGTGTGGTGGTACATCGTCGACGAGATGGAGCGTCTCTTCCGTGGACCCTCGGGCCGTTGCACCAACCCAGCGCGCGCCGCCATCCGACTCGGCTTCCACGACGCCGCGGGCTGGTCCAAGTTCACCGGCCAGTTCGGCGGCGCCGACGGCTCCATCGTCCTTGCCCCCGAGGAGATCCTCCGCCCGCTCAACCACGGCCTAGAGGAGATCATCGAGCAAATGAAGATCTGGTACAACAAGTGGGGAGGATACGGAATCAGTATGGCTGATCTGATCCAGATGGCCGGCACTGTGGCCACCGTCGTGTGCCCGCTGTAAGCATCCGCACACTTATACCCCTACCCCTGACCCTCTGGCTAATGACTTTCCCGCAGCGGCCCCCGTATCCGCTCCTTTGTCGGACGTCCCGACAGCTACAGCCCCTGCACTGATGGCCTCCTGCCCGATGTGAACTCGGATGCCGACACTCTCATTGACCTGTTCCGTGCCAAGACCATCCAGCCCTTTGGTCTCGCTGCGCTCCTCGGCGCCCACTCCACCAGCCAGCAGCGTTTTGTTGACCCTGCACGCTTCGGTGACCCCCAGGACAGCACCCCCGGTGTCTGGGACACAGCCTTTTACAGCGAGACTCTTGGCCGTGCGCCGCCGCGTGTCTTCAAGTTCCACAGCGACATCGTGCTCTCGGAAGATCCGCGCATCTACCCTGAGTTCCGGGCCTTCGCCGGCCCGGGCGGCCAGGAGCACTGGAACAACGACTACGCCCGCGAGTACGTCCGCCTCAGCCTTCTTGGTGTCTACAACATCAACAACCTGACCGACTGCACCTGGGTGCTGCCTCGCGCCATCCGCCGCGGACACGGCGAGGGCGGCTACGGCTACCCCGAGGACCAATGGGCTGTCAACATGTGGGCCAACACCACGGTCCACGTCCCCGAGGTCGCCGTCGCCTTGCAGGAGGGCAACTCCATCTCCGACCTTGTCACTCTCTTTGCACCGGCTTTCAACATGACCAAGCGCGCTCTCGGCTTGTAAACAGCTTCCTTTGGAACTTGCATTGGCCGTGGCCTTTTCTTTCTGGTTATTTATTGGACATACGTGGAACACTTCTTGAGGTATAGATACAACAGAATACTATAATACATCTAGCGCTGAATCAAAAGAATTGTTTGCCCAAGTACGGTATACCTTCCCTAAAGCCTGTGATGTGTGCGAGAGTCCTGGGGTATTAATATCGATGTATCGTGAGACTGGAAGGGATTAACACGGAGGGTAGCAGGTTACCAATATAGCCGCCTCAAATCGGGTATTTTCAACTAGATGGGTAGATCGCGGGAAGAGCATATTACTATCATTTTATTACTCTGCCTGCATGAATAGCTGTTGACTGCCTAAATTTAGGCGGGCGATCTGTGTTACACATTTCTACTCCGCAATCCTGCGCGGCAAATTTCACCCACAGCTTTAGCTATAAGTCAGACATGGAGCGGAACTACTTATCCTCACCTCAAACCCCCTGAGGATCATTACCAACTGAATCTCAACCCTAAATCCAAAACAAAACCACAATGAAGCTCCATCACCAACTCTTCGGCATCGCCATCCTCACTGTCACCGCAAATGCCAACTCTCCTCCTCCCCCAGAGAAAGACATTCGCGATATTAGCCACCCGCCTACAAGCCTGCAATCCCCAGCAACAGCAGCAATAATATCCCCATCCCCATCGTTCACGAGCACAAGCGAATGGCTCCAGACAATCTCAATGACGCTCAACAACCCCTCCAAGCTCTCGCGCCCTTCACGACCGCCATCCCAGTCCACACGGCCATCGATTCCCACTAGTGCTAGTACCGCCACGATCTCGGGGGATGACGCCTGCCCTCCCCCATCGGGGTCTGAGCCGTTGCCGTCACAGACTCAAAGTTTGAATCTGCAAATGGGTTACGTGGACGCTACGGCGATGGAGTGGGTGTTTACATGGAGGAAGTGCGGAGGGGGGTATGAATCTTCTTCTTCAACGGCAACTTCGACAGCTAGTTCGGAAGCTGCTTCGACGGGGACTTCGACAAGAACTTCGACAACGACAGAGGAGGAGACAAAATCTGAGGAGGTGGGGGTACCATCGGCTACGTCGACTGAGGGAGTGCAGAGTTCAACTACGTCGTTTGAAATTGTGGAGGGTTCGGTTACGGGGACAATCACCGCTTCAGGGGGTGAAGATGCATGTACAACAGCGACGACGACGGCTACGGAGACAGAGACAAAGTGGTTTACTGTTACGGAGACGGCCACGGCGAGATTGCCATGATTTTAAGGGGGAGTTACCTATTACTTGATAGCAGACATTGGATTCAGGGATTTATCCACGGCAAAGGTAAGAGCGGATCGAGAATCAAACTTCAACTGCATTGAAAATAGAGCAGCCCATATATTAGTGATTTGTGAACCCAAATATTCATATCAATCCGGATGTATGTACAATATTATCAGAATAGAGCATTTGCTACATACCAGAGCTGAACTCTATTCAGCTCAGTTACCCACACCAGCGTGGTGTTCTGACAGAGAACACGGTGCGGTGGAGTCACGTGGTAGTAGAAGAAATGTGTTGCAAGAGTGCCTAATTCTTTTATTGTGTTATTGTGCCCTTTGTTCAAACTTTGAGCGCTATTGTGTGACTTGTGTGAAATTTTGATGCCCTATTGTCATTTTGCCCTTTGCTATCAAACTCTTGTGAATTTTTGTGCCCCCACAACACACGGTGGGAGCCTTTTAAGTTGCACCGTCTTTGCACACCAAAATCCTGCCCTCAACAACGTATGAGATGCGTACCTCGCACTCATCAAGCTCA